>Ga0268284_1001335_pt1 | contig 12957 bp, 8 predicted proteins | sample saktaG_14_FD_190137 | JGI IMG/M metagenome (GOLD analysis project Ga0268284, IMG submission 190137) | Saline water microbial communities from Sakinaw Lake, British Columbia, Canada - sak_2013_06_06_40m | ecosystem: Environmental > Aquatic > Non-marine Saline and Alkaline > Saline ... | reverse complement strand
TCTGCATTCGGGAAAAAAAGGAATCCGGTTGAAAGGTTATCAGATATATAACAGGAGTTGATGCTATGCCGAACCCCAGGCATAAAACCAATATTCCATGCCAGGAAGCACGGTTCAAAGAATGACGGTTGAACCATAAAACTACCAGGAATATTACAACCACAACAGGAAATAGTCTCAAAGGGGTATAAAAGCATAAACCCAAACCTATCGATAACCCAGCCAGTGTGTAATCAATTAATCGTTGACGCCTTAAAGCACGTAGTAACAAACCGACTGATAATAGTTCAAAAAACGGTACAGTAACGCCATGCATTCCAATTCGGCTCCAATTTATATCCCATCGGGAGATGGCTAGGAAAAAAGCGATAATCAAGCCCATTTTACGATTGAATAACTCCCGACCTGTTAAATAAGCGGCTGCTACAGTAACCAATCCAAAAAACACACTGACTGCCCTGATGGACAGAGTAGAAATGCCAAATATTCTAAAAGAAAGGGCGATCATGTATAGAAAATGGGAAGGCAGGTTAGTTGATTCAGCAAAGACAGGTAAATACCCTGGCTCGATTAAGATCTTTAATGCGATTAATCCATTGTCAGCTTCATCGTACCAGGTCCCAAAGGGTATCTGGTCAAAGCGGTATAAACGCATTAAGGCTGCCAGTGCCAAGATTGCAACAAAAATGCCAATTTCGAGCAATTTCCAGGACTCATCTTCTGATCCTTCTTGTTTTCTTTTTCGATCCAACCGCAGAATGGATACAATCAAGACCACTATACTTGCCAGATGAAACAACCACGGATAGATGCTGGGAATGGGAATAGAAAATAAGTAAAGTGAAAGTAGCGCAAAGAATACAGCCAATATTACTGGGATGTAAATCCTAAAAAGAAATTTTGCTTGTTTTACAGGTGGTAATACTCTACTATTCCCATGATTTGGTTCCGGCGAAGGGAATCCATTAATATTTTCCTGTTGGGCATTGGATTTAGATCTACTTATACGATATTTATATCGGGAGAGATAAAAACCAATTAATATCAATACACTGGAGATTAACCCAAAATAAAAACCTTTACTGGTTTTTGATCTCGGGCTGTGTTTATCAACATTCGACATCCCATTTTCAAGTCCCAAACCCATATTCTTGAAGTATCGCTTCATTAATTGCTTAGTTCACTTTGTAACCTTCACAACTTCATAAATTGTTGTTGTTTTCGAAGTATTATCACCAAAAGTAACTCGAAGTATTCCCAGGTTTTCCATATTAGTAAATTTTTCAATTCCTTCAGAAGTGTAATATGCGCGTTCAAGATCTCCTACGATAATATATTTGACTTGGTAATAGTTTAGGAAATCATTTGCTGTCTGGATTTCACTTGTATTGTAAAAATTTTCAACATCTTCGATACGTTTATCAACGACCGCTCCATCAAGTAATGAGTTATGCTGACGGACATGCCAACTCCAACCTACAACAGAAGGAAGACCAGTATAGATTGAGAAGCGTGAACCCCACCGGTATTCTTGAGTATGTCCTTCAACAATTACTGGCGAACCAATTGTATTTTCCTGCATATAAACTATGGCAGCATAATCGCGGGTGAGGTTGAGCGGGCGGTTATCGTCGTCATAGATGGTGGGTTGGATATTGTCTAGATTGCTGGTATCGCCCAGCATAAAAGCAGCTCCGTCCAAAGTGGGAGGGGGGGGGTGAATACCTGGCCATCGATCTGATATTTTTTGTTGGGTAGCGATCAAGGGATAACTGGCTGAGAATAGAATAAGAATAACCAAAGTGAGAATCCAGACAAGAGTAATCTTGCGAGGCCAGTGTGGGAAGTTGGATATTAACTCGATCAGAGCAACGCTTTCAGCCAGACCAAAAATAAACCAGACCTGGTTGTAAAACCGAAATACAGTATTTGTTCGACCAATATCCCCTTTTAAAACAAATACTTCCACAAATAATGTAATTGATAATCCGATCCCGAAAAGTATCCATGTGATCTTTCGCAGGATTGAAAGATCACGCTTAAATAGGATGAGATAAACTATTCCGCCAAGAATGGGAAGTCCAAAGGTCAAAACTTGGTAGTCAGCAATCCAGAGGAAAAATAAAATGGATATACCTACCGAAAAAATAAAATAAAAAGTGATATGCCTGTTACTGAAATACTTATGGTTTGAAGTTGAAACCAATTTCTGGAAACCTTTTTTCAGAATAGGTAACAGATCTTGTATGAGGAGACTCAACATTACGAAAATAGCTAAGCCAAATACAGTGAAATAGTCACTCAAAGGGGTTCTAAGACCTACCCAAAACTGCAAAGAAGCGTATTCCGTTTTGAACCACTGAGAAAAAGGCAGGTATAAGGCAATCGAAATTCCAACAAACGCCAACTCATATCCAATTATTTTTTGAATCAATTGTTGGATTGAGCTGTTTCTTGTCTTCCAAACATCCCATAGAATAACCAATGCTCCCAATCCAAGAAAGGTTGGGAAATCCCATGTGTGTGATGCGCGGAAACTTCCAAAAATCAAGCCTGCTGCCACTAGGGTTATAATTTTATATCTCCAATTCTTACTTGAAAAAGGCAGCAAGACCAAACTTAACATCCAAGTCAAAGCAAGGGCATAGATCGGCATTGTTAACATGTGTGGGTGCATATCTCCAAATAAGAATGTAAAGTAAGGAAACTCTGCAATTGGTGTATCCGGTCCATTTTGCAGTATTGGACGTGAAGCATCAAAATACCAACGACCACCTCCTCCAGGGAGATTAGATTCTCCGTCTAGAATTTGAATGGCTCCACCTACAAATTCGCCGGTGTGGTTGATTAAAGTATCAGTTGTTGAATCAGAAATTGCTACTTCTGGTAGGTATTTCCATAAAATGCGAACTTCTTCAAGATTGCCAAGAAAAAGAATTACAGTCATCGCGATGATACCAGCAAGATAAGGCAAATAATTATTCCAACTTTTTTGTTTTAACAAGATGGGATTTAATAAAGGATCGGTATTTTCAGGGTTCTGTCGAATCTGATTTTGGTTGATGTGTAGACCTGAAACAAGGTTATAACTGACACTGAATATCCCAACTCCAGTCATTGCAAACCAACTGGGCAAGATCAAATTATAGGCACTGGAAGGAAGTATTCCAAGCAACTTGGTTGGAATTGCCGCTATGACATATCCATAATAATAATAATTAAGATAGTGTCCAGAAAACCATGGATTCTCAGGTGGAAAGTAAACGGACTTCAAGATAGCATTAAAGAAAGCAAAGTCCATTGGTTTCTCCCCCCCCAACCAAGGATTCCAAAGATCCGGATTTCCTACCCTTACCCATAAGCTGAAAAGGAATATCATCATGAATATCGCCTCGGTCACAAGGATTTGCTTCCAGTGAAAGCGGAGATATTCGGACAATACTTTTTTCTGACGATAAACCAGGATAACACATAGGATCAAGATCAACCCTATGCATAACCATATAGTTAATTGCTCGAATGGCAAAATTTTCAAACTGCCAAGGAACCAAACAAGCCAGGATACAAGAATTAACCCGGCAATCCTGATCAAAGGATACCCTCTGTCTGGAAGACTGGAAAATATTAAGAAAATAAATGGTAATACGATCAACCCGAGCAGGAATAGCAGAAGGTACCAGACAACTCCTCCTAAAAATTCATTCGAATTTAAAAGTCCGGCCCGATTGAACATGGAAGACCAGGTGCCTCCGTTAGTTTGAGCAATTAACCGATCAGAAGGTAACTGCATGGCAGTGGGAACCTGGGAATATTGCTTTGTCGTCTGAAAAATCACTTGATCCAAATTAACATCGTTAAGAATGGTACTAACAAGATCGATCGAAAAATCGACCGATTTCTTAAAGACCATGACTTTAGGATGATCATAAACAGTAAATGATTCATCTGCCGATTGATCAGGAAAAACCAGGGTACCCAGGGATGGTGGATTTTCAAAGGTTGCAACCAAATCAAAACCCAACGGGCTCTTAAAAGGAGGTTTAAGTTCGGCTGCGCGTTGTTCGAGAGCATCTCCGCTGCAATTACAGTCGAAGAGAGTCTGGTAGTATTTCAATGTAAGAGGATATCGTAACGGCATTCTGGGCATAGCGTCGTAAGCCCGGTTTGAAGGAATAACAATGAAATTACTTTCTGAAAGGATCTTAATCATTGAATCCCGTTTTTCAGGAGTATCTGGTTCGTAGAGTTCTAAGTTCAATGGTTCATAAATTCCTCCCTGGGCATCATAATTGTTGATGTTTAACGGTAAAGCGTCGTCCCAGGAAGTCTCGAGAGTTAAAACCTCTCCTGATAGGCGAATTGGAACGCCACTTATTATTTCATAACGGACCTGGTAGGTTTGATTTCCTATTACACTTACAGGGGAGAAATTAAAGGTAGGAGATAATCGCTCTCCCGCATGTGAGAAATTAAGCGTTTGTGTAGCCTCCAGAAGTGAGTTATTATCTTCATCATCTGAATATATACTTACTTTTAGGGTAGTATTACCAGGAAAAAATTTTTGGTTAAAATTTCCAATTTTCAATTGGTTTATGGTTAACATACTTTCAGGATGAACTTCAATCAACCCTTCTTTCATCCCCTGGTCCTGAGATGATAGAGATAAATCCATCAACAAGCTTGAATCGCTGTTATCTACATTTCGCAATGAAATGTCGGACATGGAAAATTTGCTGCTGTTATATAATTTGAAAAGAAAAAAATATGTCTCATTCTGGTTCAAATCAATATCCCCAAAGGAAATTTCAAATTGCTTGTTCAGATCATCATCATTTACAGCTAGACTCCCTTCGGTAATAATTTCACTACCTTCTTTGTCACTTGCCAAGAGGAAATGGAACGACACACCTATTTGTTGAACATTGGTGGAAGTGATATTTGAAGTGGTTCCTGATTGGACGATTGTAATTTTGGCTGACGAAGTATCGCCAGGTTCAACAACATGTTTGTTACCAACGGCTACCGGATATGATTGATTCCCTGAGGGTGTTTCGACGATAAGATTGAGCGGTCCCGGAATATTTGACAGTATCCATTCTGAGGCAACTATCCTTGTAATGGGTTTGGTATAAATTCTTGTGAAGGCAAAAGCGTATGCAAAGGTTCCGATCAAGACGAATCCTATTGCGATTATGCTCACCATTCCTTTCCAGGTTTGCCGCCATGTTGATAATATTTGATTTATATGGGGTCCTTTAGCAAGAAACCCTGCTCGGATTTCGCTCGTCCGGTCAAATATTTCATTTAATGCCCAGGCGGCGAACAAAATTATGAATGGATAAATGGGCAGGAAATAGCGCATATATCGCCAAAACTGGAAATTTTGCCAAATAAAGTAAGCTAGAACCCAGAAAAATGGTAATAAATGACGACGCCAATCCCCTCTCCATATTTTGGCTCCAGCCCAAAACCAACCAAACCAACCTGCAAGACCAAGGGGAAGCCCCAACCCCCAGGATACCATGTTTGTCAGGGCATAGAAAATAGAACGATTAGTCCAATGAGTGTTAGGTGGCCAATCCGAATTTCCTGCTACAAAATTGGTAACTTCCTTAATAACATCTATCCAGTTTTGATTAAAATTGATTCCCAAGAAACCAGGACCTGTAAAAGCATAGGGTTGAAAAACTCGAAATGCCAGGAAGGCAAATAGAATTGAAAGTGCCCATCCCGTCAAAATTATCATTAATTGATTACGAATATCTGGTTTTTTCCAATTAGTGATCAACCTGGCAAATCCTGCCAGAATTATGATTCCAAAAACTGGGAGCGTATTAACTTTGCAAGCTCCCGCCAAACCAACGAGAAACCCGAAAATTGTGAAATAAATATAATTGGACCGAGTAAGTTTTTCCTCTGGAAAGTGAAGTGGAATGGCTTGAATTCCAAAGTAGAAAACCAAGATAATAAATACTGTTGAAAACGAATCCACTGTGAAATAATGTGATAATTGGATTGAGAGAACCGTCGCTGTTCCCAGAGCAGCTGCCAATAAACCAATGCGCTTGCTATACAATCTTTTTCCCAGGAGGAAAAGCATAAAAACCGCAGCTAAATCGAATAGACCAGACAGGGCTCTACCAACCAATGTTATGTTGTTGTAGCTAGTCATACCTAACCACTCTGCGATCATCCGGGAAAAAAATAATGGAAACATCCCATAAGTATAAGAACCTATCTTTAGTGGGTTCAATGTGCTCTCTTGAGTATTAAAATAATCGCTAATACCATCGACCCCTCTGATTTGATCTACCACCATTGTGATAAATCTTTCATCAGGATGCTGATGCTGGTTTTGGTCCCAATTAAGACCCGTAAACCGGAAATATGCACCCACCAATAGGATCACCACAATAGCCAAATTAATCTTCCAGGATGATTTCTCGGTTTTTATAAAATGTTCTGAATTTATTCGATTAGAAGAAGAATCATCCTCTTTTAGAAATGCAGGATCTACCACTTTTCTTGAAGCTTGTTGAGAATCCAAGTATTTTCGTTCAACATCTTTTGAAGAGACGATTACGTTAGGTCGAAATGTTTCGATTTTTTCTTGTTCGACAAATTCATTTCCCTGATTATTGATGGTAAATAATGGTTGAATTCGTGTGAGTAAAACTGGTTCAATTCCCCATACTGAATTAAGCTGATCGAGCGATTGGAAGGGTCTTAGGGCAATGATTCTTTTTGCCAAACGATGTGTGATCCTTAAATTTTTGACCAGTTCATTTTCTTCAGCTGTATTAATGTCCACGGGATGAAGGATGTTATTAGTCAAGGGTACACCTTAGGATTGTTCAGGCTGGATTCTAAAAACAAAATTTTGAGATGAATGCATTGTAGAAAATTGTAACAATTAAAAATATTTATTAAACTCATACTTTAGTTGAACCAATTCTTGAATACCACGTCATAGAGACCATCTAAATATTATCTATCCATGATTAAATCTTGTGTATCAATATATATTGTATCATTTCCATCGAGACCTTGGCATACAATTTTCGCGAATTTAGTGGCCCTGCTTTCTATAAATATACTTGGTGAACCCGCGTTTCTAGAGATGCAAGTTTTTTGAATATTCTTCCATTTATCAACTACTTAATTTGATATTGTCAAAAAACAAGAAGAAATTGACCAGTTAAAAGAAAGTGTGATTAAAAAGGGGGGAAAGGGAACTGTGTGAAGTCATAAAAAGTTCCTTTTGTGGAATAGAAAACAAATCAATTTATAGAGAAGATCTGTATGATCAGATGCTTCCCCAGGCTCCTTTCTGCGCATGCTGAAGCAATCATTGATTAGGGTTGGTTAACCCGCATACTGATCGGTTAAATTAACGGGGAAGACGTAAAGGTTTGGCTTCCTTTTACTCGGTCCTGGTACTGAAGGGTGAATTAAATTTATCTATTTTTATGTATTCTATCGAACACCATGCGGAGTGTTAATCAACGAGATCATGTTAGCGAAGAATTTTTGTCAGTCTGGCTGTGGGCAAGTAAGCTCAGGATCATTCAACCCTTATAGTATTTCTTGAACGGTTGGTCGAACGGGGAAAGCAGAAAGCTTTCGAAGAAATGCTGGCAGAGATCGCGGAGGGTCTCTTACAAAATGATGTCCGCTTTGATCCATCTAGTTGGTAGATAGTCTCCACAGAGTAGCCGAGGTCAATATTTCTAAGGAGAGAAAACGATATCGCAAATGGAATGGATCAAACACATGAACCAGATAACCGTTATGTATTCAAAAATTATAAAAAATGACGAATGAGAATGTCAGATTAGTGACGATCATATTGCTATCAACTGAGCATCGAAAGATTGTTACCTTTTAAAAGTGAAAAGCTTTAGCTACTCATGAAAGAGTAGCTAAAGCTTGATATGTTATTGTTTCTTTGCCCACCTTTTATCTTCCTGGGAAGGTAGTATAAAAGAAAATGAAAATGGACTTGTTCGTCCATATTCTCCAAGATAATTTATATTTTAATTTTTTATTTTATCTAAAAGGCGCTAAAATTTATACTGAAAAACTAAATACTAGCCTCCTCAAGTATCTTGGTTTCCAACCAATTGATGAGGTTAACAAATCTTATTCAATTGCACTATCAAGCTGTATTAAGCTTATTGATTGGGTTGAGCAGATACTTCCAGGAATTGAGAGACAGCTTCGCGTAGCATTTTTTCTGGAAGTGCTCCCACCTGGCGGTGGACGATCTTGCCGCCAAAAATAAATAACATGGTCGGGATTCCCTGGACGCCATATTTCATGGCCCATTCAGGATTTTCATCTGTATTTACTTTTGCAACCACAACTTTGCCTTCATTTTCTTTGGCAATTTTATCCAACATTGGGCCAACCATTTTGCAAGGTCCGCACCACGGTGCCCAGAAATCAACAACTACCGGCAATGGGTTATCGAGTACAGTTTTTTGAAAAGCAGCGTCAGTTACATGAATAGGTTCCATAATTCTTTATCACTCCTCGTTTAGGTGGTTTCACCAGGTTTTAATATTCGATATTCGGACTTGATACGAGCAGATTTTCCGAGCATGATACTTGCTGAACAATATTTTTCTTCGGATAAATTGATCGCTTGTTCGACATCTTTTGTTTTGATGCTTTCACCCCACAAAAGATACATGACTTTTATGTCTGTCCATATCATTGGGTAAGTGTCCGCTCTAAGAGCCTCAACTTCCACTTTAAAATCAACCAATTCGATTTTCTTTTTCTTAAGAATGGAGATAATATCCATGCCTGTACAACCTGCTAGCCCTACCAGAAGTAGCTGCATTGGCCCGACACCAGGCACGTCATTGATCGTGCTCATCTGGACCTGACCTCCAGCCTCATTTTCTCCTATGAATTTCATTTCGCCTTTCCAGGCAACCGTGATTTTTGTCCATTTATCTGCCATAATTCCTCATTCAGTAAAAAATTTGTGAAGTAAAAAAATGTAATTCCAGCAAAAGTATAACATAATCGCCTATGTTATAATCTGCCAGCTATGGCAGATATCTTGACTCGTTGGAAATCAGGTCTCTTTCGGACCAGCAAAGCTGCCTTCGGACGGGTTGTAAGTTTACTTGGTGCAACAGAAATTAATTCCGATTTTTGGGATGAATTGGAAGCGATCTTTATTCAGGCAGACATGGGAATTTCGACCTCACAATCAATTCTATCTTCATTGCAGGCAACAGTACGTGCCGAAGGGGTAACCAGGGCGGCAGAACTAAAACCGCTGTTGGAAGCCGAATTACGTTCAAGGCTTGGAAATAAGGAGAGTATTGAAATAGATGCAAAGCCTTTTGTAATTTTTCTCGTAGGCGTGAATGGTTCCGGAAAAACCACAAGTATTGCCAAGTTAGGTCAAAAATTCGCATCCACTGGAAAGAAAGTACAACTTGTGGCTGCAGATACCTTTCGGGCAGCAGCTGTGGATCAATTACAGATCTGGGCAGATAGGATAAAGTTGCCAGTAATTGCCGGGCAAACGGGTAGCGACCCTGGGGCAGTCGTTTTTGATGCTATCCAATCTGCCATTGCAAAAGAAGTGGATATCGTATTGGTTGATACAGCAGGAAGATTACATACCCGCTTCAACTTGATGGAAGAGCTCAAGAAAGTAGTTCGAGTGGCAGGCAAAGCACTAACCGGAGCGCCTCATGCGACATGGTTGGTTTTGGATGCCACAACGGGTCAAAATGCTTTATTGCAGGCAAAAGCCTTCAAGGCTGCGGTGAATATAACCGGGGTAATATTGGCAAAGCTTGATTCGTCAGCTAAAGGTGGTATGGCATTTGCCATCCAGGAAGAGTTGGGATTGCCAATTTTGTATGCAGGTTTGGGGGAATCTGCGGATGACTTGCATTTATTTGACCCGGATGCTTTTATTCGAAGCATATTAGATACTTGAAGCTACACATTACTCGGAGGACTCATGCAAGATCTTTTAGATAGATTGGCGAATGCTGAAAGCACCATATTGCAAATAATGGAGCGTCTTTGACATAAGAGGCGCGGAAAATTCACTTTTAGAGCTGGAAAAAGAAATTCAAGATCCCAATTTTTGGGATAATTCTTCTTTCGCTCAGGGGATCATGAAAAGAGCGACCACGTTTAGGAACGAAATTGAATATTGGCGTAGCTTCTTGAAAAAAATACAAGAAACACGTGAATTGGCCGCGCTTGAAGATGATAGCATGTTTGAGGATCTGGAAAAAGAAACTGAAACTCTAGAGACCGAAGTAGAAAAGCGATCTTTTACCGCTATGTTATCCGGTAAATATGATTCTGATGATGCAATTCTTGCCATTCACGCTGGAGCAGGAGGAACCGATTCTCAGGATTGGACAGATATGCTTATGCGTATGTACCTTCGTTGGGCAGAGAAGAGAAATTTTGAAACCGAGGTAATGGATATAACAATGGGGGAGGAGGCTGGAGTAAAGAGTGTAACCCTTTCAGTTAAAGGCCGCTATGCTTTTGGATACCTTCGTTCAGAAAAAGGGGTTCACAGGCTTGTCAGGTTGTCTCCATTTGATTCTGCACATCGAAGACATACTTCATTTGCTCTTGTTGAGATATTGCCTCAAATCGCCTTTGACAACCCGGATATTCAAATCGATCCAGGAGATTTGAAGATCGACGTGTTCAAGTCATCTGGTGCAGGCGGGCAAAATGTGCAAAAAACATCTACTGCGATCAGAATTACACATCTCCCAAGTGGCCTTGTTGTTACCTGCCAAAATGAGCGATCGCAAACTCAAAATCGGGAAAATGCAATGCGGGTCTTGATGGCGCGCTTGCTGGAGATTCAACAAGCAGAGAAAAGCGACGAAATTGCTGTTTTGAGAGGGGAATATACCAAAGCCGAGTGGGGAAGCCAGATCCGTTCTTATGTTCTTCATCCTTACCAGATCGTCAAGGATCATCGCACGGATTATGAAATGGGAAATGCACAAGCTGTTCTAAATGGTGATCTGGATGATTTTATGGAGGCTTATTTGCGCCAGGGAGCGTAGCCTCAATTAGAAGATTTTTGCCTGCGTTGCTACATTGCTTGCGTTGCCTGCGTTGCCTGCGTTGCTACTGCCTGCGTTGCTACTTGACGCACCCGTACATCACTCGTATAATCAGTCCGCTTGTTCCGGGATATTTACTTGAAAATCCCGTTATCCCAACAGGCTAAAAATAGAAGAAGAAATTAAGGAGTAAGGAATGCCACCACAACCAAAAAGAAAGATTTCCAAGGCTCGCCGCGATCGCCGTCGCTCTCACGATGCACTAATCACCAGCAACTTGGTCGCTTGCACCAATTGCGGAGAAATGGCATTGCCGCATACGGTTTGCCCGAGCTGCGGTTTTTACAAAGGTCGTGAAGTTATCGATGTAAAGAAAGACGAGAAGAAGAAATAACACCAAAAGGCCGTGACAATCACGGCCTTTTGGTGTTATATGGGGTATGAAACTAAATACTGAAAATATCGCACTTATTTTTCCCGGGCAAGGTTCGCAATTTGTGGGGATGGGATACGACCTGGCAAACCAATTCAATCAATGTAGAGACATATTCAAACAGGCTGACGAAATTCTTGGATTTGAATTATCAAAAATATTATGGGAAGGTCCACCCGAAGCGTTAAATGATACTATCAATACGCAACCGGCTTTATTTGTGCATTCAATCGCTGCGTTGAGATTATTTGAGAATGAGTTCCACGATGTTAAACCCGTTTTTATAGCAGGACATTCACTAGGGGAGATCAGCGCCATGGTTGCTGCTGGTTCAATCTCCTTTGAAAACGGATTAAAACTTGTTCGAAGACGTGGCGAATTGATGCAAGAAGCTGGAGTGATTTCTCCTGGTGGAATGGCAGCCATTTTGGGACTGGATATAATAATACTGGAAGAGGTGTGTACTGAAGCCTCAGGTGAAGACGGAACTGTACAGATCGCTAACGATAATTGTCCTGGTCAAATCGTGATATCTGGTGATAAACCTGCTCTTGAGCGGGCTATGGTTGGGGCAAAAGAAAAAGGAGCACGAAAAATTCGGCCATTGGCAGTTAGTATTGCAGCGCATTCTAAGTTAATGATCAACGCACAAAAAGAATTCAACAATGCTATTAAGAGCATTGAAAGTTTTAGTGATTCAATTATTCCAGTTATTAGCAATGTAAAAGCAGAGCCAATATCAAGCACCATTGATTTACAACTAGACCTTCTGGCTCAATTGACATCGCGGGTTCGTTGGACAGAATCTGTACAATATATGCTTTCTCACGGTGTATCTACCTTAATTGAAATAGGTAGTGGGAATGTTTTAACCGGATTGCTAAAGCGAATTGATGAAAACAGTAATGGTTATTCATATGGTACATTGGATAACATCCAGTCTCTCAGTCGGGAGATGGATGTATCGACTAAAACATGACACCTTTCACTGGGGGGAGTTATTAACTCAATTATAATCAACCTGATAGGAATGAACATGGTGTTTATTCTGACAGGAGAAGAATAATGAGTTTAAGCCAAGTTGCTTGTTCAATTGCCGAATCACCAACATTGAGGTTGAATGAGGAAGCGCGCCTGCTGCGTGAACGTGGTGAATCGGTCATCCATCTAGGTATCGGTGAACCCAAAAATAAAGCGCCTATCAGCGCAATATTAAGTTCTGCTGCTAAATTGAGCAGTGGGGAAATTAAATATGTACCAACTGACGGGTTGCCATCCTTAAAAAAAGCTATCATTCGTTATACTGAAGACCAATATGATCGGGTGGTGGAACCTGGAAATGTCATTGTGTCTGAAGGGGCAAAACAATCTCTCTTTAATATCCTCTTTACATTATGTGACCCTCAAGACGAAGTTATTGTTCTCGCGCCATACTGGGTTAGTTAT
>Ga0268284_1001334_pt1 | contig 12967 bp, 13 predicted proteins | sample saktaG_14_FD_190137 | JGI IMG/M metagenome (GOLD analysis project Ga0268284, IMG submission 190137) | Saline water microbial communities from Sakinaw Lake, British Columbia, Canada - sak_2013_06_06_40m | ecosystem: Environmental > Aquatic > Non-marine Saline and Alkaline > Saline ... | reverse complement strand
TGCGGTGCCGGGTGAGATATTTCACGGATGGCGCGGTGATCGGGAGCCGGGGATTTGTGGATGAGGTGTTCCGCTTGTGCCGGGATCGATTCGGGTCGAAGCGCAAGGACGGGGCGCGGAAAATGCGGGGTCACGGATCTGCCGCTGCAGGCACGTTGTGGAGTGTTAGGGATTTGAGGGAGGGTGTCGGGTAGGATCATGGATGGGACCGGCAAGCGCACACCGCCCTTTCTTGCGGCCCGGGCCGGCTACCGGCTCTTATGCAACGGCTGTCACCTGGAAATCAGATTTCTAACAATCATGCCAATCATCACGCGCCGAGCTGGCGGTAGCTCACGTCCACGAAGGTGAAGTAGATTTCCCGCGTCGTCTCCCACGGCCAGGCCTCACCTTTGCGGTAATAGGCGCCGACCTGGGTCCAACAGGCGGCTTTATTGCCCACTGAAAGCAGTTCGGTGTTCAGCGAGGAATCGTTGGCCACCTGACGCAGCTGTGCACGGAGGTTGGTCCCGGCGAAGGTCGTCGGGGACAGTCGCACGTCAGCGCCATCCACTGCGAAAGCAAACTCGCGGGCCATCTGCTCGCGCAAGGAATCGGTATCGCCTAACTCCCTCAAGCAATGCATCAGGAATTCCGGCGAGCGTTTGAGCGGACACTTGCCGGCGCGGAAAGGGATGGACCCGTCCAGGAAACAATCATGCACGCCCAGCGCCACGCGCCAGAGGTCATCAGGAGCAGGGCCGACCCCGGCGCAGGATTCGTGAACGACGCCATGGAGTTCCGCGGACACCGCACGCCGCAACAGCACCAGCGGCACGCCGTGCATGAAGCGTGTCAGCCAATGGCTGTCCATGTCCCAGTCCACTTCGCCGGCGGAGTCGAGTTCGGCGCGGGAACTCACTTCCAGCAAACCTGTCTGGCCGTCGGGCAGGCGGATGAGGTTGCTGCGTTCGAGTTGCAGGCGGGTGTTGCCGCGCAGTCCCTGGGGCCCGGCTTTTTCTAGCAGAATATTACCGGCCCGGGCCAAGCGGATTTCGCGACCACCAGTGGAGCGCACTTCCAGATCTTGTTCCAATCTTCCCAGCCTGCCTTCGACACGCACCTGGCTGCCGGCGGCCAGAGTGAAAGTATCCCCCGCCATGAGCACCGAGTGGAGGCCGCTGGCCAGACGCAACTGTGCCGTCCAGCGCAGGGCCACTTTCTCCACCGCCAGCACACGTTTGCGGCTGACCACGTTTTCGCTGCGACGCAACTGGTCGTAGTCGATGTTATCCAGGGGATTGAGTCCATCCATCGGCGCTACCTCGATGGCACGGCCGACGCTGCCGGCGATATTCTCCTTGGTCACGCTCACGCGAAAACGCGGCGGGCCTAGCAGGCGGGTATGCATGCCATCGACGAGTAACACCCAGTGCTCCATCTCCAAGGCGCGCAAACCTTGCTTGACCGTTTCCATGGCCACGCCACAAGCCCGTTTGAGGTCGCCGAGCGTAGTCACAATGGGTTCGCCGCCGCGCAATTCCACCAGTCCGCACTCAAGGCGCAGGGTGCCGCCTATCAGCAACCCGCGTAGCCAGTCTTCGATTTGTTGGGCGCCGCCTTGGCTGGGAGCGCCAAGGGCCTGCAATTGCGCGGCGATGAGTTTGTGCATGGGGCCGGGCTCAGTGCGAGCAACCGCAACCGCCGCCGCCGCCGCCGCAGCAACCGCCGCCGCTGGCCTCGACAAGATCGTCCACGGTGGGGACGCGGCCGAGTTCAAGCGTTAGGCCGACGTATTTGCGAATTTCCTTCTGCAAGCTCTCGAGTTCCTGCTGGGCCGCGAGAAAATCCTGGGCGACCTCGTTTTCGAGCAGAGCCTCGCGGGCGGCCTCGAAGTCACGGATCTCGCTTGCGCCGAGTTGGATTCCGGCATGCTGTTTCTGGTGCAACTCCTCGCCACGTTCTTGCACACTCTGATATTGGAGGCGGGCGGCATCGTCGCTGAGGAAACGTTCGATGTTCTCTTGGAGCTTGAGAAACAAGGGATCGCTAGCGATCTGCGTGCACAGTTCGCGGGTTTTCACAATGACGGCGGAATCTTCGGCAATGATGGACATGGGCCGTCCATACCCTCGCAAATCGATGCTGGCAATGGACATTTCAGAAAAAATACAAGCTGTCCCGAAACCCGGGTTGCGGTCGATGCCATGATGGATTGGGCGATAAAGCGTGACAAGGAGGGCGCGTGCGGGTTTGGTTGGAACCGCCTCCGCTCGCCATGGCCATCGATCCACTCAAAGACGGCATTCGTTCCCAAGTGCGGATCGATTTCTACGGCAACGTCCACAAGCGCCTGCGGGGCACGGATGCGGAAAAGCGTTACGCGACCGAGGTGGCCGTGCTCAAGGTGCTCGGCGAGCGTGGCTGTCCCTATGTCCCTGAATTGCTTGAAGAACACCCGGAGGAACTTTATTTCGTCTCCACCAATTGCGGCAAACTCGCCACCCAGATTTCCAAAGGGAAGGCCGATCAACTTTTCGCCAAACTCGAAAAAGAATACGGGGTGCGCCACCTCGACGCCGAACCCCGCAACATCACCTACTCGGACAAACTGGGCTGTTTCTGCATCATCGATTTCGAACTCGCCGAGATCCTGCCACCGCCAGAGGGTCTGGTGATGGCGGCCAAGCCCCAACCGTAAGCTGATTTCCCCGTGTCCGACGCCTCGATCCTTCAGTGGGCTGCACTCACCCACAGCGGTTCCCGCAAGCCCCGCAACGACGATTCGCTGATCGCCTTCGCCTCCGGTCCTGCAGGTGCCGAAACCCTGGGCGAAGCCGGTTCCCGCTCGCTGGGCCGCCATGACCTGGTGTTCGCTGTCTCTGATGGCATGGGTGGCGGCAATGCCGGTGACCTCGCCTCCGCCCTGCTGCTCCAGCGCATGACTGAAATCATCCCGGAAACCTTCAAAATCGCCGCATCAGGGTTTTTCCCGGATTGCCTCGAACACCTAGCCGACGCCATCCACTCGGTCCACGAGCACATCAACGAAGCCGCCGCCTGCGACCACACGCGCGGCATGGCCGCCACGCTCGCGCTCGCCTGGTTCACCCCGGACAACCTCTACCTCGCCAACGCCGGTGATTCCCGGATCTACCTCTCGCGCGGCGGCCAACTCACCCAACTCACCCGCGACCATACCGCCGCCTGGGGCCAGTGGAAACGCGCAGAAATCTCGGAAATCGAATACCGCTCCCACCCGCGGCGCTCCGCCCTCTACGAAGTCATCGGCGGCGGTCACCTCAATGTCTGTCCGCACTTCGCCGCCGTCCCCTACCAAGCAGGCGACCGTTTCCTGATCTGTTCGGACGGCCTGATTGACGGCGTCTGGGAACGCCATATCTCCGACGCCTTGGCCGTCTCCCCTTCCCCGGCCGAAACCACCCGGACACTTCTCAAACGCTCTATCGACAATTCCGGAATCGACGATACAACCATCATCGTCATCCACGTCAACGACCCCGCCACCATGCAAAATCCAAAATTGTGAAAATCCCCCGGATATTGGCACGTCAGGTGCTTGCAAATCTCGGGTTATGCTGTTGCGAAGAAACCGCGACCGATCCGAATCCTCACACTCCAAACCACTACACACAACATGGCTAAATACAAACTGGAATACCTCTGGCTCGACGGTTACTCGCCGGTGCCCAACCTGCGCGGCAAGACCCTGATCAAGGAATTTGCCAGCTTTCCGGCACTCGACCAACTTCCGATGTGGGGCTTCGATGGCAGTTCGACCCAACAGGCGGAAGGCCGCAGTTCGGATTGCATGCTCAAACCCGTGGCTGTTTTCCCGGACAGCACCCGTCGCAACGGGGTGCTGGTCATGTGTGAAGTCATGATGCCCGACGGCACGACCCCGCACCCGTCCAACACCCGCGCCACCATCCTCGACGATCCCGGCGCCTGGTTCGGCTTTGAACAGGAATACTTCCTCTATCAGGACGGAAGGCCACTCGGTTTCCCCACCGAAGGCTATCCCGCCCCGCAAGGCCCCTACTACTGCGGCGCCGGCTTCAAGGCCGTCGGTGAAATCGCCCGCCAGATCGTCGAGGAACACCTCGATCTCTGCCTCGACGCCGGCATCAACCATGAAGGCATCAACGCCGAGGTCGCCAAAGGCCAATGGGAATTCCAGATCTTCGGCAAGGGCTCCAAGCGCGCCGCCGACGAAGTCTGGACAGCGCGCTACATCCTCTGCCGCCTGTGCGAGAAATACGGCATCGACGTGGAATTCCATTGCAAGCCGATCCGCGGCGACTGGAACGGTTCCGGCATGCACGCCAACTTCTCCACCAGCTACATGCGCGACAAGGGCGGCAAGGCATACTTCGAAGCCCTGATGGCCGCCTTCGCCGAAAATGTCGAGGAACACATCGCCGTGTATGGCCCGGACAACCACCTGCGTCTCACCGGTCTGCATGAAACCCAGTCGATCGACAAGTTCACCTATGGCCTTGCCGACCGCGGTTCGTCCGTCCGGATCCCTCACAGCTTCATGAATAGCGGCTACAAGGGCTACCTCGAAGACCGCCGTCCGAACTCGCAGGGCGACCCCTATCAGATCGCCTCGCGCATCCTCAAGACCATCTCAACCGTGCCGACACCCTGAGTTGTGACGCAGATCCTTCGGGAGATTGACGATTGATGAGTGCCGATTGTTGAAGTGACGGAAGGCCATCTCAACATCCAAGCAACATTCAAAAATCAACAATCACCAATCGGAAATCAAACCGCGTAAAGTGTTTTCTGTAAGGCGGGCCACACTAGGTTGGCCCCCCCCCCCAGCCGCCATGTTAACCAGTCAAAAAATCATCGACTCCATCAACGCGCAGATCGGTCATGAATTCAGCGCCATGCTGCAATACCACGCAATCGCCGCCTACTTCGACGCGGAAACGCTGCCGGCCTTGTCCGCCCACTTCGCGGGCCAGGCCGAGGAGGAAAAAGAACACGCGCTGCGCTTCATCGGCTACGTGACCGACACCGGCGCCCGGGTCAACATCCCCGCCGTGCCCGCGCCGCAATGCGCCTTCCAACATGCGGAAGAAGCCGTGGCGCTCTCCCTCGAACAGGAAAAACGCGTCACCAGCCAGGTCAACGCCATCGTCCACACCGCCAAAAATGAGGCGGATTACACCACCGACAATTTCCTGCAATGGTTCGTGCAGGAGCAACTCGAGGAGGTCTCCTCGATGCAGGATCTGCTCAGCGTCGTGCAACGCGCCGGCGAAGACAACCTGCTGCTTGTGGAGGCATACCTCGCCCGCAAAAACAACCGCAGCCCGGCCGCGGCCAGCGCCCCCACGTAAGCGCAATGCCAGTAAGGATCGGCTGAAGCCTTGACTCAAACGCCGCAATGGGAACACGGCGTTGGAGTTCAGCTTCAGCTTGCAGGCCGGTGGCCGCCGCCTCTGCCGCCGCTCCGCATGGTCCGCTTGACCTTGTCACCCTGCACCAGCAGTCTCGCTTTTGTCATGCGCGATATCACCCACCCAGCCGAGCGCCTCGTGCAAGCGATGGCCCGAATCTATCAATACCGGATGACCACCACCTCCGGCGGCAATCTTTCGATCCGCGATGATGACGGATCGATCTGGATCACCCCGGCGCGGGTGGACAAGGGCACGCTACGCGTCGAGGACATCGTCAGGGTCTATCCGGACGGCAGCACCGAGGGCCGCCACCAACCGTCCTCCGAGTTTCCGTTCCACCGGCGGATCTATCAGCAACGACCGGATTTGAAAGCCATCGTGCACGCCCACCCGGTGGCGCTGGTGGCCTTCAGCATCTGCGGCCAAACGCCCGACACGCGGCTCTTTGCCAAGGCCCGAGCGGTATGCGGTGAGGTGGGCTTCGCACCCTACGCGCTGCCCGGCAGCGATTTGTTAGGAGAACGGATTGCCGCGGTCTGCGCCGCCGGGCATGATTGCGTGATGTTGGAAAACCACGGGGTGGTCGTCGCCGGCGTGGATTTTTCCGCCGCTTTCCGCCGCTTCGAGACGCTGGAATTTGTTGCCAAGACCGTCATCAAGGCGCGCGCGCTGGGGGAGGTCCGCTATCTAACAGACCTGCAGCTGGCCATCGGCGCCCATGGCGGGCCGGAGCTTGAGGAATTCGAGCCGGGCCCGGCGACCAGCGGCGAGCGGGCGCTGCGCCGCGAGTTGTGCGACTTCATCCGGCGCGGCTACCAGCAGCGGCTGTTGACGGCCAATGCAGGGAGTTTTTCGGTGCGGGTTGACGAGCGTTCATTCCTCATCAGCACCCAGTTGGTGGACCGTGCGACCATCACTCCCGGGCAGCTCGCGTTTGTCAGGGACGGCCGCCGGCAACGCGGCACGCGCCCCAGCCGCGCCTGGCATCTCCACCAGTTGATCTATCAGCGGCATCCGGGAATCCGGGCCATCGTCAACGCCACGCCGGTGAACGCCACGGCTTTTTCGGCGTCACAGAGCCGACTGGACACCCGGACGATTCCGGAAAGTTATATTTTCCTGCGCGATGTGGCGGTGCTGCCCTTTGCGTGGGTTTATGAGGCGCCGGAGAAAATCGCCGCGGCGATGACCCCGGAGTTTCCCATTGCCCTGATTGAAAACGATTGCGCCTTGGTGTTAGGAACGACGATTCTTGACGCGTTCGACCGCCTCGAGGTGCTCGAATCCACCGCCGAGGCCGTGATTCTCAGTTGCGCGCTCGGCGAGGTTCGGCCGATGCCCGGCGCGGTGATCGACGAGTTGGTGCGGGCGTTTCTTGGCTGATGGACCGAGAACTGCAAGCTCTGTTCGGTTTAATTCCACTTCTCTCAAAATACGACAAGGAGTTTGCTGATTAGAGTGAGAACAGGCGACTCAGGCATGGAACGGATTGACGAGTTGAATCCCGCAGCCAGCGAAATCGTCGGTATTGCGGGTGGCGAGGGGCATGCGATAAAGCAAGGCGGTGGCGGCGATGAGCATGTCGGACGGGTGGCGGGTGATGCCTTGAGCGGCAAGTTGGCCGCGCAAGATCCCGGCGCTGCGAGCGACCATGGCCGTGACGGGCATAATCTCACACTGGCTGACCAGGAAGTCATCCAACCATTGGAGTTTCATGCGCATGGTCTTGCGGGTGAGGCCGAAGGTCAGTTCTTCCAGCGAGATGACGCTGATATGGAATCCGGTTTGGGAGTTAGTCCAAGCCTCCACAGCGGCATTGGGTTCGCGGCGCATCAATTCGCTGACGATGTTGGTGTCGATGAGCGGACGCATCTTCAATTTGTCTCGGGAAAGGGATCGGCAGCGGGACGGCTGGTTCTAGCAGGGGTTTCGAAGTCCCCATCTTCAACGAGCAACAAAGGATGGAGACGGTGGAGGGTTTCGGCCGGGGTTTCCCGACGATGCGGTCCGGTGTTGCCGGGAGCTTGGATGATGGCCAGAGTTTCACCCCGCAGCGTTACGGCAAGTGGTTCACCGGTGTCGCGGATTTCCCTGAGTAGGCCAAGGCATTGCGCTTTGAATTTGGAGACGAGCAGTGTTTTCACTAGGGCAGAATGACATGGTCACGAAATGTGGTCAACCCGTTATTTCGTCGTGGTTTGCTGGTCCTCACCCCTGCAATGCCCAGTGGCAGATCGTAGTGCGCTGGCATCCACGGTTCATGAGCGCTTCTTGGATCTGGGCGGATCGGGGTCCGCCCCTTCCTTGGCGGGCACGAACTTGAGGCCGCCGCCATTGATGCAGAAGCGTTTGTCGGTCGGGGTGTTGAATCCCTCGCCCGCGAAGACGTGACCGAGGTGGCCGCCGCATTTCGCGCAGGTGACTTCCACGCGGGTGGTGCCGAGGCTGGTGTCCTTGCTGGTCACCACGTTGTCCGCCTTGGCAGGATCGAAGAACGATGGCCAGCCGCAACCGGAATCAAATTTTTGGTCGGAGGAAAACAACAAGGCACCGCAACCGGCGCAATGGTAAGTCCCCTTGCCTTGGTGTTTGAATTCCTTGTAAACCTCGCTGTTAGGGGCCTCGGTGCCCGCCTGGCGCAGGATGCGGTATTGCCCGGGGCTGAGGAGTTGTTTCCATTCGGCGTCGGTCTTGACGACCTTGCCGGGCGGATCGGCGGGCATTTCGGCAAGGGTATCCATCGCGGATTTCTTCTCGTCTCGGGCGGAGCAGGCCGCAAGCGAGAAAATCCCGAACAGCACGGATAAAACAGGGGCGCTTCTCATGGCAGGATTAGCATAAACCCGTCTGTCCGAACCGCCACCCCGGATTTCATGCCATCCATGCGCGAGGCGGGCGGGTGTCAGAGGCTGCGCTCCGTGGACATCTCTGCCACTTTGCGTCGCCCATGAGGACAGGAGTATCCCCGTTCCCGGACCTATCAATCGCTGGCGAGTCTGGAGACGCGCGGTCCTTCCCGGGGTCCTTGAATCAAACGAGTTGCTCGCGCAGCACGGCCATGGTGTAATCGCGGTTGAGGCGGGCGATATGATCGACGCTGATTTCCTTCGGGCAAGCGGCTTCGCACTCGTATTGGTTGGTGCAATTGCCGAAGCCTTCGGCGTCCATTTGGCGGACCATTGCGAGCACTCGTTTGTCGCGCTCTGGTTGGCCCTGCGGCAGATACCCGAGGTGGGAAACCTTGGCCGCCACAAACAGCATGGCGGATGCATTCTTGCACGACGCCACGCAGGCGCCGCACCCGATGCAAGCGGCGGCGTCGAACGAGGTGTCCGAGTCATCCTTGGAAATGGGGATCGAGTTGGCGTCGATCGCAGATCCGGTGCGCACATCCACGTAACCACCGGCAGCGATGATCCGGTCGAAGGCCTCGCGGTCCACGATCAAATCGCGGATCACCTTGAAGGGATTCGCGCGGAACGGCTCCACCCAGATCGTCTCGCCGTCGGTGAATTTCCGCATGTGGAGCTGGCAGGTGGTGACCCCGCGGTCCTTGCCGTGGGGAATTCCGTTGATGGTCAGTGAGCAAGTCCCGCAAATCCCCTCGCGGCAGTCGTGGTCGAAGTGGATCGGCTCCTCGCCCTTGACCACGAGGTCTTCGTTGACGATGTCGAGCATTTCCAAGAACGACGCCTCGGCCGGAATGTTGTTCGCGGCGTAGGTTGCGATTTCACCTTGGGCGTTGGGTTCGGACTGCCGCCATACTTTGAGTGTCAGATTCATGGGAATATCATACAGGAATTGGGACGAACGAAACGATGGTTTGCGCCGCGCTCCGGCTCGCGCCCAGAGTAATGACCCGCGCGCCGCGTGCTAGGAAAAAAATCCGTTCGGACCGTGCATGGCTCCAATTTTTCACGCATGCCTTGTGGGGGGCGGAGGAGTGGGGATTTTCCACTGGGAAAAACTCAACAAATGGATTGACAGCCGGTCCGAGTGGTGATTTTTTCCGCCGTCGCAAGACACAGGCGGTCCGATTGACGTCCCTTTGGGTTTTTATTGGGTTTTTATTGGGTTTTTATTGGGTTTTTATTGGGTTTTTATTGGGTTTTTATTGGGTTTTTATTGGGTTTTTTCCCGGGGATTATCGATCGGGCCGCTTTTTTGGGTCCGCTTGGTCCGGCCCCGCGCCGGCCGACAGGTGGTCTGAGGTGTGAGGGCATGGACCGCAACAAACATGGGATGTTTCACCCTCGGAGGCAGTGAGGGGCGGCCTCGGATGTTAGATACTACCTCTCATCAGCCGCGGCTTGGTCCTGCGTCAGTTTGGCGTCTTTCCAGGTGGACTGGACGTATACTTCGCGGAGTTGTTTGAGATCGACCTGGCACGGGCTGTGGGACATGAGGTCGGCACCCTTGTTGTTTTTCGGGAAGGCGATCACCTCACGGATGCTGTCCTCACCGGCGACCAGCATGGCGATGCGGTCGAGGCCGAGGGCCAGGCCACCGTGCGGCGGCGCACCGAAACGGAAGGCGTCTAGCAGATGGCCGAACTTGATTTGTTGTTCTTCCGGGCCGACACCTAACACGCTGAACATCTTCGCCTGGAGATCCTTTTCGTGAATTCGGATCGAGCCGCCTCCGAGTTCGTAGCCGTTGAGCACCACGTCGTAGGCCACGGCCCGGACGTTCGCGTAGTCGCCGGCGTCGAGTTTCTCCATGTCCTCGGGATGCGGCCGGGTGAACGGATGATGGACGGCACCCCAGTGGCCGGTTTCCTCGTCGCGCGCGAGCAGCGGGAAATCGACGACCCACAGGAAGTTGAATGCCGTGGAGTCCTTGTTGAGTTCCATCATGACCGCGCACTCGGTACGGACGCGGCCGAGGATGGTGGAAACGTTATCGCGCGATCCGGCGGCGAAGAAGACGATATCGCCTTCTACGATGTCGAGTGTGGTGACGAGCGCGTCTTTTTCCGCAGCAGTGAAGAACTTCCAGAGCGGGCTCTTGTATTCGCCGCCCTCGCATTTGACGAAGGCGAGGGTTTTCACGGGCAAACCGGCTTGGATGGCGATCTCGTTGAGGCGGTTCATCTGGCCGGTGGTGATGCCGGCAAAGCCCTTGGCGTTGATCGCGCGCACCACGCCGCCGCCGTCGAGGGTCGCGCGGAAGATCTTGAACTCGGTGGCCGCGAACACATCCGCTAGATCGGTGATCTTCAGGTCATAACGGGTGTCCGGCTTGTCCGAGCCATAGATGTCCAGCGCATCACTGTAGGTCATGCGCGGGAAGTTCTGCGGAATCTCAATGCCCAGACCGGCATGGAACATCGAACCTAGCAGACCCTCGACGACGGCGATGATGTCGTCCTGCCGGATGAAGCTCGCCTCGATGTCGATCTGGGTGAACTCCGGCTGGCGGTCGGCGCGCAGGTCCTCGTCGCGGAAACAGCGGGCGATCTGATAGTATTTCTCCAGTCCCGCCACCATCATGAGTTGTTTGTATTGCTGCGGTGCCTGCGGCAGCGCGTAGAAGCGGCCGGGATTGAGCCGGGATGGGACGAGGAAGTCGCGCGCGCCTTCGGGCGTGGGGTTGGAGAGGATGGGCGTTTCGATTTCAAAGAAGCCGGACTCGTCGAGATAGCGGCGGGCCGCGGAGGTGATCACGCTGCGCTGGCGGATGTTCTTGCTCATGCGGGCGCGGCGCAGATCCAGATAGCGGTATTTCATCCGCAGATCCTCGTTGGAAAGTTCCTTGTCGAGTTGAAACGGCAACACGTCCGCCTTGTTGACGATGCGCAGAACCTTGGCGGTGATTTCGATCGCGCCGGTCGGCAGCTTGTCATTGAGGGTTCCCTCGAGGCGCTTGGAAACCAGGCCGGTGACTTGCACCACGTCTTCTTCACGCAGGGTGTGCGCGAGCTTGGCGAATTCCGGGTTATCCTCCGGATGAAACACGCACTGGGTGAGGCCCTCGCGGTCGCGCAGGTCGGTGAAAATGACCCCGCCGTGGTCGCGGGCGGAGTTCACCCAACCGATGAGGGTGACGGTTTGATCGATGTGGGACTCGCGGAGTTCGTTGCAGTGATGGGAGCGCATGAGAAGAGAAGAAGATGAAATGAACCGCAGATGGAATTTCTTCAAGCCAGCAGCGGGCCGTCGGGTTCCAGCAGGCGGGTGGCCAACCAATCAACGGCGGAGTCCGCATGGCCGGATTCTTCGGTGCGGCTGGCGAGGATTTTGAGTTTCAACTCGGGATACTCGGTCCCGACGACCAGCGCGAAGCGCGCGCCGGAGCGCGCGGCACTCTGGAATTGCCTGGCCACCTTCGCGGGGGTGAGCGGGAGGTCGGCGGCAATGCCCGCGCGGCGCAACTCGGTGACGAGTTTGAGCGATACGGCGCGCTGGGATTCATCGGCCACCACGACAAAGACGTCACAGGCGGCGGCGTTGCGTTGGAGCCAGACTTCCATTTGCATCGCGGCGTGGGTCGTTTCCTCGATGAGGTTGCGGATCACGTAGTCGCCCATTGCGAAGCCGGTGGCCGGGAGATCCACCGCAGCATCCGAAATCGTGGCAATCAGCGTGTCATAGCGGCCACCACCCGCAACGGCTCGCTGCGACTTTTTCGAGTCAAACACTTCAAACACCACACCCGTGTAATAGGCCAGACCGCGGACGATCGAGAGGTCGAGTTCGATGAACTCGCCGAGGCCACGGGCGGTTAGATCCTCACGGATTGCCAGATAGGCCGGCGAGGCGTTCGCCGGATCGGCGATGAATGAGCGCACCTGCCCGGTGGTGAGAGAAAACGCGGCGAGTTTGCCGGCGAGCACCTCGGGTTTTTCGCGTTCGAGTTTATCGACGATGCCGAGGAACTCGGGAATCGTTTCCTCTGGAACGCCGTGGCTGGCGGCGAAGTCGATCCACGCGTGGCGGTCCGAGACGCGGACCACAAAATCCCCTGCCACGAAGCCGAAGGCGAGCATCGTTTCGATAGCCAGTGAGATGAGTTCCGCATCGGCCGCAGGGCCTGCCTCACCGAGAATGTCCACGTTGAATTGGTAGAACTCGCGTCCCCTGCCCTTTTGCGGTTTTTCGTAGCGAAAACACTGGCCGATTTCGAACCACTTGAGCGGCTTGGGAAAATGCCGTTGGTGCTCGGCGACGAGACGGGCCAGCGAAGCCGTCACCTCCGGGCGCAGCGTCACGTCACGCCCGCCCTGGTCCTCAAACCTGAACAGCTGCGCGGATAGCTCGCCCCCGGATTTTTTCAGATAGAGCCCGGTGTCCTCAAGGATAGGCGTTTCATATTCCACATAGCCGCTGCGCCGGGCAACCGAACGCCAGGTCTCGAACAAATAATTGCGGATCGCGCATTCACGGGGAATGAAATCACGGAATCCGGGAAGGGCTTGAAACGAGGGACCTGCCATGGGCGGACGGGGAGAATGCAGGGGGCGTTCAATTTTCCGTTAATCTGCTAGAGGCCCGAAGGGCTGGCTAACGGGATGAGTGATGGCAGTTGCGGCACCGGTTGGGAAGGCAATT
>Ga0268284_1001328_pt1 | contig 12995 bp, 4 predicted proteins | sample saktaG_14_FD_190137 | JGI IMG/M metagenome (GOLD analysis project Ga0268284, IMG submission 190137) | Saline water microbial communities from Sakinaw Lake, British Columbia, Canada - sak_2013_06_06_40m | ecosystem: Environmental > Aquatic > Non-marine Saline and Alkaline > Saline ... | reverse complement strand
CGTTGTCTGCCATTTGTTGTTGTTGTCGGTCTGCCCCGGACCGGCAATCTCGATATCCAGTTGTTCGATTGAAAAGCCGTGCTTGCCCGTCACCGCGATGGCGTGGGTGCAACGTTGCGCACACACCCGGCCGAAGCGGGAGGCATGGGCGGCGAACACAAATTCCAAGCCGTTGATGTTGGAACCAAGGATGATGTTGTCGCCGTCGGTGTGTTCGTTGACTACGATTCCGGTGTGGTAGCCGGTGACGGCCACGTTGCGCAGGATGGTCAGAGCCGCGTTATTGCAGGCCGGCGTGATCAGGCCCTTGGTGTCGTGCGTCGGATTGGAGGCCTGCACGTTATAGACGCCGGTATTGATGAAGACGTTCTCTAACTTGCATTGAAGGGCGTGCCGCAGGTCAATTCCGTCCCTGTCCGGGTTATCGCAGGTCCGCACATCGAGGTTGCGGAGGACCACATGGACGGCGGAAAATCCGCCAAAGACGGTGTCTGGCGCCGGGCTGGTCCTGATGACCGCGGCACCCGGAGTCGCCAGGCTTTTGATGATGGTGCCGTTCTGCTGAAGAGGAAAGGCCCCGACCGTTCCCCAGACCGTGGCCGGCTCACTTTCGCCGATGATCTCAATGGTGATCCAGCTCGGGAGGGGCCTGGAAACCGGCGGGATGGTGATCTGGCCTCGATAGACGCCGTCCGGCAGAACCATTTTCCCGCCGCCGGCTGCGATCACTGCCTTCAGGCATGCCGAAAACGCCTCGGTGTTGTCCGTCTTGTCGTCGCCCACCGCTCCGTATTTAAGAACATTGAATACCGGCGATTTCACGGTGCCAGCCGTTGAGCCTGTTTTCCCGCCTCCATCAACTGCGAAGGCTCCACCCGCAAAAATCCAGCCACATATCGTTATCAAAACCATTGTCTTCCGCATGGAATCCCCTTTCTCGCCGCCCAATACATTCTTCACACGTTTCATTGCCTGTTTCATTGCTTCTTGCGTTCAATCGTTATGTTGCTACTTGCTTCCGCTATTCTTTCACCCGCTCAAACACCAGCACCCAATCCTGCGGGGACGGAACGTTTCTCTTGAAGCTCACCGGTTTCGCCGCCGCGTCGCCAGCTTTCGCCGTGGCTTTAATCGTGCCCTGGTCAAACTTCCGGCCGGTGGCCGGATCGAAGTAGTACACATGCCAATCGACATCCGGCTCAAGATCCTTCACCTCCGGGCCGTCCCAGTTATAGATATTGCGCCGTGGCTGATAGACAAACCGCACTTCGCCCGGAATGCCGGCGGCAAAGCAGCCCGGCGCCCATTCGGGATGCGGTTCAAACCGCGCCCACGGATATTGTTCTAGCAGTTTCTTGCCAAGCCCGAGCTGGGTCGATCCGGGATAGTTCATCCCCTCCTTCCAGGTCGTCCAGTCGTAGGGCTGGCGGTCCCACGCGCCCCAATTCCCGTGATCGCCTTCCACGCCGGCGTGCCAGATTCCCGCCGCGCCATAAGTATGGCCGGCCGCGCCGCTCAACAGGTTCCGCCAGAAAACATGCCGCTGGACAGTCCCGAACCCTTGCTGCATGTGCCCCTCATAACACGTTTCACCGACCAGCACCGGCATGGCGGGCTTCTTCGCACAGGCCGAGGTGACAATGGCAAGCGTCCCGTTCGCAACGGCTTGTCCTTCATCATGATTCCCGCCAACCATATCATAGTCGATCAGGCATACATCGCCCTCGGCACCACGCCGCCCATTCCCGGTGTGACAGGAAAGCGGATGCTTATACGGGTCAACGTCCCTAACGTATTTGGCGATATCGGCCCACGGTCCCTGCCCCCACTTGGTCTCATCCGCGATCTCGCCCGCGAGGATCCAGATCACCGGATAGGCTCCATAACGTGCGATCAGATAACGCCAGTGCCGCTTGATATTAACAGCCCCGAATGCCTCCATGCTGTTGCAGTCACCACGTCCCCAGGCTCCGACAATCGCCGGAACAATGCCGGAGTCCACGAGGTGCTTGAACCTCCTGTCCGCATAATCAAAATACTTAGGATTGACCACACTCATATCCTTCACCAGATAAGGTTGCCCGCCTTCATTTTCCCAGCTCGGCGCGAAGAAGTTTTCGTCTGGGTAAGGCCCGCAGACAATCTGCACCACGGAAAATCCTTTCGTCTTCCGGTCGGCGGTCAGCTCCTGAAAACCTTCCCAGGTCATGCGCTTGCACAGACACTTCCACCAGGTGTCTCCCAGCCACAGAAACGGGGTGCCGTCAGCATGCTCGAAATATCCCTTGCCTGCGGTTGCTTTCACAAAGCCGTGCGTCAGCAATGGATTGGCGCCTGTGTAGGCCGCGACAGACAGCGCCTGCTCCTTGCCGTTCAGATCGGTATTCTCCTTGTCCGTGCATTCGACGTGATAGGTGTACTTTCCCTGCTCCGGCGGCGCGAAACGGACAGTCCATTTGTCGCCGCCAGCCCAGAAGGCCGGAACCTTCCACTGCTTTTCGCCCAGCTTGAAGATGACATCCACCTCGATATCCATGAATGCGTTGGTGTACGGCTTGGCCGTCTCGAACGATGTCTCAAACAGATTCCATTGTTGAACCTGTGAATGCCCCTTGCCGTCGTTATAGGTGCGGGCCATGAAGCCGCTTGCTTCCGCGGCCGAACCGGCGGAACCGAAAGCAAGGCAGAGAGCGATGATTCGGTAATAGGTGCATATATTCATTTGTCAGACTCCTGCGTGTTAGATAAGTGTGTCTACTTGTTACTTTCAAAGTTGCCGGACAACGCCACCAGCGTGTAGATCTCCCCGGCCTTTGTATCGAACTCAGCAACATTCGCATCAACCGACTTGACCGACGGCCTGAGCCCGCCTTCTGCCATCTTCAACGGAGAAGCCGACCGGATCCGGCATCGCTTGCCCAAGGTGGAATTGACGGTCAACGTTACAACCTTTCCATTCTCCCACGTCATATCCACCTCGAAGCCGCCGCGGGTACGCAGCCCTTTGATGGATCCGCTTGGCCACGCCTTTGGCAATGCGGGTAACAGGGCAATCTCGCCGTTGTGGCTCTGCAATAGCATTTCGCAAACACCCGCCGTGTAGCCGAAATTACCGTCGATCATAAAGCAGCTGCCGGAGGAGACTTGGTCGAACAAGTTCGGTGCGATAAAAGTGCTGAATAGCCGCACGATATACTCGTGGGCTTTGTCGCCATCCGCCAGCCGGGCGAAGAGGTTGATCGTCCAAGCGCTACTCCACCCGATTCCGCTTGAGCCGTTTGCCAGGCGGACTTCCAGGGATTTTCGGGCCGCGGTGGCCAGTTCGGGAGTTGCACGAGGAGTAATCTGCGATCCGGGATATAATCCGAACAGGTGTGACAGATGCCGGTGGCCGCCATTTTCAGAGTCCTTGAACTCCTCCGGCCACTCCATAAGCCTGCCATCAGATCCTATCTGCGGGCCTGCCAACTGCGCCCTTGCATCGCGGACACGCGCGACAAATGCATCGTCTATGCCCAACTCCTTGGCGGCCTCAATGACGTTGCCGAACAGATCCCAGATTTGCTGCTGGTCCATCGACGGCCCCATGCAGAGCCAGCCGCGCTGGCCATCGGCGGCAATGTATTCGTTCTCCGGAGAGGTGGACGGGCCGGAGACCAGCTTGCCGGTCTTCGGATGCTTGACGAGCCAATCGAGATAGAACTCCGCCGACTCCTTCATCACCGGGTAGGCGCGTTGGAGATAGGCGCGGTCTCCGGTGAATGCATAGTGCTCCCACACTGGCTGGCAAAGCCAGGCGCCTACCCCCATATACATCCCGAAGGAGGGATGTTCGGGCGCGGAGGTGAAGCCCCATACATTGGCAACCGTATGCACGATCCAACCTTTGGCGTTGTAATGCACCTTGGCCGTCCTGGCACCCGGCACCCGCCACGAATCTATCAGATCGAATGCCGGAAGAAAACATTCTGATAGATTGGCAACTTCAAGCGGCCAGCAGTTCATCTGAACGTTGAGATCCACCGTATACTGGTCGCACCACGGGGTCTGGATTCCGTCGGCCCAGATCCCCTGCAAACTGGAGAGCAGGTTACCGGGGCGGGAACTGGAAATCGCCAGATAACGTCCAAACTGGAATAACAACGCTTCCATGTCCGGATCGGGCGTTTTGTCTTTAGCCATGCGTGCCAGCCGCTGATCGGTGGGCAGTTTGCGCGCCTCATGGCCGCCCAGGTCGAGCGATGCCCGGCTGAACAACTTTTGATAGTCGGCCACGTGCGATTGTCGCAGCGCCTCGTACGGTTTGGCTGCGGCTGCCGCAAGCTGGTCGGCGGTCACCTTTTCATGCGGATTGCCGCGATACGGAGGATTGAGTTTGTAATCCGTGCCTGCGGTCAAAAACAGCGTGACGGAATTTGCTCCTGCCACGCGCAAATTATTTCCGTCGGTATTGACCGTGCCGCCATCAGCGACTGCCTTGACTCGGGCGATGTATCTCATCCCGTTCGTACCGTTCAAGCCGTCGTTTAGTTGCCCGCTCATGACCAGCCCGTCGCTGCCGTCGGCCGTTGTGGCGAAGCGTTCGGGCCTCGTTAGGTTGGCTGTAAAGCCGAGCTTGCCGGGCTTGTCGCAGGTCATGCGCACGACCAGCACCTGGTCCGGGGCGCTGGAAAAAACCTCGCGGGTGAACGTGGCATCACCCATGCGGTAGCTTACCGTGGCGACCGCCGTCTCGAGATCCAGTGTCCGGCGATAATCGCTGATTTGGCCCGGAGCATCGAATTTCAGCGTTAGGTCACCCAGCGTCTGGAAACAGCCGAAGGGATCGTTCGCGGAGCCTGCGCCTCTCGTCCCGACCCCCTTGCAGATGAGTTTCTTTGCGGACACTTCTTTGGCCTGATCGTATTTACCATCGAGCAGAAGCTGGCGAATTTCAGGCAGTGCCGCCAAGGCGTCAGGATTATCACTATCCTGTGGCGAACCTGACCAGACGCTGACTTCATTCAACTGCAGCCGTTCGGATTCGACGCCGCCGAACACCATGCAACCAATCCGTCCGTTGCCGACCGGCAGCGCCTCGAGCCATTGGCTCGCCGGCTTGTCATACCACAAGGCCAGTCCTGATGGCGGTTCCGACGCGTGAATGATGCCCAAGAGCGAACAGCAAGCCATACAAGCCATGAGGACCATCCGAATGCAAGTGAATGCGCGATTCCAAGGAGATATATTCATTGATCAACTTCCTTTCGTACGTTATGCTATTCGCAGCGCAGGTGGGTCACGTCGGCAGACTGAGCCGACGGAATACCGGCAAACAATCCAACCATCATCAATCCAACTGTTAGTATTCGTTTCATTCTTCGATCCGATCATTTGATTTCACTATATCCCGAGAACCGTGACGCGTTTGAGCACCAGCGGTCTGGGGGACTCACCTCGCGTTTCCAGCTTGATGAACCTCGCCTTGCGCCCTGCTTTCACGGCACCGGCAGCAGACTGTGTCACCCGCGCAATCCAGGTCGTGACCCAGCTCTTCGCCTGCCAGACTTCCTCCCACTTCTGCCCGTCCTCAGAGATGGACATGATGAGACCTTTGGTCCGCTCTTCCTCGCCCTCGCGGTTCTCGATCTCGACGGTGCGCACCGTTTTCACGGCACCGAGATCGATCTTCGCCCACGGGTTCTTTTCGTTGTCGGTATGGAACGCAAAGGGAACTTTATCTCCTGCAAACAGCCGCGCATGGTTGGCCGCAACATCATGTCCACACGTTGAGCTGATCTCCAGCTTCGCATTCTCGCTGAGAATCACACCCGGCTCGAATGCAGGTCCCACCTTCAACTCGATCACCGTGTCCACCGGGTCCCATTTCACATCCGCGGGCAACGAAAACTCAAGAGCTTCATCCGGCTGTTTGAATGTCACTTCCTTGCCTCCTAACAGGAGATGAGCGGAGATAAGCTTTCTACTATCATTCAGCGGGGGCAGGTGGAGCGTCTGTCCATTGGGGGGGATCATCACATGCACATACACGGTCTTGCCATCGGCGGAATCGGTGGCCACGACTTCCCATGGGTTGCTCTTCTGCTCGATCTGGAGGATCTTGCTGGGCCTGGTGTTGAGCAGCGACACCTTGCGCTCGCGCCAAAGTTTTCCGAAATCATCCATCATCTCCTTCACCGGGGGCGCATACCCGTCGGCGTAGGGCGTCAGAGCCACGTGGACGCCGCCTTTCTGGCCGGGGGTGCCGGCGCAGCGGACCACGCCGCGGAAGACCTCCGGCGCAGGGATCTGCACTTTTTTGCCCAGGAACCAGGCGTTGTCCGTCGGCAGGATGCAGCATTGGTCCTTTTCACCTTTGCTGGGATCGCCGCCCTCGCAGGCCGGCCACGCACTCTCTAACGACAGCCCGGCCGGGACGTAGGCACCCGCGTTCTGCCAGATCACCGCATCCGGGTTGCCGGCCCGCAAGGCCACGGCCAGCCGTCCCGCATCAGGAAACACCTTGCCTGAATGCTGATCGATCCAGTAACCGGCGACCCTTTTTCCGTAGCGCAAACTCATTTCCTTGAACAATCCCAACAGGAAAGCGTCCCATTTGGGATTTGGCCAGAGACCGAGCTTCTCACCGGGCAGGCCGTTCACTTCCGGCCCCCAGCCGAACAGCGCCCGCTCTTCCTGTGAGAGATCGTGCTGGTCGGTGGGATGGACGTAGAGGCACAGCGCGATGCCGCGCTTGTTCAGTTCGTCAGCCACTTCGCCTAACAGGTCGCGCTTCGCTTGATGCTTGGACATGCCGGCATCGACCATGACCTTGCTCGGCGCCAGCAGATACATCGCCGCGTGGAATGAGGTCAGTGTCACATATTGCGCGCCCATGCCCTCGACCGCGTCGGCAAAGGCCTTGACGTCGAAGGCGTCGGCCTTGGCATCCAGGTCCCAGACCGCCGGCTCGGGCTTCCCTTGAAGATGGGCATACTCCACGGTGTAGTGGACGAAAATGCCGAACTTCGCGTTGGTGATGAACTCGCGCCCCAACTCCTGCGGGCGGACGGCCCGGGTGGTGTCTGGCAGCGGGGTGGGGGACTTGGGGGTGGGGGACTTGGGTTCAGCGCCCAAGAGGGTTGTTACGGTGATCAGCGCGGCGAGGCCGGCAAGCAGGGTGTGTTTCATGGGGTGTTTCATAGGATTCATTTTTCCAGCATGTTCACGACATCCTTCCGGCGTGATTCCGGAATGACTGTTAGTTTTTCGAGTTTGCCCAACTTATAGATACCTTCCACCGTGGTGTTGTAGGGCGCGTGAAGCTTGAACGAGACGTTCCAACTCTTGGGCCAGGCCGGCAGGACATGGATCTTCCGCCCGTCGGATTGGAGCAGCATGAATTGGAGAGTTGTCAGGATGTTGGCGCCGTGGTCCTGGTCGGGGATCCAATCAAAACCCGAAAACATCGCGGGAAAGCGATAGGCCCGGTTGATCCTGGCACGGATGGCGACCTGTCGGCCGGCCTCATCGCCGAGGCCGAGGCAGGCGGCCTGGATGCTGTCCTGGCACCAGCCGTAGTTGATGCGGGAGAATCGCTTGTCGTAGGTCGCGCGAGCCATGTCGAGGTCAGGCTTGCCCACACCGAAGAGCCGGTAGGGAAACACGGCATAGAGTTCCGGGTTCTCGGAGGCCTTGACCGCCCCTTTGGCTGAGGCGACCAGGAGTTTCACTCCATCCACCTCGGCGACAGGCAGCGGGGGCATTTCCTTCAGGATCCGCGCCCAGCGTGTCCGCTGCGTCTCGCTGGTGACGTTCTGCGGCAGGGCTAACAGTCGTGGCAGGATGAAGCGCAAGCCGGCGATGTCCGGCATGGGATTGGGTGTCATTGTGGCCTCCAGCGCCTGGGCGGGATACACGATGATTTTTCCGTTAGCGTCGCGTTTCGGCCAGTATTGGTCGAAAAAGGCGATGATTGGATCGGCCAGCGGCACGAGCGTGTTGCGGGCGAAATGGTCGTCCTGGGTGAAGTCATAGCGGTCGAGCATGAAGGCGGTGAGTTCCATGCCACCGCAAAAATAGTGACCGATGCACGCGTTGCCCGGCTCCGGCCCGGCGTTTCCCCAGCCCCAATCCCTGTTGTTAGGCATTCCCCAGAAATTCATGGTCTCCTGAAAGGATGCGGCGTTTTCGAATTTGTAATAGGCCTGCATGCGGGCTTTACTCAAGGGCAGCGCCGTGAGGTACATGCGGAACCACGGATCCATCATCTCGAAATCGCCGCTGGCCAGCATCGGCCAATAGGACAGTCGCGTGTTCTGGAACCAGTAGCTGCCACTCCAGCATCGCCAATCCGGATCACCGTCGGCCGTTTCGGGTGGCGCGCCGGGCACTTTTTCCACCGTGAATATCGAGCCGTTGAATTTGATCGGCGAAGCACCGCGGCCGGAACAGGCATTCATAAAGCGTTGCAACACGTAACCGTTCGTCACTTCCGAGGGCGGCGCTGTCCCGGCATCGCGCTTGGCGACGACTTTCCCATCCACATAGATGATCCAGCCGCCGGAGTTGGGCCGGTCGAGCGTCACCGCGAGGTGCTGCCACTGGCCGGGTTTCAGACAATTGTTGGCCAACAATTGCTCCGGCCCGATAATCAAGCGCAACGACGATCCATTGGTATCCAGGAGGAACCCGTCTGCGTGCCCGGGCGTGCATTTGTCGAAAATCCGCCCGCTGTCTCCCGGTGCAGGCTTGACCCACGCTTCCATGGTCAGACCGTTCGGCCAGGTCTGCTTGGCCGGCGCCACATCATGGGGGATTTTATCAGGCTGCGTCGGCGGCTTGCGGTCTAACAATTCCGCCAGGCTCAGCGCCCGGTCATGCATTGCCGCCCCCGCCATCTCGCCGCGGAAACGGGTCTCACCCTTGGAATCCGCGCCCAAGGTGACGGGATGCGCATTGACCGGGATCGCGGAGCCGGCATCCTCTTCGGCAAACACCCAGCTTCGGTTCCAAAACGCCTGCCACCACTTTGATGTCGTTAGGCGGGACTGTTCATCACTCACCTGCAACGCCGCCTTCTCGACCCGCTCGAGGTCTTTGAGCCAGGCGTCAGGCGTCTCGGCCCGCTCCGCCAACACACACACCGAGAGTTGATGCCGTTTTGCAGGTTTGTTGGATTTCAAGGCCTTCGCGCCATCCGGAACCATGTCAACGCCGCGCAGGCTGGCACCGAACGTATGATTCAACAGCGGATCCGTGAACTTGCCTTTGAGCGTCTCGAGATGTTGGACTTCCAGGCACACGGGGTAAAGGGATCGCGTGTTGCGGTGATACCAGACCACCTGCGGTTGGGCGGAAGTGACCACCACATCCGGCAACACGGTCAGTTTGTACGATTGTGCCAGCGGGTTCTTGCCGTCACCGTAACCGTATTCCGCCGCCGGATCCAACGGCCGCTCGCGCAGACGCCACAATTCCACCTCCGCGCGGCAAGTGACCGGCACGGCCGATTCCGCCTCTACACGCACCACCGGTTGATCGGTGTCCACCCACAAGGAAATTTTGGATGGTTGATTTTGGATTTTGGATGAGATTTCGATGACTCCCTCCCGCAATTTCAATTCCTGGCGGAAGCCATCCTTGGGCACCAGCGGCGGATCGAACTTCACGCGCACCCGGCCGATCTTGCACAGGCCGGCGTTCTCATCCCATGCGTCGGTCTTGCTGACATAGAAAATCAGATCACCGTTCGCTTCCACCCACGCATTGATGCCGACATCGCCATTGCCCAAGGGCATGGAGCCATGCGCATTCTCGCTGGGCGTAGTCCAGATGACGTTGTAACTGTCCAAGGGATCAACTGCCGGTGCCGCGAGGGCCGCGACTCGACAACCGAGCATTACCAAAAAAACCATCAGTTTCGTATTCATCGGACACTCTCCTTTCCATTGGCGATCGGCACGTCGCAGAACGTCAACGCGGCGATGCCATTCTTGCCGTATATCAGGTCGTTCTGATTCCAGTTCAGCTCTTTGAGATAGGTGATCTTGCCGGCGGTAGCGGGTGCTTTCAGTTGCAGGGTGATCACGTTGCCGTTCACGCTGCCCTTGGCCACCATGTCCTTGGCGTCATCCAGATAGAACTGGCCGGCCAGCGAATCCAACCAGATGACCGGCTGGTCAAACTCGAGGATGATCGCGTCCTTCGCGCCGCTGGTAAAATACGCCTGTTTGAGGTCCGGCGCGGTGATTGGTTCGGGGACCTTGCGCCCGTAGGTATCCCGCTCGATGAGCGGTTGCATCAGGCGCGCGAATTCGGACCAACCTGTCAGCGGATAATGGCAGCCTCCGGGCGGCTTGATGCCGAGCGTGGACATGACGTCCATGTTGGAATAAAGCCGCGACAGGGTCCGCTGTTTTTCGCGCAGCATGTCGCCGTGCCCGTTGCCCTGGCTGCAGCCGTTGGGCCAGATCTGGAACACATAGTAGTGGCGGATGTTGGGCATGTCCTGTTTCCAGGCCGCCGACATATCCAGGAAATAATTCTGATAGGTCTCCCAGCCATAACCGCCGTCGGGACCGTCCGAACCCTGGTCCGCTTCACCCTGATGCCAGAGTACCGCGCGGATGCCGTGCGTCAGCCGGGACTGTCGCACGCGCCAGAGCATCCGGCCGTAGATTGTTGATAGATCCACGGGATCGGCCTCATTGCGCTTGTGCTCGTCAATCCGGGTGCCGCCAACTGCGGCCTGAATGATGCAGATTGGCATCTTATTACTTTCCAAGAGTTTTTTTGCGAGGTCCATGCCCCACCAACCGAGGTAATCGCTCGATCCCGGATACGGCCTCCAGGCCGGGCAGGACCACAGATTTGGCCTCTTGCCGTTACCGCCCCTGTCGGCGGCGTCGCCTTGTCCGGTCGGCCCGCCATAGCTGCGAATCCACTCATTGGTGACATTCGGCGACTGCTCATTTGTATCAAGCGCCAGTGCGTTGGATTGCCCGTCGATCAAATAGGCGTCACCGCAGACCAAGTTGTTCACCGTCTGCAATACCGTCTCGGTCCCGCCGGTCTGAGTCCCGAACTCAACTTTGTATTTGATCAAGCCCGCCTGGATTTTGACAGTGAGCGCATAGGCGTTTTCCGCCGTAGGCCTCTGGGCCTCTGTCTTGATGAGCTTGTCATCAACGTAGAGTTTTAGAAACACCGATTCCGCAGCATTGGACAGCGTTCCGTTGAAATAGATCGTGCCCTCGTTCTTGTCATCACGTGCATAGAACTGGCCATCCTCGGGCTTCTCGTCCTTCTCCGCAATCCGCTGGACCCACACATCTTCATGCGGCTCTGTCACCATGATCGATGCCGTGCCTTCGCAGGCCGTCCCGCCATTATCAATCGCCACTTTTACGGTAAGCGGACCACTGTATTGCGAGCGTTTGAGAATCAACTTGCCTGGCGCAATCTCCTTGATCACGGCCCCGCCCGAGACTGTCCAGTTGCAGCGCAATTCGCCGGCACCTTTATCCTTCATCGCAGCTGAGTTGCTGATCGCCGGCACGACTTCAATCGTATCGCGCCCATTCCATTGGGTCGGAGCCTGCAGGGTGAATGACGGATCGGGAATGCTGTCATTGATCGTCACTGGTATATCCTTGGTCTTGATGTCATTGGCATACACCGCCTTGAACTGCAGGGTGAATGATTGATCGCCTGTCACGCGCCCGGCATCCAGCGTATATGAAAACCGGTCCACGGCGACGACCGATTCCACACCGTCCTTCTTGAGAGTCCAGTAAACCTTCTGGGCACCGCCGGCTTGGGCGGTAACGGTCACGCTCTTACCTTCATCAACCTTGACACTAGCAGGTGAAACCGCATAGGCGTCCCCTGGCTGCGGCAGAATACCCACCAGTGTCTGCGTCGGCTTCTGGTTCTCATACTCCAATTTGATCCAGTCGGCGGAACGGGTCACCTTGGAGACGCGCACCTCGTCGAGGTCGCCGGCAAAGTCGTAACGGCGTCCAAAGCCGCCGACAAACATTTGGACGGGAGTGGGGATGTTCATGCTGCCGGCCGTGCTGCTGTTATCAAGCACGCCATTCACATAAAGCCGTGCCTCGCCGTTCTTATACGTGTGGGCCACATGATACCATTGAGACAGTGCGATCGTGCTGGCGCCGGCAACATTTCCTCCCCCCCAACAATTCATGTTAAGTCGTGGCGGACTGGCCACCTGCATCACCACGATGCCTTGGGGTATCGAGAGACCCCAGCCCAGCAGGGTGTTACGGGTCGCGTTATCCCGGAACCATACTTCCGTGGTATGCGGGTTGGAGCCTGCAGGAAAATTCGTGAGGTCGATCCCGCAGTTGATTCCCTGTCCCGCCACGAAGTGCCTGCCCTGGCCGACCACTCCCTTGGCCGCCGTCGTGCCGGCGTTGACGGGAACCGTTGAGCCGGCTGAATCCGTCGCTGCATCGTCGAGATGCAGGACGCTGACAAATCCATTATCGGCATTGAATACGGCGGAGCCGCTCGAAGCGTTGAGCGCGTCGGTGCTGCCCCAACGCATCTTGATTTCCTGTTTGGTGTTGCCCTGGATGAGTGGAATACGCACCCAAATGGCGGCGGTTCCGCCGGATGGATCCCATTGCTCGATCTCATGCGCCAAGAAGGTACCGTCGATTGCTGCAAAGCGGATGTCTCCGCCATCGGTTTGGGCCTGAGCAAAATCAAAGAAGTCGGCATTCAGCCTGACCAGCACCGGGAAGTTGGTTTCCGAGGCCGAAGCCGCTAGATTTGCCCCGTCGGGCGTGGTGATAATGAAAAGGGAAGCGGAGTGTTTCCATGTCGGAAAGAGCGCCCGGGTGCTGACCGGCGCGGAATGGGCGCTCTCGCCCGTCACATTGGTCGCCGAGATCACGTAGTAATAGGTCGTGTCGCTGGCCACGAGGGTGTCCGCGTAAGCCGTCCCCGCGGAGGTGCCGATCACCGCATAGAGTCCGTCTTGGGTC
>Ga0268284_1001326_pt1 | contig 13038 bp, 8 predicted proteins | sample saktaG_14_FD_190137 | JGI IMG/M metagenome (GOLD analysis project Ga0268284, IMG submission 190137) | Saline water microbial communities from Sakinaw Lake, British Columbia, Canada - sak_2013_06_06_40m | ecosystem: Environmental > Aquatic > Non-marine Saline and Alkaline > Saline ... | reverse complement strand
GTACAGCCACGCGGCCGGAAGCGCACCCGTCCGCCAGAAAATCACCCTCGAACCCGGCAAGCGCCACCCGTTCACCATCACCGGATTCACCGGCAAGGCCCCGCGTTTCTGGCTGCGGAAGCAAGATATGTTAGGAAACGGCGACCTCGAATCCGTCGTCAAGCGCGAGGGCATGTTCCCGTGGCTGTTGGATGGCGCGGGCAACTGGTCCGTGCGCCAGGATGTCTGGCTGCAGGAGGCGCGCCTCACCCCGGGCGGCAAGGGCTCGCCGCTGATTCCCACATGGAATGCCAAAACCTTCGGCCCCGAAATCGGCTACGGGCATGTGCTTGGCACTTTCCACGACGAAGCCGTGCTGCTGATCAAGACCGCGCAGGGCAACCGCTCGCTGGCCTACGACTTCCGCCCGCCATCCAGCGGCCGCAACGATCCCGGCAGCGAATTCGAAAGCGCCGAATACAAACTGACGATCCAAGGCGTGCGCGAAACATTGGCGAAGATCGACCAACTCGTTCCCGGCTATCAGGGCCAGGGCTACGAACTCGCCGGCTTCGCCTGGTGGCAGGGCCACAAGGACAGCTTCTCCGAGAAGGACATCGCCGAATACGAAAAGAACCTCGTCAACCTGATCAACGACATCCGCAAGGATTTGAACGCGCCCAGGATGCCCGTGGTGGTCGCTGGCGTCGGCTTCGGCGGTCACAACATGCCGGAGAAATTCCGCCGCATCATGGACGCGCAGATGGCTGTGGGAGATCCCGCGAAACACCCGGAATTCGCCGGCACCGTCGCTTCGATCGATACCCGCGACTTCTGGCGCGAGGTGGACGAGTCGCCGAAAGGCGAGGACTATCATTACAACCGCAACGCCGAGACCTATCTCCGCGTCGGTGACGCCCTCGGCAGGGCGATGGTCGGCTTGTTAGGCGGCAAGGCCGAAGCACTGCCACAAGCTCCACGTCCCAAGGCCGCTCCTCCCGCTCTCGAACCGACCAAGGAACAAAAAGCCGCCGCCCGTGCCAAACTCGCACCCATCATCCTCGATGGCATCGTGCCGGCCTACATCGCCAACCCGCAAAACCAACCCGCCATCGCGGCCGAGGCCAAGGGCGAGCGCCCGCAGCGCCCGAACCAGTTTCTGCGCGACTCCGTCGATTCCCTGGTCAATATCTACAACGCCGCCGACATCCACGACTACGACTGGAAAATCTTCGGCAAGGATCTGCGAGATTCCGAGTGGGATTGTTTCAGCTTCGACCCGCCGGAGACCCAGCCGAAGAATCAACCTAACCGATACCGCAAGGTGACATGGCCGGCCGGGATGGCGAACTGGTTTGCGCCGGACTTCGATGCCGCCACGGCCGGTTGGAAGAAGGGCCTGCCACCGTTCGGTCAACTCGACGGCAAACTCGCTCCGCTCGGCGAGTGCGAACGAGCAGGCGGCGGCTGCGGTTGCGGCGAGAAACCCCGGACGCTGTGGGACAAGGAGGTCATCATGATCCGCGGCACCTTCGACATCCCGCCGCTCAAGGATGGCTATCGCTACCGCTTCGTGGTCGGCGGCAGCAATCACGTGATGAGCGGCGAAGGCTATGCCATCTACGCCAATGGCAAACTGCTCGCCGAGTCGAAGGACGGCGTACCCAACCGCGCTGGCGGCCAACCGCGCGGCGGCCATGTTTACGCCGATCTGCGCGGTGATTTCAAAGGCGGCAAGGCGACCCTCGCGGCCACCAGCTTCCTGCAGTTCAGCAAGAAGGGCGCCGAGATCCCGCCGCGCGGCCACCTCACCGTCTGGATCGAAGAGCAGAAACTCCCGCCGCTGGACCAATAAGCAGCGGATAGCGATTAACAAACGACATCATCATGATAACACACCACAGACGATTCGCGATTACCGCCGCCCTTGCTTTGCTGCTGGCCAGCGTCTATGCCAACCCCTTGTGCAAGGGCGGCAGCGGCAACAGCCACTACAACGGCAATGCCGAAACCTATATGGATGTCGCCGAAGCCATGGGCCAGGCGATGGTGGAGCTGTTGAAAAACAAGTAAGAGCCGGAACCCAAGCACTCACGCAATTTTATGAACAAACACCACATGCTTCCCATCACCCGCCTGTTGGCCGCATTCGTCATCGGCCAGTGTCCCGCCATTGCGGCCCCGCCGAACAACGCTCCAACTCAAGCTGAACTCACCGCCAGCGGCACGCAGCTCCAGACGAAATACGCCGGCCTGCTCGATGCCTTGCAAAAGGACATCGCCAAGGCCCTGCCGAAAATCGACGAGCAGAAGAAAGCCGACTATCTGAAGACCCGTGAGGCCGAGAAGACCGCGGAGGCGAAGGTGAATGCGGCGCAGGCAGCGCTGAATCAGATCAACACGGCAAATGCCTTGGTGGATCATGCGAAGGGCAAGTGGATCGGCGGCGCCGAGAAGGGTATAGCACAGGCGGAGGCGGCGTTGCAGAAAGCAAGCACCGATGCCGAACGCGAAGCGGCGCGGAAAGAGTTGGCCCATTGGCAGGCAGACAAGGAGGCCGGGATCAAAGCGCTCAAGGAGCGCCAGGAAGCGTTGGACAAGGCGAAACTTGAAGAGCCGAAAATGACCCAAGCCCTTCAGGCGGCCCAGAAAGACTTGGCCCTGACCCAGGCCCATTCGCTGAAGGCGGTCAACGAGTTCAATCTGGACGCTTTCCTAACAAGCGACAAGCTGGATGCCCAATTGGTGAAGTACGTCGTTCTGGCCCAGGCCACGCCCCGTGAACTTGCCGCGTTCGCCCAGCAGGGGAAGGAGCAGGAAGCCCTCGTGGAGAAACTCCTCGCGGACCATGGCTTGATGAAGCAAATGCTTGTCGCGGACGGTGCCAAGCAGGGCCAATACGGGCGGGCGATGGAAATTTACACGGCGATTCAGCAGGCAAGTCCGAAAGCCGCCGAAGGAGTCTTTCAGCGGCTGGCGCTGGCCGTCAGCTTGGAGCACGCGGTGCCGGTCAAGCAGAGCAACCCCGAGGCCCAGACCGATGCTCCGGCCACCGTGGACCCGGTGAAACGATACCTGCATTTCGAGAAGGCCTTCCTCGATGGCGAGCTGGATCCCGCCTTCAAGGATCTAACTGTTTTGGACTACCGCAATGTCGTCAACGGCGATGAGCCAGACAGCATTCTGGCCTGGGGGCGCCAGATGCTCCGGAACTATCGGCCCGACGAGGCTTCCAATCCGGACGATCGCTGGCGCTACGTGGAAGCCGTCGAAACCGAAGTCAAATACGGATCGCAGGATACGAAGAACGACCTGCCCACGCTTCAGAGTTATCAGAACATCATCATGAACGGCGGCGTGTGCGGCCGGCGCGCGTTCTTCGGTCGTTTCATCCTGCGCTGCTTCGGCATCCCGACCCTTGCCCGCCCCCAGCCTGGCCATGCCACGCTGGTCCATTGGACGCCCGATGGCTGGGTGATCTGTCTTGGCGCCGGCTGGGGCGCGGGCCGGATCGGGAATAACCCGGACATCGATTTCCTGGCGATGACACAGGCGCGGAATGTTGGAGACGCATACCTGCAGGTGCTGCGAGCCCATTGGGTCGGCGACGTCTTGGGAGAGAAGCGGGCTTTCGGATTCCACTCCGGTGGTTCCGGCACCTGGAACGACGTGGCGCTCTATCAGCAGCGGGCGATCGTTGAAAAAGCCAAGGCGGTGGCGCTGGCCGCAGTCGGCACGGACATTGGCGAGGCGAATGAATCCAAGCAAAAGAAAGTCGTCACAGCCATGACCCTAACCGAGGCGGACAAAATGATTATCGCAGGGCAGGACGGGATGATCACGATTCCGGCCGTGGCCTGCAGCAAACCAACGAACAGCACGGAGAGGATCCGCTTCATGAAGAGCCACTTGGGCGGGATGCAGTTGCACTACAGCCGCATGGGCCCGCCGGAGGTGTTCGAATACACCTTCGAGGCACCGGCAGCCGGGAAATATGCGCTCAGCGCACGGGTGGTGACGACCAGCGCCGACCAGCACCTCCTGGTCGCCGCCAACGTTGCCAGGGCGCCGACCGACATCGCCGTGCCGTTCACCATCGGCATGTGGGACAAGACTCCGCCGGTCGAGGTCTCGCTGGCCAAGGGCCGCAACGTCCTTCGCTTCTCGCGCAATGGCGAGAATATCAAGGGATTGACCATCAGGGACTTCACGCTCACCCCGGTGAAGTAATCCAACAAATACGAATCTTAGGCAAAACAACACTAAACAAACAGGAGATAATACAAATGAACATAGTCATGATAGTCCCCACGGGGATCGGATGTGAGATAGGCGGCCATTGCGGCGATGGGAATGCGCCGGCGCGCTTGCTGGGCGCCTGCTGTGAGACCTTGGTGCTTCATCCCAACGTGGTGAACGCATCCGATCTCAACGAGATGCCCGAGAACGCGCTCTATGTGGAAGGACACCATCTGGACCAGTTCCTTCAGGGCAAGCTGTTTCTGCGGAAAGTCCGTTCTAACAAGGTTCTGGTGGTCGTGAACAAAGCGGATTACCAGTCCATCAACGCGGTGTCCGCTGCCCGTGTAACGCTTGGCCTGGACGCGGAAGTCCTGGAACTGGAGGTGCCGCTGCAACTGATTGCTCGGATGGAAAACGGCATAGCCACGGGCGACGTGCTGAACTGGGAGGAGTTGGTGACGCAGGTCAAGGATCTTGAGTATGACGCCCTGGGCATCGCCACGCCCATTACCATCTCCAATGAGGCGCTGGCGATCTATTGGCGGGACGGTGGCGTCAACCCTGTCGGTGGCGTGGAGGCACTGGCCACACGGTTGATTGGCGAGGCACTGGAAAAACCGTGCGCCCACGGCCCGGTGGACTATGCGCTGACGGGATTCAAGGAAGTGGTTGACCCAAGAATCGCCGTGGAAATCATCACGGAGAACTTCATTCATTGCCTCTTGAAGGGATTGCATAAAGCCCCCAGGATCAGCCGCGAGTGCGGGATGAGCTACCGGGAAATTGACTGCATGGTCTCTCCCTACGGCTGTTTCGGCACACCCCACCAGGCGTGTCTCGATGCAGGCATCCCGGTGATCGTGGTGCGCGAGAACAAGAGCTGTCTCAACCATCCCGAACACCCGAAATTCATCTATGTTGAAAACTACATCGAGGCTGCGGGCATGATCATGGCCATGAAGGCAGGCGTTCATCCATCGTCGGTACGAAGGCCGCTTGCCTATACCACGGTGAGAAGACTAGGGGAAGCCATGGACAAGGCCATGGTCGGGTTGTTGAAGAACAAGTAATATACGATTAAGACATGACAAAGACGATTCACAGTTCAATTGCAGTGTCGCTTTTTGCCTGCGCCGCTCTAACAAACGCCGCCGAACGCAAGCCCAACTTCCTCTTCATCATCACCGACGATCAGCGCTGGGACGCAATGGGGGTGGTGCAAAAGGAGCAGGGTGAGGGCGCGCGCTTCCCGTGGTTCGAGTCGCCCGCCATGGACCGTCTCGCCGCCGAGGGCGTGCGCTTCCGCAACGCCTTCGTCACCCTCTCGCTCTGCTCGCCGAGCCGCGCCGCGTTCCTCACCGGGCGTTACAACCACGTCAACGGCATCATCAACAACGACACCCCATTTCCGGACGAATCGGAGACCCACGCCACCCTGTTGCGTGCCGCGGGCTATCGCACCGCCTATTTCGGCAAGTGGCACATGGGTGAGCAGCGCGGCCAGCGCCCGGGCTTCGACCATTCAGCCAGCTTCGTCGGCCAGGGCACCTATCAGAATTGTCCGTTCGAGGTGAATGGGGTCAAAACCCCCACCAAGGGATGGGTGGACGATGTCAGCACCAATTTCGCGATCGATTGGCTCAAGCAGAACCGCGAGAGGGCGTTTTCCATGGTCGTCGGCTACAAGAGTCCACACAACAAACGCGGCGGCGACAACTTGCCGCCCCGCCTGCGCGAACTGTATGCGGGCAAGACCAGCCGCCCCGTGCCGAACCTCAAAACGCCCGCGATTTACCACCAGCCCAATCCCGACACTGGCGCCTATCCCAGCGGTCTGGCCGACAACGCGGTCCACCTCGACTACCTGCGCCACATCAAGGGCGTCGACGACAACCTCGGCCGCCTGTTAGACACGCTTGATGAACTCGGGCTTGCGGAGGACACCGTGGTCGTCTTCACCAGCGACAACGGCTACTTCCTCGGCGAACACGGCTGCGGCGACAAGCGCGCCCTCTACGAAGAGTCGCTGCGCATCCCGATGCTCGCACGCTACCCGCGGCACTTCCGCAAGGGACTCGCGGTGGACGAGATGGTGCTCAACGTCGACCTTGCACCGACCTTCCTCGACCTCGCGGGCGTGCCGGTTCCCGCCGGGATGCAGGGCGCGAGTTGGAGGGATCTCGCCGCCGGCCGGAAGCCGCCGAACTGGCGCACGTCCTTTCTCGCGTTGTATTACAAGGAGTTGGGGGACACGCCCACCTGCGTCGGCATCCGCACGACAAATGGCAAGCTCATCCGCTACAAGAGCCACCCGGAATGGACCGAGGCATTCGACCTCGCCAAGGATCCCTACGAGGTGAAGAACCTCGCCAGCGATCCGGCCGTTGCGACGGAACTGAATGCCAAACTCGATGCGCAGATGAAAGCCGTCGGCTACAGCACAGGAAATCATTGATGAAGAAAAGACCGGTGCCCGGAGCAGTAAGACACCACGAACTAACATGAATTGGAATAGACCATGAGATCGAAGAAATTGTTAGCCACTATCCTCGCCGTCATTCCGGCTTCCTGCCTGTTAGGTATGCCAGCCGCTGCCAGCGGGGAAACATCAAAGCACGAAGTCGAGGAAGTGGTCGTTGTGTTCAAGACCCATTTTGACATTGGCTTCACCGATCTGGCGAGCAATGTGGTAAAACGCTACCAAACGGAGATGATTGACAACGCGCTGCGTGTCATTGACCAGAACCGCAATCTCCCTCCTGACATGCAGTTTGTCTGGACGCTTCCGGGCTGGCCGATGAGCAAGATGCTCGAGGATTGGCCGGGCCAGACCAAGGAGCGCCGCGATCAAACTATTTCCGCCGTGCGGGCCGGCCGCCTGGTCTGGCATGCGTTACCCTATACCACGCATACGGAATCGCTCGAACTTGAGGATCTTGTGCGCGGCATGAACTTCTCATCGGCACTCTCGCGGCAGTTCGGACAGCCGCTGGCGCGCGATGCCAAGATGACAGACGTTCCGTCTCACTGCTGGGTCCTGCCAACGCTGTTGAAGAACGCGGGGGTGGAGTTCCTGCACCTGGGCTGCAACTCGGCGAGCTCATCGCCGCAACTGCCACCCCTGTTTTGGTGGGAAGGTCCGGACGGCTCGCGCGTGCTGACGATGTACAGCGGAGGGGACTATGGCACCGGACTGGTCGCGCCTGCTGACTGGCCGTATCGCACGTGGCTTGCGCTGATCCACACCAGCGATAATCATGGCCCGCCTACGCCGGAAGAGGTTGGCCAGCTCTTGAAAGAGGCCGCACAGAAGCTGCCTGGGGTGAAACTGCGCCTGGGCAGGCTATCCGATTTCAGCGACGCGATTCTGAAGGAGAAGGCCGATATTCCCGTGGTGCGGGGCGACATGCCTGATACCTGGATCCACGGCATCATGTCGATGCCTGTGGAGAGCAAGACTGCCCGCAACATCCGGCCGGAGATCGGCGTGCTGGAAACGCTCGGCACCTTGGCGAAAGCCTGGGGTCTGGATAGAACACCAGCGGCCGACCATGCGGTGGCGAGTGCCTATGAGAAAAGTTTGATGTTTGGCGAGCATACCTGGGGTTACAACATGTGGGTCCTTCCGCCTCTTTACGGGAAAGCGTGGGAAGAAGAACTGGCGAAGGGAACCTATGCGAAACTGGAACGCTCGTTCGCGGAGAAGGGGCAGTATGTTCGTGATGCCGAGGCGGCTGTTGAACCGGCATTGCACGAAGATATGTCGATGCTGGCCAAAGCGGTCAAGGCTGACGGGGATCGCTTTGTGGTGTTCAATCCGCTGCCATGGAAGCGAAGCCAGGTGCCGGTGTGCATCGATACCGGCAAAGTCCGCGCCGCTGCCCTGCGTGACGTGGAAACCGGGCGCGTTCTCCCCGTGGAGCGGGATGGAAGCCGAATCCGTTTTCTAGCAGATAACATGCCGTCACAAGGATACCGGACCTATGTTCCCGCAGCGGCAGGCCCGCCGCCGGCTGGCATGCTAACCGTTGATCCCGCAGGCAAGAGCATGGAAAACGACGTGCTGAAGATATCACTTGATCCGGCGCGGGGTGGTGTGGTGTCGATCATCGACAAGAGCACGGGACGGGAACTGGTGGATTCGTCGAAATATGTTGCCGGCCAGTATCTTCATGAGCGGTTCGACCGGGATGATGACGAGGCGTATCTGGCGGCATACTGCAAGATCAGGCCGGACTGGGCGGCGACATTCGGCAAGCCCAAGCTGCCGCCGGTTTCCCAGACAAAGTACCGGGCGAACTCGCCGGTGGACATGAAGGCAGAGGTCAGGCAGGGTGCTGTTTCAGCCACGGTGACCATGACGGCGCAAGCAAGCCCGGGTCCCGCGCCTACCGTGACGCTCGAATTCACTCTGTACCGGGGGAAAGTTTCTTATGTAGACATGCAGTGGACTGTGAACGGCAAGCAGCCGGATCCATGGCCGGAGGCCGGCTGGATTTGTCTGCCGTTCAAGATCGATCAACCGCAGTTCCGGCTGGGTCGGGTTGGGTCGATCGTGGATCCTTCAAAGGACATCGTGCGCGGCGCCAATCATGATATCTTCTGCGTGTCCAGCGGTCTGACTGTTTCCGGGCCCGGTGGCGAAGGTGTCGGGGTGGTTCCCCTCGACAGTCCCCTTGTGAGTCTCGGCCGCCCCGGCATTTACCGTTACGAAAAGGAATGGAAGGATCGTGAGCCGAAAATATTCATCAACCTGTTCAACAACATCTGGGGCACCAACTTCCAGCAGTGGATTGGAGGTTCATGGTCAAGTCGGATGCGGATCTGGGCCTTGCCAGGCGGAGCCAGCGCGGCAGCGAACCTCATTGCGCGTGGCTGGGAGGCGCGGACCCCATGCCTGTCAGGTTTTGCCGAGGGGACCGCAGGCAATCTGCCGCCGACAGGACGTGGACTTGAGCTTTCGCGTGATGGAATTCTGGTAACGGCATTCGGTGCCAATCCTGATGGCAAGGGGGTGGTTCTCCGGCTCTGGGAACAAGCCGGCGTCTCCGGCAAGGTGACCGTCAGGCTGCCGCCAGGGATGAAAACATCAAGCATCACACCCGTGAATTTGCGTGGTGAGAGCATGGGAAAATCCGAACCTGTGGGGTTCGACCGGTTTGAGGTGGATCTCAAGGCGTTTGCGCCGGTAAGTTTTGTGCTAGAGTGACAGTCGCGGAGATCAATCCTCGGCGGATTGATGATTGACGGCTGTGGAGTGTTGATTTTTGATGTGACCGGAAACCCCTAAGTTGAAATGAGAACATCGCGAGTTATTCAAGTGGTGAGTTGCCACGCGGAAGGTGAAGTGGGCGATGTGATTGTCGGTGGTGTGGCACCACCGCCCGGCGACACGCTTTGGGAGCAGCGTTGCTTTATCGAGCGGGATGATCGTCTCCGGCGCTTTGTGCTCAATGAGCCGCGCGGGGGGGTGTTCCGGCACGTAAATTTGTTAGTGCCGCCCAAGAATCCCCATGCGCAGGTTGGCTGGATCATCATGGAGCCTGCGGATACTCCGCCGATGTCGGGATCGAACTCGATCTGCGTGGCGACCGTGGTGCTTGACACTGGAATCGTCCCCATGACCGAGCCCGTTACAGAGTTGCTGATGGAAGCGCCGGGCGGCTTGGTCAAAGCGCGGGCGCTCTGCCGCAATGGCAAGGCGGAGCGAATCACCATCACCAACGTGCCTTCCTTTGCTGACAAGCTCGCGGTGCCGTTGGAAGTCGAAGGACTCGGCACCCTCATTGTCGATACAGCCTATGGCGGTGACAGCTTCGTCATCGTCGATGCGAAAGCATTGGGTTTTGAAATCGTGCCGGACGAAGCCAGCGCGCTGGTCGCGACCGGCGTGATGATCACCGCCGCGGCCAACGAGCAGATCGGATTTCAACACCCGGTGCATGCCGAGTGGGGCCACCTCTCGTTTTGTCAGTTCGCTGGTCCGCTTGCGCAGGAGCATGGCGTGCTGGTGGGATCTAACGCCGTGTGCATCCGCCCCGGGAAGATCGATCGATCACCTACCGGCACGGGCTGTTCGGCCCGGATGGCGGTCCTGCATGCCCAGGGACGCATGCGGGTCGGGGACCGATATCGGGCGCGTTCGATCATTGGCTCCGAGTTCGAATGTGGCATCGAGTCGTTGACTTCGCTGGGCAATACGGCTGCGATCATACCGACCGTTTCGGGCCGGGCCTGGATCACGGGAACACATCAACTCATGCTCGATCCTGACGACCCATGGCCCGAAGGCTATCGGATCGCCGACACCTGGCCGGTCCTATGAAAGAACCAAAAATATGAAAACACAAGCCATCGCAATCTGCCTGATCCTGGAAATGATCGGCGCGCTATCCGCCGCCGCACCGCAAAGCGCCAATGGTCCGGGAACACCCGGAAATATCAAAGACATCAAGGCCTACTGCCTTGACTTCAACTGGGCGGCAACCAACCGCAAACGCAAACCTTTTGCCGCACCCGGGACTTGGGCCGGTGCCGACCCGGCGGAGCACGTCGCCTGGTACAAGGCGATGGGTGCCAATGTGATCCAGACCTTCTGCGTCTCCACCAACGGCTACGCCTGGTATAAGAACGGCTTTGTGCCGCAACAGCCTGGACTGAAATACGACTTCCTGCCCGAGGTGGTGAAACTCGGCCACAAGGAAGGCATGCTGGTGTTTGGTTACTTCTGCATCTCCTCCAACCCCGTTTGGGCAAGCGCCCATCCCGAGCAAAGCTACGGCACCCCGACCACCTATCATATTCCCTACACCGACGACTATCTCGCCTATCTTTCCTCGTCTATCAGTGACGCGGTGCGCAAGACCGGCATCGACGGCATCATGCTCGACTGGCTATGGATGCCAAACCGCGATTCAACCGCCGGCAAGTGGCTGGAGTGCGAGAAGAATCTCTACCAGCAGCTCACGGGCGAGCCATTCCCCGGTGAGGAAAAACTGTCGAAAGAGCAGGACCTCGCCTACAGCCGCAAGGCGATCGACCGCTGCTGGAAGGCGATCCGCAAGGCCGCCAAGGACACCAACCCCAACTGCATCGTCTGGTTGACCAGCAACCAAATCAAACACCCGCACGTGATCAACTCCGACATGTACAAGGAAGCCGATTGGCTGATGAACGAATCCGGCGATAAGAAGAGCATCGATGCCGTGAAGGCGATGATCGGCCCGCATACCCGCCTCATCACCTGCCTCGCACGATGGAACGGCCAGGACGCCACCAAGGTGGTCCCGGAGGCACTCAAGGCGGGCATCGGACTCTACGGTTTCACCGTGCCGCGCAACGGCGGCGGACTCGTGCCGCTGGATGACATCCTGTCGCGCCCGGTGAGCGAACTGACGGGCGACGACCGCAACATCGCGGTTCTGGCCCGCGCCTTCCACGGTGCTTCCATTGATTCCGCTAGAAACGAAAAGGGCGGCTTCGTCGAGCCCGTAATCCGACAAACAAACTGAAAGCAAAACAAATGAAAAGAATGCTCCCAACCCTCGTGACCGCCATGAGCGCAACCCTGTTGTGCGCACCCGTCCGCGCGGAACGCCACGATGCCGCCGCCGAGAAGCTCGGGTTCAAACTGGCCATGCAATGCTGGACCTACCGCATGCTGACCACCTTTGAAACCCTCGATCGTTGCCAGAAGTTTGGCATCAAATACCTCGAAATATATCCCGGCCAGAAGATGAAGACTGATTCCGCTGCCATCGTCGGTCCCGCCATGAGCGATGCCGAAATCGCCGACCTGCTGGCCAAGGCAAAGGATTGCGGCGTGAAAATCGCCAACTTTGGCGTCAGTCCCATTCCGCTGGATGAGGCCGCCATGAAGAAGCATTTTGAATGGGCGCGGAAACTCGGCCTCGAAGTGCTCGTCACCGAAGTCACGCCCACTGCCGCGCTCGACCAGATGTCGCAGCAAACCGGCATCCGCATCGCCTTGCACAACCACCCGGACTCATGGCCGGCCGACAAGGTGCTGGCCGCGACCAAGGACCTGAGCAAGAACTGCGGCGCGTGCGCCGACACCGGCCACTGGCTGCGCGCCAAGAAGAATCCGGTTGAAAACCTCAAGCTGCTCGAAGGCCGCGTGATCGAATCACACTTCAAGGACCTTGATGACAAGATGTCCGACGTGGTCTACGGGACTGGCGTGGCCAACGTCAAAGCCATGATGGAAGAACTCAAGCGTCAGGGGTTCAAGGGTACCATGGTCATCGAATATGAGCACGGCGATCTTGCTCACCTCGACGCGACGATTCCGCAATGCGTTGCAGCGTTTGACCGGCTCGCGGCCGCGGCCGCCAATGAGTGAACGATTCACCGGCGCTTGTGACGCGACGCGCGGAAATCCACTTTTCCCCCTGATCATTTGCAACTAACAGATGTGATCCTGAAATACGGCGGAATCGGCCCGCTCTGTTGTCGTGCGGTGATGAAACACTTATGGTCAGCGATTACGTCAAGGATCATGTCACGGTTCAGGAAGTCGCCTATCCCAAGTTGCGCGAAAAGATGTTAGCTAATAAACTGCCCGTGGTATGGGATCCGAAAAAAATAGAGATAACAACGAACCAAAATAGTAAATCCCATCCAATGATGAAGACGATACTCATCACTCTCGCCGCCAGTCTCGTGGCGCTGGGCGTGATCTGCTCCGCAGCCGCGCAAGCCGCACCGCCCGGCCAACCGCCCGGCCAACCGCCCGGCCAACCGCCCGGCCAACCGCCGACCCAAGCCGCAGGCATTCACACGGCAGCGGTATCGGAT
>Ga0268284_1001325_pt1 | contig 13040 bp, 9 predicted proteins | sample saktaG_14_FD_190137 | JGI IMG/M metagenome (GOLD analysis project Ga0268284, IMG submission 190137) | Saline water microbial communities from Sakinaw Lake, British Columbia, Canada - sak_2013_06_06_40m | ecosystem: Environmental > Aquatic > Non-marine Saline and Alkaline > Saline ... | reverse complement strand
CAATAAAGGGAACTTAACATTTCTACGCATATAAATAAGTCGACCGCGATTTAAATAATAGCTTTTCAGAGGACTGTCGGCACCAGTTGTAGCAGAATCTTTATGATAAATGATTGATTGCGGTATATAATAAATTTTATATCCAATATCTCTTACTCGTTTACACCAGTCCATTTCTTCATAATAAAGAAAAAATACTTCACTCATAAACCCGATTTTCTTTATAAGTTCACTTCGAAATAAAAAGGCTGCTCCGTGAGCATAATAAGTCTCTTTTTCTTCGTCATATTTACCCGATTCAGGCTCATTGAAACCAATACCTTTGTTGCGAATAGTAATAGGGTTGATGTCAGTAAATCCGGCATATTGAATCATCTTAGGATTATGATAATAATATATTTTTGGACTTACGATACCAATACTTTGATCCTGTTCCAATTTCTGAACTAAGCTTGTTAAAAATTCAGGGGTAACAATTACATCATTATTTATTAATAAAATGTATTTACCCTTGGCAAGTTTAATTCCGATATTATTTGCTGCAGCGAATCCCAAATTTTTTTCATTTTTGATAAGTCTTAAATTTGGGAATTTCTGTTCTAGTAAATTCAGGTTATCATCTGATCCATTGTCTATGAGAATTAGTTCAATATTTGAATAAGTAATCTTGCCAATCGATTCACACAATTCAATTGTATCATTTAGCCTGTTAAAGTTGACTGTGATTATAGTAACCAGCGGGGTGTTATTCATCCGTTCTTTGAGATTTTTTTCTCGTAAATTTAGTAAATATCCTAAATGCTGTATATACCTCAGTTTTATAATAATATTGCAATCGAATGTATTGATTAAAAAAGTCCTGAAATTTATATTATATTTAACTTCTTTAAATAAGAACTAAATTTAGATTACTTAAATATATTAATTGAACTTTATAATGGGCTGGCTACAAGATAATAAGAAAAAAATTATACCAATACTGAAGTTTATTCGATATGATTATAAGCAATGGGTTAGAACAGTCATGTACAGAGAATGTTATGCTCTGTTAAGCCAGCTTCATCCGGAAAAATTGGACACGCTTGAAATATCTGGGGCAGACAATTGGCAGCATTTAGGTTTTAAGTCGTATTTAGCAACTGAATATCCAGTATTTGATATTTGTAAAGATAAACTTGATAAGCAATTTGATTTAATTATTGCAGATCAAATTTTTGAGCATCTATTATATCCATATCGTGCAGCAAAAAATGTTTTTAAGATGTTAAAGCCCGGAGGTTATTTTTTAGTAGCAACCCCGTTTTTAATTAAAATCCATCCAATGCCTGAAGATTGTACCCGATGGACTGAAACAGGCATCAAATATTTTTTGCATGAATGTGGCTTTGAACTTGAAAATATTATAACTGATTCGTGGGGAAATAAAAGTTGTGTTAGAGCAAATTTGCATCGAGGCTGGGCTCCAAGAGGTTGGTTTGGGTCGTTAAAAAACCAAGCCTATTTTCCTGTTGTAGTATGGGCACTTGCCAGAAAAAACTAAAATAAAGATGGATTTGAAAACGGCACTATGAGAGGTTCCTTTAAATTAAATTGGTTAATTGAGCAATTCACCTCAATGGTGAAGATTAAAAAACAATGGAAAACCTTAAGTAATCCATGCTCATTTTATATGGGTTGCATACTTAAATTATTGCCTGTTTTTAAGAACCTTATCATTACATTAAAATTTAAAGATGGGATGCGTATCAAAATTTATGATTTTATGTCGTTTTATATTTACAATGAAATTTTTATTGACAAATGTTACGACATCGAACTCGAAAATGAAAATCCTATAATTTTTGATGTTGGTGCAAATACCGGATTTTTTGCACTGAGGATGAAACAATTGTATCCCAATTCAAAAGTCTATTGTTTTGAACCATACCCACCTTGCATCAATCAATTGAATGAAACCATTAAAATGAATGCATTATCAGATGTTAAGGTTTTACCTATAGCTGTTAGCGATAAATCAGGTAAAAGTAAATTGTTTATTCATCCTACTAATATAGGAGGGCATAGTATTTTTTCTGAAAATGTAAGCGAAAATTTTGTTGAAATCGAAATGATGACATTAGATGAGGCACTTAATGTAAACTCAATAAATAATAAATGTGATTTATTAAAATTGGATTGTGAGGGAGCCGAATTTCCAATAATTAAATCATTGAATCTCAATTTAAGTAAGAAATTTGGACATATAATTTATGAGCCAACCTATGACTCCTATGACATTAATGAGCTAAATAATTATATTAAAACATTAGAATATAAAATAGAGCCTCAACAGAGTTTATACCATGCTTATAAATTATTAAATTAGCCTAATTATTTTCTTTACTCAAAGCATCAAATCATAATATGATAGGAATAAGTCTTCCAAAATGGATTAAAGCTCACTTATATTCAAATAAAAAATATAGTGACTTAACAACTGCAGAATTATCTGATATAAAAAATAGAATTAAAAAGTTTCAATCAGACAATCCATTGGTTTCTGTAGTCATTCCGGCATGGAATGAAGCCGATAATATTTTCCGGACACTATCATCTTTAGCTTCAAGCACCACTAAAAAAGAAGTAGAAATAATAGTCATAAATAATAATTCTACTGATAAAACACAACAGGTGCTTGATGATTTGGGTGTTCGAAATTATTTAGAGCCGAAACAAGGCACTTCTCACGCCCGTCAATGTGGGTTGGATAATTGCAAAGGTAAGTATCATTTATGCGCAGATTCTGATACGTTCTATCCCCCAAAGTGGATTGATTTAATGATCAAGCCAATGGAAAAGAATGAAAATATAATGGGTGTATACGGTAGATACGCTTTTATTCCACCGGTGGGAGTGAGTAGGCTTTCGATGTGGATTTATGAAAGAATTGTTGGCGTATTAGTTAGAATTAGGATGCGTAAGCGTGAATATTTAAATGTAATGGGATTCACCATGGGATTGGTAACTGAGATTGGCAAAACTACAGGTGGATTTAAAGTGAAAAATGTTCGGTTATATAATAATACGAAGGATAGTAAGTATTTTACCGAAGAATCAGAAGATGGAACAATGGCTTTAAACATTCAGAAAAAAGGAAAGCTGAGATTAGTTAGCAATCCGAGAGCCGTTGTGATTACTTCGTCACGAAGGATTGTATTTGATGGTGGAATATGGGAGTCATTTAAACAACGTTTTGTTGTTCATGGAAAAAGGCTATTCGAATATATTATTGGAAAGAAAAATTAAATTACTCAACAGGATCAGTTATTCCTCTAACTTCCCGATCTAACATCGGAGCCATAAACAGGAAGCCCCAACTAATATAAGTTAAAATACCAGTCGGAATTTGACCAAGCACACCATTTCCATAGCTGGCACCCAACACTCCGGCGTAGGCACAAGCTAATGCACTTAGTTTCCCCCGAAGTTCGGGGTCTTTCACCCGGAACATTATAAAATATGAAGATTTTGTAAGTATAAATGCAAGGATGAATAGATGAAATGTTAGTCCAATAATACCCATCTCGGCCCAAATTTGAACGTACCAACTATCGGTAGCAACATTTGCTAAAAATCCATTTGGTGAAAATCGTTGACCCCAGTTACCTGCACTTCCAATCCCACCGCCAAAGGGTCTGGATGATAAATAAACTTGAAGAACTCTTCTGTTATCAAGACGAACTTGCAGGGATGCATCATCTGCTGGGAAAAAGGCAGTACGCATACGCCTGATTTGAGAAATGCCTGATCCAATGTAAGTGTATTTAAAGAAAACGTATACTCCTGCTATCAAAACTAAACCCAGCATGATAACTCTTAGATTTTTTCTGTGAATTAAATATAATAAGGCCCCAATCAATGGTACAATAATAGCACCCCGTGTTCCCGAAATCATCATCCCCCAAATTCCGGTAATACCCATAATTAGAAAGAAAATTATATCTCTTGGTTTTTTTGAATTTAGTGCAATCAGGAGCCCAACAATTCCTGCAGCTCCTTGTGCAGCTCCGAACTGACCTGCATCAGTATAGAATGAAAATACCCTAAGTTCTCCAAATAAAATGTGTGTAATGTAACCAACCTCATTAAGCCAGCGTTGTTCTGCATAATCAAGACCAATGTAAACTTGCTGCATTCCTTTTAATGTACCCAAAATTGAAATAACTCCCCACATATACAAGAATAAATTGAGGTATTTGACCTTTCTGAAAAGCAGGAAAACCAATGGAACAGTTAACATCGAATATAAGGCGACACCTCTCATCGCGTAAAACCAAGCAGTTTTACTCAGAGCTTCAGGGTTCATTATTTCTGCGGCTGCATAAAGAAACCAAAGTGTCAGTAATATTACAATATCATTATTAAATGCTTTTGTATCTATTCCATCATAAAAGGTTCGAAAAAATACTGCAACAAGAGTCATTACAAGAAAAGCATCAATGGTTAGCCCAAAAGGAATCCCTGTAATATATCTAGTTATTCCAACCGCCCACCAGGCTAATATAATAATGGTAATCAGTCCTATCCTTGGATGAGTAAATAATCGATTTAGATAAACTAACACTAAAGGAAGTAGCATTAGCACCAATGCAATTTGTAATTTAACTTGTGTTAAAATAAAACTGAACAATACGGCAATCGCAAACATGCCAATAATAAATATTGGATCGTTGAGTCTATATGAGCCAGTATACTTCTTTAGTCTATTAAACATAGTTAACTTTGCATTTGATAAAGTTACAAAGATTTTATTGAACAATAGCAGACTTAATATCCTTAAGGATGATTACGAAAAATTTCCAACCATCTGTAAAAATTCTTCGTAACGATAAAGATATCGCATTGTTCAGATAATATAATCCGACTATTATGCCAATAATTGTAAATAAAATTGTTACGAGCGATACCAATTCCAATATATTAATTACAGTAAACTCATAAGTAAATATGTCAATGGGAAATAAAGGCATATAGTTGGATAATATAATTCCAGCAATTGATAAGAAGAATAGGAATTTGCCTAGATAGAAAATCATGAAAACATCACCAAAAATGTTGGCAGAGGCCATATAAATTACTTTAATAAAATTCTTTTTAGGATGATTGATACTGTCCAAAGCAATACCAGTAAATTTATCTACTGCAATGAAAAGTCCATAAATACAGAAAAATCTAAAAATATTTTGTGTCACAATATATTCGGGTCCACCGAGTACAAGTACAAATTGTTTCGAAAAGATGAATGCGAAAATGATCACAGGCAAAATCACGAAAGTGAGTGCTCCTGAATATGAATAAAATAAGCGTTTAACTTCGTCCATATTGTTCTCAATACTTGCTTTAGACATCTTGGGAAAGGCAGTCGCGGCAAAGCTCCTTAATGGGATTTCGAGAATTTCAGTCAATCTTAAAGGTACACTATATAAAGCAACACCAACAGTTCCAATAAATGGGCTTAATCCCAAGAGAACCACATCTGAACTCTTTAACAAATTTGCACCAATCAATGTTCCGGTTGTATATTTCCCAAAATTTAATATGGTTTTATTCGTTCGCTTATTAGCTTTAAAAATATACTGATAACCGTCCCATTTATTTAACATGGAGTGAATAGAAACTACTAAATTAATGGCCAAAAATACGTATAGAATTGGCATGATCCCTGAGTGGAAAAATAAGAAATTTATAATTAGGAAGATGAAAAATCCACCATCTCTTAATAAATTGACTAATAATATTTTTCCGAATTTTTGATCAGCATATAAAACTGATATTGCGAGATTGAAAGGAAGGTTGGCGAAAGAAAGAATCGGATACCATATAAAAAATAAAGAATAACCTGATCCCTCAATCGTGGTTGAAAATAGAAAATAAGCAATCCAAATAATAATAGCAAGAATAGTAGTCGCCATAAGTCCAAGCACCCAATTAGTGCCAATCAGCTTTTGTCGATCATTATCTTTTGCACCGGAAAGAAATCTAATAATAGCAGTTCGGGTAAGGCCGAATCTTAACATTTCAAAAAAATTCCCAGCTGTAACAAAAATAACCCATTCACCAAATATATTTGGTTCAAGTAAACGTACCAGCAGCATGAAACTTAAAACCCTAAAGATAGCAGCCCCTAGATTACTCGCCAATGATAAAAAGTTATCATTACTTAGTGCTTTTAAAAAGTTAGATTTCACAATTGTCGCTTTAGTCAACCCTTACCTTGACCCTCAATCTGAAAGGATAGGTAATAATGGTTTTAAACTTTCTTCTTAACGATCTTTGCTCATTTTCAGGAATATCATTGATAATGTCATCTAAAGAATGCAGTTCGGTTTGATTTAAAACGACCATCGGCTTTTCTCTTGATACTTCCATCATCGTTTCTAGTGCTGCAATATCTGAACTTCTCCAATAGTCATTTGCTTTAGCTATAAGTAACGGTACATCAACTGAACTCATTAACTCAAATGGATATGAATTGAAAATAATTGCAGGGATCTCTAAGAAAATATAGTCATACTTATAATTGTCTTGTCTTAAGTAATTACTTACCAATAATTCATTAATATGTTTGATTTCCACAAATTTATTATCAATTTGGTAGGTAATGGTGCTGTCAAGATCATTGCCATTGGTATCAGTTTCTTCTTTTGAATAATTCAAAAACAATACTTTTTCGCCATAAGAGCGCAGTTTATTAATTAGTGCTGTTGCAACAGTTGTTTTCCCAACTTGACGCTGTGTACTAAATATTAAAATCAGGTATGGCTTTTCAGATGTGAATATTGAATTATGGGTGATATGCAATTTTATTTGTTGTAATATCATTTCCGTTAAACGGTTACTGATGTATGAACTGTCTCGACCAGGTTCCAAAACAGGATATGCGCCGGCTAATTTAAGATTAGTTGATTTTTCAACTGCCGATGGATTTTTAACACTGGTATCAAAATATTCAAGCATCAATATAATGAAGGCTACAATGAAGAATCCAAATACAGCCGCTACTAAAATCAATAGGTTGGTTCGTGATGGATTTGCCTGCAGTGGGAACGATGGCTCATCAACAATTTTAATATTGGAAGATAATAAATTGTTTTGTTGTTCCATTTTTGCCACATTGAAGCTATGCAAAAACTCCAGATAAGATTGCTCAGCAACACTTATTTCTCTTTCAATCCTTTTTAACATTGCACCTAAAGGCGCAAAAATTTGATAGATGCGTGTAAAATCTTGTTTTCTATTACTAAGTACACGTAAACTTGCCTGAGCTTCAACGAAAGTAATATTATTGTTCATATACTCCACAAGTAAATCCTTAACGGGGATTCCTTCATTCGATCTGGAATACATAAATAATTGATCAACATGAGCTTTTACCTCATCTTTAATTCTTTTAGCTTCAGCTTTGAGTTTAATTAGATTATCACCAATGTAAGGATCATATTCGGTGGATATTTCATTAATGATAACCAGTTCAGATATTTCTGAGATCCGTTTCATTTTTTGCATGATGATATCACTCTTTAAATATATGCTATCTTTCCCCATTAGTTTTGTTTTCAGTTCTCGTAAAGCAGCTGAAGCTGATGCAAGCCTAATTTGTTCGTTTTGATAGTAGAGATCTAAATCTTCCTTTTGTGCAGCGATGTATTTACTTTGCTCGTAATAGTTAATAATATTATTTTCTTTATTAAATTCAAGAAGTCTATCTTCAGCATCCTGTAACTTTGCATCGGCTTCTTCCACTTTTCTTTGATAATACGCTACAACCTCATCTGTTTCATTTGATTTCAGCATGGTATAATTCTTTATGAATACCTCAGCCAGTATTTTAAGTGTTTGCTGACAGATACCAGGATCATCTGCCTGATAAGTTACGCGAATAAAATCAGAATTGCTTACTCTGAAAACACCCGAATTGGACTTAAGGCTTACAACACTATAATGAGGATGATTATAATGTAATAATTCGTAAATAAAATTTGTGTCGCTGGAGTTATAATAATTTGTGAAATTATCAACGGTATTATAAAAATCATCCTTTCTGATATAAGGAGGTATTACAGGGTCCTTTTTATAAGGCCATTCAAATCTACTAAAATCAATCTTTGCTTCGTCGGGGTTAATGATTACAGTTGATGTGCTGATTTGATTGGTTGAATTATCTACATATCCAGACGCAGTTGGAGTAATTTTTTTTATCATCAATCTGTTACCAACAATCAGGTCATCTGAATAGAGATTATTTTGCCTTCTGATATCATTAATACTGGTATTATATAGTCTGGAAATAGAATAAACGGATTCTCCGGGTTTGACAATGTGATATAAATAGTCAGTAGGAAGTTCTTTATGAATAACCAAAGTTTGCCCAACATTTACTGAATTATTTCTTAAATTATTTTGATCCACAATTTCACCTGCACTAACGTTATACATGGCTGCAATAGAATACAAGGTTTCACCGGGGCGAACAGTATGAAATATGCTATTATCTGATTTGTTCAGATTAGTTTGAGGTTGAGCTTCTGTAGTTGAGGTGTTTGATGTGCCGCCCAATAATTCATTTGATTTTTTTGTTGAAATTTGTTGTTCAAGTCCTTGGATTTCTTGTTCAAGTCGTCTGATTTGCTCTTCTTTATCTCTTGCCAATCCCATTTTTCCATTTTTCACTACCAAGTCTTTTACTTGTTTTGGAACCATATCGTGCAAAGCTGTATAATTACTGGCCGAAATATATTGTGGGTTTGGAGCCTCGAGAGAGATATCTTGGGCTAAGAGTCGTATAGCCGTATTCTCAATGGTTTGATTCGCTTTGATGAGATTTATTAGATTATCAAATTGGATATTTGTTGAAAAATAATCGACAGACCTACTACTTGTTGATTCAATTGAATAACCAGTTGCAATCCCTGTATAAATTATAACTTCTGATGAATAGGTTTTTGCTTGATTACGCGTAAATATATAAACGAGTAATGCCATAAATAATGGTACTGCAATGAGTAAAAATAAATGTCTTTTTATCAGTTGTAAAACTTTGTGTAAATCCATTATTTTAATACATTAATGAGATTAAACCTAATACCTACTAATTCCTCAAGTAAAGTATATGCACTATTAAATCTTCCTATCGTTAAGGCGTAATCAGTAGCTCCTCTAGTTTGGTAATCCTTTTGTCGGGCATATTCTTCAGGTGGTATTTCACCTGTTAAGAACATGTTTTCTGCGTTACGCATCATCATTTCTGCAACTTGCTGATAATCATTGGTTATTTTTAAAATATCTTGTTGTTGCATTAACGTGTTATAAGTTGCAATAACTTCTTGCCTAATAACCCTTACATGAATCTCTCTGTTAACAATGGCTATTTCCCTATATTTTTTTTTCTTGTTAATTTCGTTTTTACGATCTACCGCATAAAAAACTGGCATTCTGACATAAACCCCTGCTCCATAGTTAAGCCTTCGCGATTCAGAAAGGTAAAATTTGTCCAATCTTGTCAACTGATCACGGTCGTTATAAAGGTAAGTACCATAATTAGCAACCATATCTAGGCCCCAATGCTGAAGCCATTGTCTTTTTGCTGATATAATCTCATATCTTGTAAGATCTGCATTTAATTCATCCATTTGAATTTGCGGCGAATTAGCAATCGCTGAATCAATAAGTGCTTCAAGAGGAGGCAGCTTTTGCGCAATGTTATCTCTGATCGGGTTAAAATACATCGAACTGTCTATCACCTGAGCTTCCACAATTGAAGTAAAGACAATGAAAAAAAGAGGAATTGAGATTTTTATTAAGAGTTTATTCCAACAAACCATGGGTTCTATTTTTTCGAAGAATTATGATATTTAAAATTATAAATTTTCAACTAAACAAACTACAATTATTTTGTGATAAATATTTAAGGCTACTTCAAATAGTTATTAAAGAGTTTTTAACACTTTAATATTATGTAATGTATTAAAATTTACCTAGATAAGTGCTGTTTGCAAACCCAAAAAGTACGCTATTATACGTTTTCTTTTTGAAAAAGAGCTGGAATTGTTCGCAATATCAATTTAATATCACCCCAAAAAGAATAAGTTTTAGCATAATGATTGTCTAAAACTTTTCTTTCTTCTTCAGACATTTCGCCCTTTCTTCCTCTCAATTCTACTTGCCATAGCCCGGTTATCCCGGCCGGACCCAAAAACCGTTCACTCCAATCGTCGGATGTTAATAATTCAGCTTCATATAAAGGTAAAGGCCGGTTACCAACAATCGACATGTCACCTTTTAAAACATTGATTAATTGAGGGAGTTCATCAATGCTGGTATTTCTAATTATTTTTCCAATTTTTGTGACCCGAGGGTCATCTTTTATTTTTATAAATGTGGATGAGTCAGAAGATTTTTTAAGTTCATTGTACCAATATTCACAAACTTTATGTCCACCTGCGTAAAGTGTAGGTGAGCAATAGATACCTTTTTCTAAAGTTGAACATTTTGGACATTGATTCTTTATATAATCGTCCCCATTATTCAAATCCTGTTCATGATTGTTTTTAGAATATTGATTGAGATGATCTAATTCTTTCAACCTGGCATCAGCTCCATGATACATTGATCGGAATTTGTAAAAATCGAATATTTTATATCCTGTACCAACTCTTTTTGAGGTATAATAGACCTTACCTTTTGATTCAAGCCTGATAGCAAGTGCGGCAATAATAAAAACAGGAGATAAAAGTAATAAGGCAAAGCCTGAAACCAGGATGTCAAATAATCGTTTTATGATTGGGACACTATAATCGTGAATGTTCTTTTTTGTAACCTTCTCTTTTGAGTAATTTGCTTTAAACGATTTCAGAAATTCAATACGGGTATAAATTTCCTCAATATTTATTGGAATGATGTAAAAATCATCAATTCGCTCTTTTATTGCAAGTTTATATAGCTTGTCGTCTGGTTCGTGTGTAATTAGAATAAATGGGGTTTTTGAATGCATGCCTTCATTCCTAATCATTCGGAACACCTCAATTCCATTTATACCTGGTAGATGAGCCTCTGAAATAATCCCATCCAATTCATCAAGATTCCTTAGCTCATTAATCGCTTCAAGCCCGTTTTCAGTTAAAATAATTTCGAACAGAAGAGATGAATCCTGATATTTTTTAATGACTTCTTTATTGCCACCGATATAAAGAATATTTAATTTCTTTTTATTTCCGTTTTCCATCAAATTCAAAGTTAACGATTGAATTATGATTTCCTAGAGATAAGTAATTCAATTCTGATGGATAACTCTTCAGGATTAAATGGTTTTACGATATAATCGTCGGCACCTAATTTTAAGCATTTAATTTTCTCTGATGTACTTTCTATTCCAGATAACATGATTAATGGGATGTGCTTAAAATAACCACTTGCGCGTAAGTTTTTAATGAAATCATACCCATCCAAATTAGGCATTTGTATGTCGGCTACTATTAAATCAGGTATATTCCCTTCTTCCAACCAGGTTAGTCCTTCCATCCCGTCATTCTTTGTCACAACGTTGTATTCCCTTTTAAGGAAATTCTCCAATAACATACGGATGCTGAGCTCATCGTCAATAATAAGAATCTTCTTTTTCATGTAGTTAGTGTTTAATATACGCGCAAGACTCAATTCGAGCCTGATTAATTTGGTGTAAAAATAGTATATTTTAATTATTAGACATCTATGTTTGCAATAATTTATCTACAAAAAATAGTTAATAAAAACAAAAAACGCATTTGCATTATTTTTCGGCTATCAGATTTTTTAAATCGTTTATTTCATCCCTTAGTCTTGCAGCTGTTATAAAGTCCAGTTCTTTTACTGCAGCTTCCATTTGTTTCCTGTTATTCTGAATAGCCTTATTGATCTGGTCTTTATTCATGTATTTTACAACAGGATCTGCTGCAATAGTATGTTTAGTTGATTCGATATATGCTTTTGAATTGGCAACTGTAGATTGTCCCATAATTGATTCTCTGGACTTAGTAATCTGAGTTGGTGTGATATTATACTTGGTATTGTATGCAATTTGTTTTTCCCTTCTTCTATCAGTTTCGTCCATGGTTATTTGCATTGATCTTGTAATTTTATCAGCATACATAATTACTAAACTACCAAGGTTTCGAGCAGCACGTCCTGCCGTTTGGGTGAGTGATCTTGCCGACCTAAGGAACCCTTCCTTATCCGCATCCAAAATTGCAACGAGTGCAACTTCCGGCAAATCCAGACCTTCTCTTAATAAATTTACACCAACCAAAACATCATATACACCAAGTCTTAAATCTCTTAAAATCTCAACCCGGTCAAGCGTTTCTACATCCGAATGAATATAACTGCATTTGATGTTTAGACGAGTCATATACTTTGTTAATTCTTCAGCCATTCTTTTGGTCAGTGTCGTAATTAAAACCCGTTCATTTTGACTGACTACTCTTTCTATTTCATGAAGCAAATCATCAATTTGATTTTGACTGGGGCGTACTTCAATAACCGGATCCAGCAAACCAGTGGGCCTGATTATTTGTTCAACATAAATACCATCCGAAAGCATTAATTCATAATCGGCAGGGGTTGCACTAACATAAATGGATTGACCAATTATACTTTCAAATTCATCAAATTTCAAAGGTCTGTTATCCATGGCTGAAGGAAGTCTGAATCCATATTCTACAAGATTATGTTTCCGGGATCGATCTCCACCATACATAGCTCTTACCTGAGGAATCGTCACATGACTTTCATCAACAACCAATAAAAAATCATCCGGAAAATAATCGAGCAAACAGAAAGGACGACTACCAGTATCACGACCATCAAAATATCGGGAATAATTTTCAATTCCTGAGCAATAACCTAGCTCTCTCATCATTTCCAAATCATAGGTTACACGATCCTCAAGTCGCTTTGCTTCCAGATTTTTTCCAATTTCTCTGAAATAAGCTACTTGCTTTATCAGGTCATCTTGAATATCGTAAATG
>Ga0268284_1001324_pt1 | contig 13046 bp, 11 predicted proteins | sample saktaG_14_FD_190137 | JGI IMG/M metagenome (GOLD analysis project Ga0268284, IMG submission 190137) | Saline water microbial communities from Sakinaw Lake, British Columbia, Canada - sak_2013_06_06_40m | ecosystem: Environmental > Aquatic > Non-marine Saline and Alkaline > Saline ... | reverse complement strand
GGAGTGGGAAACAGATAAAACTTTCGATTATGCCCAATTAAAAATAGCGGTTACCGGAGAGAGAGTCGAAGAACAGTTAAAAGAAATTGGCTACCAACCGGCAGCCAGGATTGATTTTCCTGAATCGAAGTATAACCTGAATAGCCCTATTCAGGAATTGCTGGTACTGGTGGAGTCGTGGCGGTTTCAGGAAAAAATAGATGATATTTATTTATTTTATAATAAACTCACCAGAGGAGTCATCTTTGAACCCTTTCAGTTTCATTTGTTCCCTTTAGACCAGCAATGGCTAAAGGAATTAGCTTTAAAAAAATGGCCTTCTCGCAATTTCCCATTATATACCCTTCCCTGGGAACAGCTGTTCTATTCCTTCATCCATCAATTTTTTTATATTTCCCTATATAGGGCTTTTATCGAGTCGATGGCCAGTGAGAACGCCAGCCGTTTAACGGCCATGCAAAAAGCCGAAGAGAACATCGAGGAACGTTTGGATAGTCTGAACGCTCAATTTAACCGTCAGCGGCAAAATGCGATTACCGAAGAATTACTGGATATTGTTGCCGGTTTCGAAGCCCTGGGAAGGGAGTAATTTGAATGAAAAAAGGAGATTATTTTTGGTTGGCTGGTTTGGCGGCCTTTGTTGCAATATTGGTAGTCCCGGTAACTCGGGAAATATTTATGAAATTTACAACCGAGCATGCTTACATGGGAGGGTTTATCAAATTTTTCATACTGGCGACCATGGGAGAGCTTTTGGCTATAAGAATTGTGTCAGGCGATTGGCATATTCCAAAAGGATTACCCTATAGAGCATTTGTATGGGGATTTTTAGGAATGACTATTGTATTAATATTTAATGTGTTTGCTGCAGGGATAGCAGGTGCGTTAGCAAATGGATTTTTACCTGGTGGAAATTCGAAGTTCGCCTTTGCGTTCTTTGTTAGTTTAATAATGAATTTGTCATTTGCACCGACTATGATGGCATTTCATCGAATAGCTGATACATTTATTGATTTGAAGTACGAAAATAAAAAAAGAAAAGTAACCCTCAGTGATACTGTAAAGAGGGTTGATTGGGATAGTTTTGTATCGTTTGTATTAGTGAAAACAATTCCAATTTTTTGGATTCCGGCACATACGATAACATTTTTGTTGCCTCCGGAGTATAGAGTGTTGTCGGCAGCATTTCTATCGGTTGCCTTAGGGGCTATATTGGCTTTTGCCAAGAAGAAAAAACAGATTGCATAACAGGTTCAGGTTTTACAATTTCACAAAATAAGAAATATTATCAGGCAATTGATAAAAACAAAATAAGAAAATTTTTTATCGTTGATTAGAAAGGAGGTAGAAAAAAGGATTAAGAAAAATAAATAAGAAAATTTTAAAATTGACTTTAAACGGGATCGAAAAATATATTAATTTATATTAAATAAAATTGATATATTTCAAACGATTAGAAATATTAAGGAGTAATTACAATGAAAAAATCAATTTTGTTATCTATTTCACTTATTTCGGTAATTTTAATTTTTGTCATTTTGACAACTGGCTGTACATCGCTTTTTACACCTCTTATAAAGACAGAAATTATGCAGATGTTAAATCAATTAGGGGAGGCAAATGTAGAAGGTAATGTTGATCAGATAGTGATACATTATACTGATCCATATTCAGAAGTGAATCATCTGGTTAGTGAAGATGCGTATGTCATTTCCCTGGAAGAACTTCGTATAGGGCTCGAAGAAATGATTACTTACGTTGATTGCTTGATAGATAATTTTTCCAATGAAGAAATAGCCATTTTAGATACAAGTAATGCGATAGTAGAATGCGATGAACATGCAAAATTCCAAGATTTATTTGAAGAAGGAGTTTTTTATGAATCAATCGATAGAGTTAAAATAACTTTAGTTAAAATAGGTGGGGATTGGAAAATATCCATATATGAACTTCTTGCTTCAGAAGAAGTGATGCCATAGAAGTTCTTCAGTGATTTTATCGTTAAACGAAGATGGGTCAAGATTCAATATAACTTACGTTTATGATGTAGAGGAGGTAAAATGTGCCGGACAAATTAAATCTCCAAAAAATATTTTTTGCACCAGAAGTTAAACATGGTTTATCTCTTTTTAATTCGGATGAGATCAATGCCATTGGAAGATTAATCATCAAACAAGAAGGAAAATATTTCATAAAATGTCAAATTAAAAATAGAAATAAAATAGCTAAGCCGGAAGAAATAGTAAAACAACTCTGGATTTACCGGTTAATAAATGAGTATCATTATCCCAAAAGACGAATTGGTGTAAAGAAAATCGTTCATTTTGCTGCTAAAACAAGGTCTCAATTTGCAGATATTGTCGTTTTTCAGGAAGATTTAAAACATTATTATATCTTATTTGAAATAAAAACGCCGGATCGAACTGCCGGGTTAACCCAGCTTAAAAGTTACTGTAATACGGAAGGCGCCCCTATCGGCATTTGGTCAAGCGGGGATGAGATGATAAGACTCCACAGAGAGGAACCCAATTTATTTGTAGAAATCCCTCGAATCCCTAAAATATCAGAAACGCTTAAAGATGTATTAAACGAAAGATGGTCTTTTAAATGGTTAGAGGAACATAATGAGCTAAAACAAGGTAAAAATACACTTCTAAAAATATTATTAGATCTTGAAGAACTGGTTTTGGGAAATGCTAACATTAAGGTTTTTGATGAAATTTTTAAATTAATTTATGCCAAGCTTTATGACGAGTGGCATGGCGTAAATAATCCTGACTATCAATTAGAATTTTTTGCTGGGGATAGAAGTCCGGAAGATGTAAAAAGAGCTATTACTAATCTCCTGGAAGGGGCTAAAAAAAACTGGACAGGAGTCTTTGATTCTACAGATGAAATAGAACTGATGGATACATATTTAAAAGTTTGTGTATCATTTTTAGAAAAAATAAAATTGATTCATTCAAATTTACGAGTCATTGATGAAGCTTTTAAATATCTAATTCCCGAGGAGTTTAAAAAGAAAGAAGGACAATTCTTTACGCCCAGACCTATTCAGGATATGGTTGTAAAAATATTAAACCCCAAAGCTCATGAATTTGTCATGGATCCGGACTGCGGTTCAGCAGGTTTTCTACTGCATTCGGTGAAGTGGGTTGCCGGTGGTGTGGTTACCAGCAAGGGGCTCCCTATAGCGGCAAAGAATTTTATACAAAATAATATATACGGAATAGATTTTGCCAAAGAAGCGATAAAAATGGCCAAAGCTATTCACCTGATCATTGGGGATGGCAAATCCCATATATTTGGTGGAGGTTCATATGGTGATTCATTAAACCCTTTGCTCTGGAATGATGAAATAAAAGCAGCTTTCAGGTCGAGGCTTCTTAGATTTCCCGAAAACCCGGAGAAAGATAAAGATAATCAAAACAGGTTTTTGTATTTTGATTTTGACCTTCTCATGACCAATCCGCTTTTTTCCGGTAATGTGAGGAGAAGAGATGTTTTAAGACTTTATCAATTAGCAGTGAAAAATAGTAGATTGGTAAAACAGATAGGTCGACACATCCTTCTCCTGGATCGTTCATTACAGTTTATAAGACCTGGTGGTAGAATGGCAATTGTTTTACCCCAGGTCTTGTTAAATAGTGCAAGCGCGGAATATATCCGTAGATTCATTATCGATGAAGCGAGAATTTTAGCAGTAGTGGGTTTGCATAGAAACACCTTTAAACCTCACACCGGAGTAAAAACAAGTATCTTATTTTTGCAAAAATATACCAATGAGGAAAAAAAGAAAATTCAGGGAATTAAAATAAAATGTGAAGGAGAATGGTTTGAATTCATAGCACAACTAAAAAAAGAATACCAGGATGTAGGTTGGGATAAGTTATTGTCCGAGAAAGAACTCAACGAAGAATTAAATTCTTTTGTTGAGACATATTTCGAGGAAAGAGAAGAAATAGATAAAGAAACTAGAAAAAAATTAGAAGAAAAAATTGAAGGTTCAGAAGTTGAAAAAAATGAAGCGCTTGAAAAAGTCGAAGAAATTAAGTGGAGGAAATCGCTCAAAACGCTAACCGAATGTGTCGACCTGGTAGAAGAAGTAAAAAAATATTATCCAAAGATAAGTTGGGATGAATTATTGTGCGAAGGAGAGCTATCTGAAGAAATAAAATCTTTTATTGATAACTATTTTAAAACGAAGATAAAATCAAAAGAAAGCATTGGAGATTCGGATATTGAAGAGATTGAAAAAACCAAGAGCAAAAAATCACTCAAAGCTTTAATTGAGAAATTGCAGGAAATGCAAGTTCTTTTAAGGGAGAAACATATAGAATTAAAGGGCAATATCTTAGATGATAAAAAGAAAGAAGAAACGAGAAAAGAAATTGATACTTTGACCGATAAAATTGAAAAGTTAAATAAAGAGATTTCTCAAAGGACTTTGGGTGGGCAAATTTTCTTAGTTTTGAATGATGAAGAGACAGCCGAACAATTTAAGAAATTTTGGTTAGATAGCAAAGTGATAAAAGAAACTGATTATCCTATTTTCTTTGCGATGAATCAAAAACCACTTAAAAATAATAAAGGAGAATATAGATATAAAAGAGGATTTAATGAAGAACCACTCTTGGATAAATATGGACATAGCATTATCGACCATGATTTGGGTGAAATAGCCGAGGCTTTTGTTAAATTTGCTAAAGAGCAGAATTTTAATTTCTGGGAGTCTTGAAAATATGGCCAGGATAAACATTGTAAAATTATCAGAAATTGAAGAGGTAAAGAGGTTTGATGCAGGCCGTTACCGCAAAAGCTTTCTTAAATTAGAGAAAGACCTTAAGAAAATGACTATTATCAGAAAATTAAGGCATCTTGTAGTAGAACCGGTTAGAACAGGATATACCCCGAGAGATCGAGATATTTACCAGAATGATACAAAAATTCACTTGTTAAAGACAGATAATTTAAGAGAAGGAGTCATTAATTTTGAAAATTCAGATTTTTTAGCTGCTCGAAATTTATCGGAGAGTGATTATTTAAAATTTAAGAATGTCATCGTAACAATTAGCGGACCACATTATGACGTCATTGGTAAAGCGGCGATTTTTTTAGATGACTATCCGCCATCAGTAACCAACCAAAATATTGCGATTATAAAAACGGATGAAAATTTTCTCAATCCCTTCTACCTGACTATCTTTTTAAACTCCAAATATGGCAGGGAACAGCTTTGGATGTTAAGCAGGCAAACCGGGCAGTTTAACTTAAACTGTAAAGAAGTAGAAGAACTTCAAATTCCTCTACTTGATGCAGATTTTCAGCAGGAGATAGAAACACTGGTTAAAAACTCTTTCGAGTTAATCGAAAAAACAAAATCCCTTTACTCCCAGGCTGAAAAACTTCTTTTAGAAAAACTGGGATTAGAAGGTTTTCAAGAAAAATATGAACTTTCTTATGCGACTAATCTTTCTAAAGTTTTTGGAGTTCACCGTATAGATGCCGAGTATTTTCAAACCACTTATGATCGATTTATGGGATGTTTAAAAGAGCATTCTAAAATAGTAAAACTGAAGGAATTTATTCTTGACTTCCAAAAACCAAAAACCCTTTATAAACCTAAGGTCGGAGATTTTCTTTTAACTAAAGATGTATCATTGGGAACAGCTTATGTGGTAAAGGAGCCGGTAGAAGAGATTGCCGCTGGTAGTATCCTGATATTAAAGCTTGATGAAGATAAAATTGATAAAGAGTATTTAGCCCTTTGTATTAATTCAATTATCGGGGATCTGCAGATTAGAAGAGAGGGTGGAGGGTCGGTAATTACCCACTGGAGATCCGAACAGATTAAAAATTTACAAGTGCCAATCCTTTATAAAAAAGTACAAGAAGAAATCTCATCACTCATTATACAATCACATGAAACAAAACGGAGAGCAAAAGAATTATGGGAAGAAACAAAAAGAAAAGTTGAAAAGACAATTGAAAATGAAATTCAAAAATAGCCCCGAACATGACTCTGTATTTCCTATAAAGGATTTGACACAAAATGAAAAGTAATCATGATTTTATGGCAAGGATATATGACCCTATTTTTTATTTAGCTCTTAAACCAATAAGAATCGCGGTAATGAATGAGCTTTTAGGATACAAAGATAAAATAATTTTAGATTTATGTTGCGGCACCGGGAATCAGGTCAAGCTACTTTTAAAACACGGATTTAGCAACCTTTCTTGCCTCGATATATCTGATTCAATGCTGGAAATTGCAAAAAGAGGTGATTCCTCTATAAAGATTTATAAAGAGGATGCAACAAAAACAAATTTTGGTCATGCATCGTTTGATCTCGTAATGATAAGTTTTGCAATACACGAAAAAGATAGGAATACTCAACAAGCTCTGATGAATGAAGCCTATAGAATTATAAAAGAAGATGGATTTTTGCTGGTTGTTGATTATGTTTTTGATAATAAAACGACTAAATTTAGTAAAACATTAATCAGGTTAATTGAAAGAATAGCCGGGGGAGAGCATGATAGAAATTTTAAAAACTACATACAGAACAAGGGACTATCAAGTTTAATAGAAAAGGATAAATTTAAACTTGTAAAATGTCATAGAGTGTCATCCGGAGCTGTCACTATATCAATCTATCAAAAGATACTACTCTATTAAATTGGTTTTTAATCTTTATCTATATTTTTCCGCATTTCATCTGCAGAACTTGTCTATATTATTTTTTGTGGTTATAATTATTTTAATATTCATTTGATGAGGTTATAAATGATAGAAAGAATAAACAAGTATAAGCATGTTATCTGGGATTGGAACGGAACATTGATCAATGATGTATGGTTAGCCACAGAAGTAATGAATAAGATGTTAAAGAAACGTAACTTACCAGGGATAGATTCAAAAAAATATAGGGAGATTTTTGATTTTCCGGTAACCAAATATTATCTAAAACTGGGATATGATTTTTCTAGGGAATCATTTGAGGAACTTACGGTCGAATTTATCAATGGATATTATCAACGTTTTAATAAGTGTAAGCTAAATGATGGAGTAGAAGAAGTGTTAAAAGAAATAAGTGCTATGGGAATAGACCAATCGGTTTTATCTGCTTCGAAAGAAGATGTCCTCATAGAAAAGATTAAATATTTTGGTATTGATAAATATTTTTGCAGAATAATGGGTTTAGAAAACCACTATGCCGAAAGTAAAATCGAAAAAGGAAAAAAATGGATAGCCGAGTTAAATTTGAACCCGCAAGATGTACTTCTAATAGGGGATACTATTCATGATTACGATGTTTCCAAACATATGGGATGTGATTGTTTACTGATTGCCAATGGACATAATAGTTATGAAAAACTGGTAAAACTGGGAACGGGTATAGTTAGATCATTACAAGAAATTATTTAAATTTTAATTTGGAGGAACCGTACATCTTACGCAATGCAGTTTTATGATTTACTTATAACCGGGGAAGCATTAGGGTTGAAGGGGTTCATCCTGATTGCCAGAGAGAATAAATAAGGGTAGTTCTTTTTTAAATGTTGCATATAATCCAACCACTGATAGATAAGTAAGGTATAGACTCTACCGATATCTATGGTTAAATGTTCCAAATCTTCTTCTGGTAATTGACTGATTCTATGCCTATGTTCCAACTCTTCTGCCAGGTGAAATACTGCCATCAGCAATTCCGTAAAAGACTCATGCTCTAATACGTGTGGATTTTCTAATAAACGAAGTAAAAAATCTTTCCTGTCAATGAAAAATTTACGTAAGTCGGGCAATTTTGATTTATCGATATCAATTTTATAATGATATTTTTTTAATTTTTTTCTGATTAAATTAAAACTTTTGATAGAATAATCGCCACTTATGATCAGCTCTTCTCTCACCTTATCCAGTGCATGATCAAAACCAGATAAGTAGGTAATTAATTCAGTGCCAATCTCACTAAAAAAAGCGCCGATAATCATATTTAATTTTTCATTTCTTTGTTTTTTTTCTCTAAAATTCAGCATTATTTCCACTGAATTGGCAATGACGCCGAGAAATGTACCAACTCCCAGGATAATGATCAGGATTACCAATATTTTTCCGCTTTGGGTAATGGGGTGGACATCTCCATATCCTACAGTGGAAATGGTGGTGATGATAAAATAAAAGGCATCGGCAAGAGAAACATTTTCTATTGCCGAAAAACTAACCGTACCAATAATTAAAATCAATACAAAAATAATTAGAAATATCTTTAATTTAAATTTTAAATTTTTCATATTAATTTCTACTTTTTATTTTTAAAATAAAGCCAATTTAATTAATTATACTATAAAGATTAATAAATTCATAAAAACTTTGGATTTTAAAAACAAAGTGAACAGTTAATTGCTGTACCTATTGTAGTATTTTACAGGGAAAAAATATGCAAAGTAAAATTTGACTTCAATCATATTTCCCGATAGCATGGAGATAAAAGGCGAAGGGAGTATAGGTGTGATGAGAAGAAAAGATAAAGAAATGGTTGATGAAAAAGTGATGATCTCTATTATTGAAAAAGCAATGATTTGCCGGGTAGGAATGTGTTGGCAGGATGAACCTTATGTAATACCCATGAATTTTGGTTATCTGAATAATTATATTTATCTACATTCAGCCGGGGAAGGACGGAAGCTGGATATCCTTCGAAATAATGATAAGGTTTGTGTGGAATTTGATACTGACGTAGAATTAGTACAATCTCAGGAGGCATGCAAGACTGATGTGAAATACAAGAGTATCTTGATTTTTGGAACAGCATTTTTTTTAAAAGATATTGCAGAAAAGAAAGAAGCTCTGGATATTATTATGCAACACTATTATCATCATCCTTTAGCTGTATTTCATTACCCGAAGGATGCCCTGGAAGGTGTAATCATTATTAAAATAAAAGTGAATCAAATGACCGGGAAGGAATCATTATAAAGGAGACCCGGAAAAGAATATTGTTCTGAAAGATAAAATAATTTTAAAGGAGTGATTTGACAAAAATATATTTTTGTTATAGTATAATAATGAACAGGGGTTTATTATTATGCAAGTTTTAAAAGAAGAAGTAAAGCAAAAGATAAAAAAAGCAGCTGTATATGAATTCGAAGAAAATGGATATCAAAAAACCTCAATGCGCTCTATTGCCTCAAGTGCTGGCGTGACCGCAGGTAACCTTTACCGCTATTTCAAAAATAAAGATGATCTTTTTAATGTAATTATTCAACCCGCCTTTCAGGAGATTTATGAATTTATCAACGAATTTGCCCGCATTAAAAATACCATTCTCTCTGAAAAAAAACAAAAAGATGATTTCATAAAAACGTTTGAAGAAGCATTAATTAGAATTTATATCCAACATCGACCTGAATTAGTTATTTTGTTAAATGGTAGCAAGGGTTCCCAGATGGAGGATGCCAGGGAACAAATTATATTACTTATTGCCGGACGGATAAAAAAAGAAGCTTTTCCAAGAATGAAAAAAAAGAGAGTAGTAACGGAAGATGATTTTTTAGCACAAGTTCTTGCCACCAGCTTTATCGAAGGCATCTCATTGGTCTTGAACAAATACAAAGACAAGGAAAAAACAAAAGAATTATTCACTCAATTTACCCATATTTATTTTCGCAATCTCTTAGACGAACTAATATAATTTTTTTTACTTGTAAAATGAACGGTAGTTTATTATACGATTCATTATCAGTGGAAATAAAAAGCAAAAACAAAGAAAGGTTTTTCAATGGAAAGAACATATAAAAGAAAATTATTTTCTAATTTTTTAAAACAGATAATTTTTATTACCATATTGGTTATTCTGTTTTTAGGAATAAATAATATCTATACACAAGCTCAGTCCGATGACTTTAAATATGAAAAAGGAAAAAATTCATACTTTCAAGCCAAAGAAATGTTTGTTGCTCAAACGCCAAAACTTAGCGAAGCATTAACAATATTAGAAGAAAGCATTCCTTATTTTACAGAAATAGGAAACAAACAATTAGGCTATTATTGGTTAGCTAGAGTAGCTTATTTAAAGGGAGTAATAGAAAAAGAAAGAGACAATCATGGAAAAGCTGAAGAAGATTTTTCTTTTAGTAAGAAACTAATTTTAGAATCTTTAGACATAGGAGATTTCAGTGAGGGATACCGTTTGAGAGCTGATGTGGAAGGTCAGTTAATATTTTATGGTGACTTATATTATAAAACCAAATTTGGGCCCGGAATTAAAAAATTTATTACAAAAGCCATTGAATTGGATTCTGGAAATGAAAAGGCCTATCTTTCTCTAGCCATGTACTATCGTGATGCACCGTTAATAGCAGGAGGAAATATTAAGAAGAGCGAGTCTATTTTAAAAGAAATGATTGATGTCACTCTCTCTGATCAAATGGATTTATTTTCTTTATATCTTTGGATTGACACTGCCTGGATTAATTCCAATTACAATCAGAAAAAAGTGAGTGAGAGCATTTCGATTTTAAGTGTATTTTCCAATCAGCGGGATATAAATTTTATGGCTGAAAGGATAAAAAGGAAATATCAGGATAGGTAATTAATATTTCAAATAATTAATATTATATTAATAAGGAGATAAAAATGATAGTAGTTACAGGAGCAACCGGACATTTAGGGAATGTACTGGTTCGGAAACTGATAAGTCAGAATAAAAAAGTAAGGGTGCTTATCCTCCCCGGGGAGGATATTGTTTCTCTTAAAGGATTAGAAGTAGAAAAGATAGAAGGAGATGTATGCCTTTCTGATTCTTTGCGGAAGGCTTTCAAGGGTGCAGATATAGTATATCATTGTGCAGGAATAATTTCTATTATTCCCGGACAGCAAAAACAATTATACCAAGTTAATGTTATCGGAACTAGAAACGTAGTGAACATGTGCCTTGAAACAAAAGTAAAAAGACTGATCTATACCAGTTCAATTCATGCTCTTTCTGAACCTGCACCAGGGATTGTATTCGATGAATCGAGGGAATTTAATTCAGAAAAAGTATTGGGAGAATATTCCAAATCAAAAGCTCTTGGTACATTGGAAGTGATTAAAGGAATTAAAAAAGGACTAGATGCAGTTATTTTGTGCCCATCGGGAATTATAGGACCCTATGATTACCGTGTATCAGAAATGGGGAAATTAGTTGTTGATTTTACTAAAGGAAAAGTAAAAGCTTATATTAACGGGGCTTATGATTTTGTTGACGTACGGGATGTAGCCGAGGGGCTTTTCTTAGCATGTGAAGGAGGCAAGAAGGGAGAATGTTACATCTTATCCGGACAACAGATAAGCGTTAGGCAATTATTAAAGTTTTTAGAGGAAATTAGTGGGGTAAAAGCACCTTCGTTTAAAATACCTCACCAAGTGGCAAGGGCAGCTGGATTTTTTAATGTGTTATATTGCAATCTAAAAAAAAGTAAACCTCTTTTTACCCCTTTTTCAATTGATGTTTTAGCAAGCAATTCCCTGGTTTCCTGCCAGAAGGCACAGGATGAGCTTGGCTATTCGCACCGCTCTATTTATGAATCAATAAAAGACACTGTCAGATGGTTCAGGCAGGAGGGAATTGTATAAAAGCAAAGGAGTGCTAAAATAGGAATAACTGATTACAAAATTACTCCGGAAATATTATAAGCATTATATATTATATTAAGAGTAAAGTTTATCTGACAATAAAACAACAGATAATCTATTTAATTTATTTATTAAAATTAGATTTTTGAGATAGAAATAATTATAATATGTTAAAATAAGGTAAAATCAATTGAAATATATTATAATAAATAAAATACTGCAAGAATTATTCCATTAAAAATATATTATCGGTTGCCGATAATCTGTCCTATATGAAATATCAGGAAACATAAGCAGGAGGTGGGGGATGAAGAGTGCACATATACTCATTATTTCTTTGATTTTAATTATTATGTTTTTTACTTCGATCAGTACGATAAGTTTTGGTCAGAATAAGTCGATAGAAGAATTATACTTTCAGGGCGTTAATTTATTAGATAATAAAAAACAATACGAAGAAGCGCTTACTTATTTCCAACAGGTTATCGAATTAGACCCGGATCGCGCAGATGCTTATTTTCAAATCGGAAAAATATTTAGAAATACTAATCAACTCGAAAAAGCAATTATTTATTTTGAAAATGCTATCAAAATAACACCCGATTATAGTTCAGCTTATTATGAATTGGGACTTTCCTATATAGGGCTTCAAAAAAAAGAGGAAGCACTGGAGGCCTTTAAACAGGCTGTCCGCAGTAAGCCGGATTTTGCCAGCGCTCATTATGGTCTGGGATTAGCCTACCATGAATTAGAAAGATATAATGAGGCGATCGCGGCCTTTCAGCAGGCTTTACTGCTTAACCCCGAGGATGCTCAAACTTATTATGGTTTGGGAATTACCTATGAGCAAATCGAAGAGTATCAAAAATCCATTGATAACTTTAAGAAAACAGTACAATTACAGCCGGATTATGGTAAGGCTTTTTATCATTTAGGAATGAATTACCAAAAGATGGAAAAATATCCGGAAGCTGTTGAAAACCTGGAAAAGGCAGCAAATTTCCTAACAGGTTCTGCTGATGAAATTTACTACACCATAGGCATGATTTACCGGAAAATGGGAAATAATGAAGACGCCGCTATTGAAAGCTTTAAAAAAGTAATCCAAAAGAACCCCCAACATGCTGATGCTTTTTTCTATTTAGGTTGGCTCTATAACAAAAAGGGGGATTATGAGAAAACTATAGAAGCTTACCAGGAGGTTATCCGCATCAATCCTGATTACAGTTATATTTATTATAATTTAGGCTGGGCTTATGGAGAACTGGAAAAATATCAGGAAGCCGTTGATGCTTTTCAGGAGGCGGTAAAACAAAATTCGGAAGATATAGATGCTCATTATGGCCTGGGATGGGCCTATAGTCAACTAAAGGATTATGAAAAAGCGATTGAGGCCTTTAAACAGGTGATACGTATTCAACCTGAT
>Ga0268284_1001321_pt1 | contig 13076 bp, 4 predicted proteins | sample saktaG_14_FD_190137 | JGI IMG/M metagenome (GOLD analysis project Ga0268284, IMG submission 190137) | Saline water microbial communities from Sakinaw Lake, British Columbia, Canada - sak_2013_06_06_40m | ecosystem: Environmental > Aquatic > Non-marine Saline and Alkaline > Saline ... | reverse complement strand
GCTCTCGCCCGTCACATTGGTCGCCGAGATCACGTAGTAATAGGTCGTGTCGCTGGCCACGAGGGTGTCCGCGTAAGCCGTCCCCGCGGAGGTGCCGATCACCGCATAGAGTCCGTCTTGGGTCAGCGCGCGCATGACCTTGTAGCCGCTCGCTGAAGTCGACGCATTCCACTTCAGACTCACCTGCGAGTTGTTTCCTGTGATAGCCACCCCTGCTGGTGCGGCGGGCACGGGAGGCGCTGACGGCGTGGCGCTGGCCGGTGCCGAGTTCGCGCTCTCTCCTGCGGAATTGGTGGCGGACACCGCATAGTAATAGGTCGTGCCGTTGACCAGCGAAGGGTCAGAATATGCCTGGCTTCTGGTAGTGCCAATGACAGCATACGGTCCGCCACTGGCCAGCGAGCGCTTCACGTTGTAGCCGCTGGCGTATGGTGCCGTGGTCCAGCCCAGAGTCACGGTTAGATTGCCCGGCGTGGCAGTCAATCCGGTCGGCGTGGCGGGCTGGTTCGTGCGCCCTAGCAGCAATTGGTTCTGCTCGAATCCGCCGGAGGGGAAGGTGAACGCGCGCACCCGCTCGACGACGGTGCCGGGCGGAAGATAGGTGACGCCATTGAAGTTGTTGTCGCCAATACCGATGCTGGAGATCTGAATGCCGCCGGTGTCTTCAGTCGTGCGGCTGCCGATCTCGACACCGTCCACATAGGCGTGCAGCGTCAGGTCATCAAAGCGCACGAGGGCCATGGCGTGCCGGCCCCGCAGTTGAATGTCGGAACCGGTCACGGTCGTTCGGGTCAGATTCTCGCCCCCGGTTCGGTTGTAGTTCTGATTCAGCCAGGCGGCCCCGTCGCTGACGGAGTTACCCGTTCCGGTTGGCGCGCCAAGGCCAAAGCAACACCGATAGCCAGCGTTATCCAGCGAGAGATATTGCACGCCGTCGCCATTGCTGGCGGTGGCGGTTCCGATGAAGATCATCTCCACCCCGGAGTTGATGAAACTCAAACCCTTGGGCGCGCCGTGGCGAATGATCCCTCCCCCGGCACCCGGAGTTCCTATTTGAATACCCGCGGGGGTGAGAGTGGTGGATCGCTCCAATGACCAGCCCGGATTGACTGAGTTGGCAAAGGACCAATCGCCGACAATGGTATTCTGCGCGCGGGCGGAAACTGCGGCTAACACCGCGATGAGGACACCGGGGAGGCGAGAGGCCAATCGTTTCCGATTAACAATTTTGCGTGTTGGATTCATTAATTCTTCCTGATGGATTTTACTGTTTTGACTTGGTGATATTATTGGATACTGGCTCTCGGAGTTGGGATCATTTGTCTACCGAATCAGATGTCGGTGCTGCGCCGGCCGCGGCTCGGCAACCAAGCATCACCAAAACAACCATCAGTTTCATATTCATCGGACACTCTCCTTGCTATTCGCGATCGGCACGTCGCTGAAGGTCAGCGCGGCGATGCCGTTCTTGCCGAAAACCAAATCGTTCTGATTCCAGTTCATTTCCTTGAGATAGGTGATTTTGCCGGCCGCGGCGGGTGCCTTCAGTTGGAGGGTGATCACATTGCCGTTCACGCTGCCCTTGGCCACCATGTCCTTCGCGTCATCCAGATAGAACTGGCCGGCCAGCGAATCCAGCCAGATGACCGGTTGGTCGAACTCGAGGATGATCGCGTCCTTCGCGCCGCTCGCATAGTATGCCTGTTTGAGGTCCGGCGCGGTGATTGGCTCGGGCACCTTGCGGCCATAGAAATCCCGCTCGATGAGCGGCTGCATCAGGCGCGCGAATTCGGACCAGCCGGTCAGCGGATAATGGCAACCTCCGCCCGGCTTGATGCCGAGCGTGGACATGACGTCCATGTTGGAGTAGAGCCGCGGCAGGGTCCGCTGCTTCTCGCGCAGCATGTCGCCGTGCCCGCCTCCCTGGCTGCAGCCATTGGGCCAGATCTGGAACACATAGTAGTGACGGATGTTGGGCATGTCCTGTTTCCATGCCGCCGACATATCCATGAAGTACTGCTGGTAGGTCACCCAGCCATATCCGTTATCCGGGCCATCCGAGCCCTGGTCGGCTTCGCCTTGATGCCACAGCACGGCACGGATGCCATGGGTCAGCCTCGCCTGCTCCACGCGCCACAACATCCGACCGTATATCGTGGCCAGGGACATGTGATCGGTCGCACAGCGCTGGTGCTGGTCGATCCTCGTGCCGCCGGCCGCGGCCTGGATGATGCAGATTGGAACCTTCTGGCTCGCTAACAGATTCTTGGCGAGTTCCATGCCCCACCAGCCAAGCTCTGCCTTCTCGTCTTTTTGCCTCTTCCACACCGCGTTGCACCACAGGTTCGGCCGCTGGCCTGTTGTCTCCCTGATCTTGTCAAACTGATCGCGAACCCAGTTGGTGGCATCGTCCCATCCCGTCGGGCCGCCATAACTGCGAATCCATTCACTGGTTTCCGCCGGAGATTGGTCGCCCGTATCCGTCGCCAGGGCGTTGGATTGACCTTCAATCAGGTAGGTATCCCCGCACACCAGGTTGCCCACGGTCCGCACCACGGTCTCGGTGCCGCCGGTCTTGGTCCCGAACTCCACCTTGTACTTGACCAGGCCGGCCTTGAGTTTGGCGGTTAGAGAATAGGAATGATCCGCCGCAGTTTTTGCGGTCTCGGTCTTGATGAGTTTGTCGTCGGCATAAACTTTTAGAAACACCTCGTCGGCCGCCTGATCCAAGGTCCCGTTGTAATAAAGCGTGCCTTCATTGTTGTCATCACGGGCATAGAACTGGCCGTCCTCCGGCTTCTCGTCCTTCTCCGGAATCCGCTGCACCCATGGATCGTTCTTCGGTTCGGTCACCTGGATCGGCAGTGTGGCAATCGTGGCCGCGCCGCCATTGTCGATTGCCGCCTTGACGGTGATCGGTCCGGTGTATTGTGAGCGCTTGAGGATCAATTTTCCAGGAACCACTTCTTTGCTCACGGCACCGCCGGATACGGTCCATTCATAGTGCAATGTGCCCACCCCCTTGGCGGTCATCGCTTCGAGATTGCGGATCTCGGGCACCACTTCAATGGTGTCCCGGCCATTCCATTTCGAGGGTGCTTTCAGGGCAAACACCGGTTCGGGTATCGCTTCCTTGACCGTCACCGGGATGTCCTTGGTCTTGACCTCACCGGCATATACCGCCCGCCATTGCAGGATGAAGGACTGGTCGCCTGTCACCCGGCCGGCATTCAGCGCAAAATGATACTGGTCGACATCCGCGATGGTTTCCACCCCGTCCTTCTTGATCACCCAGTATAGTTTCTGCGCACCGCCAGCTGTGGCTGTCACTGTGGTGCTCTTGCCTTCCTCCACCGTGATCGAAGCCGGAGAAACTGAAAACGCATTCCCTGTTTGCACCAGCGGCCCGACCAACGTCTGCAGCGGCTTCTGGTTCTCGTACTGCATCTTCACCCAGTCGGCGGAACGCGTGACCTTGGAAATACGCACTTCGTCAATGTCGCCGACGTATCTGAAATTATTGTACCAGCCGCCGATATACATCCGGCCGGGACTCTTGATCGCCAGCGGGGCATTGCTGGATGTCGAGAGGCCATCAAGGGCACCGTTGACGTAGATCCTGGAATCACCGTTCTGGAAGGTATGAACCACGTGAACCCATTGGGACAACGGAAGCGTGCTCTCACCGCGTGCGTCCGCTCCTGAAAACCAGCACTCGATCTTGATGTGCGGCGGACTGAACAACTGCATGATCACTTTGCCTTGCGGATGATCATTTCCCCAGCCCAGGAGGGACGCATTTGACTGTTCGGCCTTGAACCACACTTCCGACGAGTGCGGGCTGGAGCCGGTCGGATAGGTGGTGATGTTCTCGCCGCCGTTGATTCCCTTGCCCACGTCGAAGTGCCGGCTCTTCCCGATGATGCCGGCAGAAGCCGTGGTGCCCGTATCCTTCGATTCAACCGTGCCGACCTCATCCTTTACCGGGTCATCCATGTGCCACACGCTGAGATAGCCGTTGGACTCATTGAATACCGCCTTGCCATTCGACTCGCCGGCGGCATCAGCCTTGCCCCAGAACATTTTCATTTCCTGGCGTGCGTTGCCCTTGATAACAGGTATGCGCACCCAGATGCTGGCGGTCCCTTTGACCGCGTCCCATTCCTCAATCTGGTAGGCCAGCGGTGTGCCGGTGGCATTGGCGAAACGAAGATCATCGCCGTTGGGTTTTGCCTGGCTGAAATCGAACCAGTCCTTGTTCAAGCGCACCAGCAGCGGGAAGTTCTCTTCCGCTGCCGCGGCGGGCAGGTTCGCCCCCTCTTTTGTTGTGAGAACACAGAGCGAGCCCGAGTGTTGCCACCCCTGATATTGGGCCGAAGCCGCCGCCAACATGGCGAAATACACGATTGCACGGATTGTCAGTTTCTTGGTCATGGTGTTGTTATGTTGTAAGATTGTAATTCAATAGCGTGAAAGATCGCCTCTGAGGCGGATCACAGTCCCCGGTTTCATCGTCAGTTCCGCGGTTTTTCCGCCGTAGCGAATCTGGCATGTCTTGCCGGTTAGACTGCGCACCGTCACCGAGGTCAGCTTGCAGTCCGCCCATGCCATATCCACCTCGAAGCCGCCGCGGGCGCGCAGGCCCTTGACCGAACCGGTGGGCCAAGCGTCCGGCAAGGCCGGCAGCAGGTGGATGAATCCCATGTGCGATTGGACGAGCATTTCGCACACACCCGCCGCATAGCCGAAATTGCCGTCGATCTGGAAGGGCGGATGTGTATCAAAAAGATTAGGCATAATCTGGCTTTTTAGCATTCCGTTTAGAATCTTGTATGTCCGGTTGCCGTCCTGCAGGCGCGCCCAGATACAGATTTTCCACGCGCGGCTCCAGCCGGTTGCGCCATCGCCACGGGCATTCATCGAGACTTTGGCCGCCTCTGCGAGTTTGGGTGTGGTCAAGGGCGAGATCTGGCGGCCGGGATGGACCGCGATGAGGTGCGAGAGGTGGCGGTGGTCTTCCTTTGGATCATCAAGGTCTTCCATCCATTCCTGAAGCTGGCCCCACTTGCCGATTTGCGGGCCTAGCAGACGGTCGCGCAGCGCCATGATTTTCTTCCGGTACTCGGCATCCACATTGAGTGCCTGGGAGGCCTCGATATAGTTGGTGAAAAGGTCATAAACGAGTTGCTGCTCATACGAGTTGCCTTGCGCTTTGGGGCCATGCTCAGGAGAGACGCTCTCGGGGCTGATCAGTTTGCCACCCGGCCCTTCTTTCAGGGAATCCTCCCAGAATTCACACAGCTCCTTGATGATCGGATAGGCCCGTGTCCTGAGATATTCCTTGTCCATGGTGAACGCATAGTGGTCCCAAATGTTCTGCGCCACCCAGGCCGCGTCGCCGGGAACCCAAATGTACGATGCTCCGCCGAACACACCGTTTTCCGAGCGCGTCATCCAGCCCCGCTTGGTGCCGAATTCCTTTTTGGTGTCGTCGCGGCGCACCGGGATCACCGAATACAACCACTCGGCCAGCGGGCTGAAACATTCCGATAGATTCGCCTGGTCGACAAACCAGTAATTCATCTGCACATTGACGTCCGTGTGATAGTCGCAGCGCCACGGGGGATTGTTGTTGTTGTTCCACAACCCTTGCAGGTTGGCGGGCAGGCGGTTGCGCGACGAACTGATCATCAGGTAGCGCGCATGCTGGTAGAGCAGCACTTCCAATTCCGGATCCTTCGCGTTGGCTTGCTGGTAGGCGGCCAGCCGTTTGGAGGTCGGCAGCGCCGCGATGGCGGCGTCGGTCTTCCCGGTGTCCAGTCGCACCCGGTTGAACAGCGACTGATAGTCCTTGAGGTGCTCCGCCAACAGCGCGGCGTACGGGCGTCTGGCCGCAGTATCAAGTTGCTCGGTCACCAGACGGTGCGGTGCCTCGCCGGTCCGCCAGCCTTTGGCGCGTTGGTTCAGGTAATCCGTGCCGGCGCCGACCATGAGCGTCAGGCTGGTGACGTTCTGGAATGCGATACCCGTAGGCGTCACGGCCAGCGTGCCGCCGTCGTTGATGACCAGGATCTGTGATTCATATTGCAGGCCGTTGTTCAACTTGCCCGCGGCTGTTAGCCTGTTAGGCGCGATGACGGGTTTAACATCGTGACCATCCTTGATGGTGAGTATGCCGCTGTGGCTGCCCGGCTTGTCGGCGGTATAGCGGAACACCATGACCTGGTCGGGAAAGCTGGCGAAGGCCTCGCGGCGGAAAGCAACCCCGTCGCTCGTATAGGTCACCGTGTGGAGCGCCCGGCTGATATCGAGTTCGCGCCGGAAGTTTTCTACGGGTTTGGCCCGCGGCAGCGCCACCTCGAACTCGCCGAGATTCTGATACATGCCCGTGTCTTTTTCGTCGCCCAACCACAGGCTGTCCTCGTTGATTTGGATGGTCTCCTTGTCGGCCGCGCCAAAGATCATCGCGCCCAGACGGCCGTTGCCGATGGGCAGCGCCTCCGACTCCCAGTTTCCTGCCGGGCTGTCATACCACAGGATCTGGCTGGCGGGCGTGGCAGGCTGGGCCGCCTGGCCGAAAGCCAGCGGGGTCAGCAACATCGCGGCGATGCCGCACGATCTAACTATTTTGTGGTTCATGGATGTGTCTTCTGATTGAACTTCTTCAGCATGAAATCGAAGAGTTTGGTAAATTGATGACGAGGTGAAATCCTCGTGGTCACCTCTCAACGTGCCAGGAGGCGGCGGTTCTTTCAGAGATTGCGGTGAAATCATGGGGGAAAGTTGGCAAGATGATGAATTGGTGGAATGATGGAAGATAACCTGACGGATTTGTAGTCGTCAATAAGGAGGGTGGACGTCTCGTCCACTCATCTGAAGAAGGGACGAGACGTCCCTTCGCCCTATGATGCAAGTTGCGGGGCCGCCCTTCTTCGCTGAAGCTACGAAGGGCGACCCCGCGAGGATCCGGAGAAAACCTGTTAACTCCGGAAAGGGGAAAAGACTCAAGACTGCAAGACGCCAGAGAACAGGGTTAGGGAAGGCGGCGGGCAGGATGCCCGCGCCACGTGGCCCGGGCATTCTGCCCGGTGCCTATCCCAATCTGCATAAACGGCGATTCTGGTCATTTTTTGCTAATTGCCGGATATTTCCCATGATTCCAACGATGCGCTTTTCCTTCTGTGCCTTAAGGCTCCGCGCGCGGCGGCAAGGTGGATTGGAACTGATAGGTGCCGGGTCCCACGGCATAGACGGCGGCTCTGTCCTGCATGCGCAGGAACTTTACGCCTGCCGCTTGCGCCGCTGGCTTGCCGGACTCGGTGATGCCGGCTTGATCCTTGGCCGGAACATGGACGTTGGCCGTGGTGTTGATTGGAATCGTGACCTCCATGGTGAGTTTGTCGCCATCGCGATTCCAGTTGCTAACAATCCGGCCGTGGACCGAATCATAGCCGCACTTGATCCAGGTGAGGTCACCGACGATGGCGGGCTTGATGAGGATCTGCTTGAAGCCGGGGCCGGATGCATCGGGCAGGATGCCGGCCAGGCCCTGATAGAACCAGCCGCCGGGGCTGAGGAAGCAGGCGTGGATCTGGGACCAGTATGCGTCCCATTGCTCGCCGAAGGTGGTCATTCCCTGCGCCAGCAGGTAGCCCCAACCCGGATAATCCTGCTGATTGGCAATGCTGAATGCCAGATCGTTGCGGCCCATTTCCCGCAGGGATTGGAGGAGAAAATGGGTGCCGAGCATGCCGGTGTCGAGATGGCCCTTGTTCTTCACCAGCACGATGTCTGCCAGGCTCTGCCGCACCCCTTCACGCAAGGCGTCCGGGACAACGCCGGTCAGCAAGGGCATCGCCTGGCTCAACTGCCTGTCGCCATCGTAGAGTTTTTCCTTTTCCCGATAGAAAGCGGCGTGGATCATCGTCTGGAGTTCCTTGACCCTGGCCCGGTGTTTCTTCGCCTCCTCGGTCTTGCCCAGCGCGTCAGCCGTCTTGGCCAGCAGATCCATTAGATAGACGCGGTAGCAGTTGACGAACACCTCGTTGCCGGGAGGGGCCTGCATGCCGATGCGTGGCGCCACCCAGTCGCTTCCGGTGTCGCAATTCATTGGCCGGAGCGGATTTTGCTTGTCTGGAAAACACCCGTCGACAAACACGGTGGGGTAACGGACCATCGGTTCGTAAGCGCGTTCGAGCAATCTACGGTCACCGTAGTAGAGATAGGTCTTCCAAGGCAACACGTCGATCATGCCGCCCCACAGCAGCCAGCAGCAGGGATCGGGCTTGCCGTCAGGGGCAACTCCCGTCGGTGCGTATTGAACGGACTTGCCGGTGACCGGGTCCTGCTCGTCCAGCCATTCCGTGACCCACTTGGTGTAGAAGGCCGAGGCGTCCAGGTTCATGATCTGGGTATCGATGGAAGTCTGGCCATCGCCGCCGTAACCCATCCGCTCGCGGTGCGGGCAATCCGTCATGTAACCGCTGATGTTCAGGCAGCGGATCGTCCACAGGTTGACCTGGTGGATGCGGTTGAGAAGTTCGTTAGAGCACTCGAAGGTGCCGACGGGGTCGAGGTCCGATTCGATCATCAAGGCCTCGGCGTCGCCGGGTGCCGGCTTGGCGGGCAAGCCATCGACAATGGCGTAACGGAAGCTGAAGTAGTTGAACTTGGGGGAAAAATGTTCGCCTGGTTTTCCCGCCGAGATGAATTGTGCTTCCTGATTGTATGTCGTGTAGGCCAGCGGCCCATTGGCGGTATCAAGCTTCCAGGTCCCCGGGGGAAGCTCATACGTTTTATCCGGTGTGACCACCTCTTTGGCTGACTGCAAGCGCTTGTCGGCAAAGCGGATTGTTACTTGGTGACCAGCCTCCAATTGCGGCAGCTTGAGCGTGAGCCAGCCATTCAGGTTGGTGCCGAAATCCAGCTCGTAGCTCGTTGCATTCAGGGCGGTGCATTTCACTACGGGAAAACTCTTGGTGATGCGGTTAGGCGGGCACGCCTGCGCCGTGGCCACGCCACTGGGTTCGGCAAATTCCTCGACAGGCTTCCAATCGCCGGTTTTGCATCCAACCTCGTTCCAGCCATCGATGGCACGGCGGGCATCGACATGTTCGCGGCCGTTGCCGCACCAGCCCCAGCCGAATTCGGTGTGCGAGCTGCCCAGCCAGGTCCAGCTGGGATCCGTCCCCACCACCACTCGCTGGCCGGAAACAGATAGATCCAATTGCACCCGGGCGATTGGTGTGTAATCCTGGTCCTTGCGGGTATAGCACAAGCCCAGGCCGAGCCAGATGCCCACGCAGTTGTTGCCGGAGCGCAGGTATTTGCTGATGTCATAGGTGGTGTAAAGCGTGCGTTTCCGGTAAACCGCCACCGCCGGTGACAGAACATCGTCGCCCACCTTCCTGCCGTTGACATATAACTCGCCGTAGCCCTTCACATTGACGAAAGCCATCGCCCGCTCCGGCACGGCTGTTAGGGTGAACTCCTTGCGCAGCCACGGCGACGTCTCGCCACCCGCCTTGACCCACTTCGCCTGCCAGTCCTCCGGCTTCAGCAAGCCCATCGACCAGCCGGCCGGCGTGCTCCAGGCCGACGGTTGGCCGCCGTTCAGCCATACGCGCACCTTCCAATGGCAGACCCGCCGCGATTCCAACGGCTTGCCCGCGTATTCCACCTGGATGCTCTGGTCGGACGCCACCTTCTTGCTGTCCCACAGGTCGCCCTGGTCTTTGGCGAGCAACTCCGGCGTGGAGGCGACCAGCACTTGATAGGCGGTCTGCCGCTGCCCGCGGGAATCTGATGTTGAATTTTGAATTTTGAATTTTGAATTTTCAATCACCCAACTCAACCGCGGCTTGGCCGCGTCGATGCCGAGCGGGTTGTCGCGGTATTCGCAGCGCAGGTTGGTCAGTTCGGTGGCGGAAGCGGTAGGGATGCAGGACAGCATCGCGACGGCGGCAAGCAGGCTTGCCGCGATCCGGCGGGTGGGGTTGGGTTTCATGAGGATTGGCGGTGATAGAATTTGTGTTGGCTGCTCTCATACTTGCAGCCCGTGGCTTCCCTTTCACCTGATCAGGCACGCCGGGTGACTCGGTGAAGGCGGCCGGATTCCAGCCTGATAGATCGGTGCTGTACTCGACGGTGCAGGTGAGGGCGGAGCAGGCGAGGCGGGTAAGCGCTGGATTTTATCCAGGATCACCAAACGGGTGAGTTGTCCGTGCGATAAACCTCTATAAACTTTTGGTGGGAAAGTGGCCGCGTCTCGCTTTGAATCCTGCCGATGCGAATTTCGGTGATTATTCCGGCGTTTAACGAAGAACGGTTGATAGGCGAAACCCTGGGTCGGATCGAATCCGCCCGGGCCTCGTTGTCCAAACTCAACTGGGAAAGCGAACTCATCGTGTGTGACAACAACTCCACCGACCGCACGGCGGAACTGGCGCAAGCCGCGGGCGCGAAGGTGGTTTTCGAACCGGTCAACCACATCGGCCGCGCGCGGAATCGCGGGGCGGAGGCGGCCACCGGTGACTGGCTGATCTTTGTGGACGCCGATTCGCATCCGAGCGCGGAGTTGTTCGGGGAGGTGGCCGGGCAGATTCAATCGGGCCGTTGTCTGGCGGGCGGGGTCACGGTGAAGTTGAACGGCCATTATCCCAAGGCGCAGCTCATCACCTGGCTTTGGAACGGCATCAGCCGCACGTTTCACTGGCTGGCCGGATCGTTCATCTTCTGCGATGTGGCGTCATTCCGGAAGGTTGGCGGCTTCAGCCATGAACTGTTTGCCAGTGAAGAGATCGACCTGAGCAAGCGGCTCAAGAAGCTTGCGCGGGCGGAAGGCCGGAAGATCGTGATCCTGCACCGGCATCCGCTGCTGACTTCGGGGCGCAAGATGGAACTCTACACGCCCCGCGAACACCTCTCTTTCCTGGCCCGGACCATTTTGTTAGGTGGCAAGCCCTTGAAGGATCGCGACGCGTGCCATACGTGGTATGACGGCAGGCGGTGACCACCCGCTGAAGAACATTTTCCGGCTCAGGCGGTGTCCTTAGGAAAGACGGCGAGGGGTTTCGAATACGGGATCAGTGTTTGGCGCCAAGCTTGGTCGCGGTGCGGATTGCATCACGAAGTTGTTGCTGGAGTTCCGGGTTGTGGATCGCGCCGAAGAACACGGCCAAACTCAAAACGCACAACAAGATCATGAGCACATAAAGGATTGCCAGGATGATTCCCGGGCCATCCATCTTTTTGTGATAGGCGTATCCAGCCGGACAGGCGAAGCAGCGGTAGCCCACCCATAGATTGAGAATCGGCACGAACATTGCCAAATACCACCACCGGCTCATGCCGAGGTTCCACACCCTCATCAGCCCGAAATAGACCAGAGCCACAAGGGGCACGAGTGCGGCAAACGGCAGGATGGTTCCCATGAGGTTTGCTCCAAACTGCTTGACCAGAAACGGGCTGATCGCACTGAGTGCAAATTTCCACACGAAGGGGAAAGCAAGGGTGATGAGCAGGAAACTCCGGCGGCGCGCCCCCGGCCAAGCGGCATCCTTGCCCAACTGTGCCAGGGAGTCTTGCTGCGACGGCAGACGGTAAGGATCCGCTGGCGGTGCGAGCGTTTCTTTGGCCTCCGCCGGCCCGCTCCGGCGTTCAAACAAGCCGTCGATCTGGCCAGCGGGCTTCCACTCATCCATGCTTTGCTTCCAAACCATGTCCAATCGAGGATTCAATGAAGTATCGGCGGCCATCGCCCGCAATTCCTCAAAACTCACCGGGCCAAGACGATCCCCTTCACAAGTGTAAAACCAAACGTTTTTGGCAGATTCGCTTGAGCGTTTCTTCTTTTTGCCCGTTTTCTCCTCAGCGGCTTCCGCTTCGGCCTTGGCAATCGCGGCTTTGGCGGCGATGATCTTTTCCGCTCCTAAGCGGGCGTCCTCGGCAGCTTTTGCCGCAGCGGCAGCTTGCTCTTCTTCGCCAGCGTCATGCCCGGCTGCGATATTGGCTTCCGCAGGTGCTATTGCCACCCCAACGGCTTGCGCCGCAGAGGCGACTTTGGACGGTTCCTCAGGCCTCACCTCTTCCTCTCCCTTCGCTTGCGCCGCAGCAACGGCTCGGGCTTCTTCCACCGCTTTGGCCACGGCCGCCACTCTGAGTTTTGCTTCTTGCGCGGCCCAAGATCTCGCCTCTTCTTCCGCCTTCGCCTTCGCCGCAGCGACCCTGGTTTCTTCCGCGGCCCAAGACCTCGCTTCTTCCTCCGCTTTCACTTTAGCGGCGGCGGCGGTGGCCCTGGCTTCTTCCGCGGCTTTGGCCTCGGCCTCCGCCCGGCGTTTCGCTTCTTCCGCGGCTCTGGCCCGTGCTTCTTCTTCCGCTTTCGCTTTCGCGGCGGTGGCGGCCCTGGCTTCTTCCGCGGCTTTGGCCTCGGCCTCCGCCCGGCGTTTCGCTTCTTCCGCAGCTTTGGCCCGCGCTTCTTCTTCCTCCGCTTTCGCTTTAGCGGCTTTGGCCTCGACTTCTTCCGCGGCTTTGGCCTCGGTCTCCGCCCGGCGTTTCGCTTCTTCCGCAGCTTTGGCCTCGGCCTCGGCCCGGCGTTTCGCTTCTTCGGCGGCTCTGGCCCGCGCTTCCTCCTCCGCTTTCGCTTTCGCGGCGGCGGTGGCCCTGGCTTCTTCCGCGGCTTTGGCCTCGGCCTCCGCCCGGCGTTTCGCTTCTTCGGCGGCCCTAGCCCGCGCTTCTTCTTCCGCTTTCGCTTTCGCGGCGGCGGTGGCCCTGGCTTCTTCCGCCGCTTTGGCCTCGGCCTCGGCCCGGCGTTTCGCTTCTTCGGCGGCCCTAGCCCGCGCTTCTTCTTCCGCTTTAGCGGCGGCGGCGGCGGCTCTGGCTTCTTCGGCCGCTTTGGCCTCGGCCTCGGCCCGGCGTTTCGCTTCTTCCGCGGCCCTGGACCTGGCTTCCTCCTCCGCTCTGAGTTTCGCTTCTTCGGCGGCCTTGGCCCGCGCTTCCTCCTCCGCTTTCGCGGCGGCGGCGGCGGCTCTGGCTTCTTCGGCCGCTTTGGCCTCGGCCTCGGCCCGGCGTTTCGCTTC
>Ga0268284_1001320_pt1 | contig 13083 bp, 3 predicted proteins | sample saktaG_14_FD_190137 | JGI IMG/M metagenome (GOLD analysis project Ga0268284, IMG submission 190137) | Saline water microbial communities from Sakinaw Lake, British Columbia, Canada - sak_2013_06_06_40m | ecosystem: Environmental > Aquatic > Non-marine Saline and Alkaline > Saline ... | reverse complement strand
AAAAATGGACGCGAGCATACCGCCGCAGCGAGGTGAGTACTGGCTGGCGGCGGGGGTGCGCTTTACTTCGTATGATTTTTTACATACCTCCGCGCTATTGAACATAGAGTTTGGCAATGAACTTGAAATAGGCGTACTCGGCGACTCTTGGATGAGTGTGCCGCTCGCCAGTCCCAATGCCAGTGCGCCGCCCGATAGTACATTGTTCTCTTATGCAGAGTTGGGTATAGATATTCAAATCCTCCCTTCACGGGGCGTGATTAAGGCCACGGCAATATTAAGCAAGAATAGCTATGTATTGGATCCAAGTTGCCATTTAACCGGCGGGTTTGCATTTTACAGTTGGTTTGGCAACAACCCGCATGCCGGCGAGTTTGTGCTAACGCTAGGCGGTTATAGCCCTTCGTTCAAGCCGCCGTCTCACTTCCCGAAAGTCCCGCGCCTAGGTTACAAGTGGCGGGTGGAAAAAGATGTCACTATCAGTGGCAAATATTACTACGCGATCACCTCCAGTTGCATCATGGCGGGCGGGGGGCTGAACATTGTTTTCAGTTCGGGGGGTCTCAAAGCCTGGTTTACCGCGCAGATGGACGTGCTGGTTTACTGGTCGCCCTTTTATTATATGGCGGATGTTTCTGTCAGCGTGGGGGTATCCTACCGGATACATGTATTGTTTGTCAGTGTGACACTCAAAGTGGAGTTGGATGCCACGCTTCACCTTTGGGGACCGCGCATGGGGGGTAAAGTCCATATCGACTGGCACATCATTTCCTTTACCATCCGCTTCGGTTCTAGTAAGGCTTCCTCGTCGAACAAACCCATTCCGTGGACAGCCAGTAACGGGCAGGGGTTTCTACAAACCTTAGTGCCTCAGTCAAACAATACCAATGGCGTAAACCAAGCAAGCGCATCAAACAGCAGCCCATCCGTACTTTCCATCACCGCGCTCAACGGCATTAACTCTACCATAACCGACACCAGCGGCAATAGTATATGGATCGTCAGCCCTGCCGATTTTTCATTCTCAACCCTAAGCATCATCCCGCTCACCGAAATTGATATTACAGCCGCATCAGGAGAAACCGCTCCTACGCAATGGCTGGCTGAAAATATCTGCCCAGACGGAGCTAACTACTTCGTATGCATACGACCGATGGCCGCCACGCTGAACGCTTCGGCGCTTAACCTGACGCTGACCGATGACGACGTAAAGGAAGTTTACGACCTAGCGGCGAGTTTCGATCTCACCCCCAGCATCGTCAACACGCAGGCGGCAAAATGGGGGAAGCCGCTCAATGGCGCCAATCCCGAGAAGAACGCCGTCCTTAATGGCAGGCTGTTCGGCTTCCAGACGATCCAACCGAAACTGACCACTCTTTCGCCCAGCGGCAATAATGCCTTGTCAATAGACATCGCTTCAGCGTATACGGTGGATATCGTTGATCAGCCGACGAACTATCTGCCCTTAAGCAGTAGTATGCAAGCACCTGACCCTGTGCCAATAGTGGCGCAAAACGCCTGTATCCAATATATAAAGCCAAATATTAACACCTCCGTGCGAACCGATATTTTTAATATTTTAGTGCAAGAATTTGGCTACAACCCGCAAACCAATGATGATTTAACCAATTTTGCGGATAATCCAGGTGTATGGATAAACGGCAACCCGCTAATACTATCCTAATACCCAGACAACTAATCGAGGTGTTGCATGAACAATACAACTACAAGTACGACTCCAGCTACTATATTGGTCAATTTTTATGACAATTATATTCCGGCACTTAAAGACGGCCAATTCACCCTCACATTATCGCAGACACTGTCAGTCGCTGGCAGCAATCCAGGCAATATCCCTGCACAGCCACAAGCACCAGTATCTCAGTCGTTTATCGTGCGGGGCCCTCGCTTTCAATTGCCGCCAGCCTATGTCAACCAGGTATTCCCTCCTGACAATGCCACAGGCGATTATCATTTATTCTTGCCGCAGCTAGTGCTGAACCACCAGTCCCTGCCTTGGGAACGCGACCTAGACCTGAGCAATCCAACCGCCATACCTTGGGTTGCCTTACTGGTATTCACCGAAGACGAACTGCCGTCACCCCAAACGCTGCCCCAAGGCAGCCAACAAAATCGCGACCGGTCATCAGCCGTCACCTTGGATAAAGTCATCAACCCTCCTACTGGTACGCTTGGGCCTTCCCTGATATTGGAAGCTGATGAAGTTGCCACGCAGATTAACTGCAATGTCATCGACATTCCGGTGGCTTGCTTTAACCGCCTGATTCCAAGTACTGATGACCTAAGCTACCTTGCCCATACCCGGCAGGTCAGCCTACAAAATAAAGCCTTGTCTGCCGAAAATCTGACCAATGGCTGGTTTAGCACCGTCATTGCCAACCGCTTTGGCGTGCCCCCGGCCAGCACCGCTACATCCATAGGCAATATCGTACATCTGGTGTCGCTTGAGGGTTATGAAGCCGCCATGAGCCAAACCGGGCCGGCGACCGTGGATAGCGCCCAATACGCTGCGGTGCGCATGATTTCGCTGTATAGCTGGACGTATACCTCAAGCCTGGATTCAATGGCGAGCTTCAGCGCCCTAATGACGAACTTAGTCTCCGCCTCCAGCAATGCAGACACTGACTTACTGCTGCGCTTGCCATTGCCAAGCGCGCCTTCCACGGCGCAGCAAGTCCAAATGGTGCAGAAACGCCTGCAAGACGGCTATGTGCCGTTGAGCTACGCCATGCTCAGCGGTGATCAAACCTTTGCCTGGTATCGCGGCCCGCTGTCCCCGGTGCCGGTGACCCGCTTTTTGGAATCCACCGGCCCCGGGCAGGCGGTTAATCCCGCCGTTCCCTATTCCAGCGGCGATGCCAAGATTTTTGAAACCGACACGGGGCTGTTTGATTTATCCTACGCCACGGCCTTTCAGACGGGCCGTTCGCTGGCCTTGGCCAGCAAAGCCTTCACCCAAAGCCTGCTGGCCTGGAGGGCCAACGCCAACAGCGTGGTGGACTTGATCCTGGAATACATGAACAGCCCAGTTTATGCTTCCAAAATGCAACAAGACAGATTGATGGATGCCCAAGGGAACCTGACCGCCACCGGCGTGACCGACTTGGCTCAATTACTGGATGGAAACATCGTCACCCAGGCATTTCAGGATTTTTTTGCGACTGACCTCTATCAGACGATTGCCACTAACATCGGCAAGAAGGGCGGCTTCACCCCCTCCGATTCCACGCTGATTCTCCATGACGCGACACCGGCGAAACCGGTGGTGGCGCCGCAAGATATTATTAACCTAATGCAGCAGCCGCAGATTACCAGTTTGCTGCAACATCTTTCCGGCCTGGATAATCTAGGGACATTATTCTCGCCGCTGCAACCGAATGCCACCAGCCTTTCCGTCAGTTCGCCGGGTACCAGCGAGGCAATCAATAACAACACCGAAATATTGATCTACAGCCCGGACGGCATGACTAGCGCCTGGGTGACGGTTTCCGCCGACACCCCCATCAACTCAACCACTGTCAACATTCAGGCGTATGCCGGTGTAGCCAGCCTGCCGGCCAACAGTCTGTTACAAGTCAGCGATAGTGACCAGGACGCCCAACAGGTCATCAATTGGTTGGCGGCAACGGCGCTGTTGAATAATGTGCCGTTCAATAATTTAGTGGCCCATCCCAGTTTATTGCCCGCTGAGACTATTCGCTTTTTCTATTTGGATCAAAACTGGACCGATGCCTTGTTGGACGGGGCGCTGAGTTTGGGCATCCAAACCGGCCGCGATTCCCTGTTTCAACAACTGATGCGCAATAAGTTATATGAAGCGGTGCAAGCTGTCATGGCAGAGGCTCGTGACGCGCTGCTCGGATACAACTCCCCAAGCCCGTCCGCTGCCAACTTGAACCCGGCGGGTTTCGTGTTGCGCTCACAGGGTGTGGCCGGCTGGCCGAACCTGGAAATCTGCGCCTGGTCTGCCAACGATACGCAGGGGCCTATGAAACCCTTGCGCTTGGAATTGCTGGCCAGTGATCTGTTGTTTGCCCTTTACCCCGACATTCCAATCAAGCTGACCTTTACCGAACCCAGTGAAGGCTTGGTCTTTGGCATGGAAGACCAAGGCATGGAGATGCGTTATATCCCAGGTGTCACCGGGTATGCGCCAGCCCAGGTTGGAACGGTGATTCAACAGAATAATTCGTCTATCTGGGTAAACCTTTCTGCCATCCAACGGAGCGGCGAAAATCCTGCCTTGAACATTAACATTCCAGGCGGAAACGCCGGTTTGGTTCAGCTCATCCAGGCGGCCCTGCCCGGCTCACCCAAACTGACGCCCGCCTCACTGGCAGTGCAGATGGTCTGTGTGCCAGAGCAAATGTTACTTACCCCCGTAAACTAAAGGAAAAGCCATGACCCTGCCCAACGATAAAAATAGTCTGCTAGTGCCGATGGCGATGGATGCCTGGGTGAATTCGTCAACCAACACCCAGAGCATGGCACTTTACTATGCCGACTACAATAATTTGCAAAATTTCGAAAGCCCCATACCTGCCCCTTTCTCGGATTCGTCCGACATCCCGGGCCAAGGTATTCACCTGCACTGGGCATTGCCGGATGCACTGACCCACGGGGTCCAAAATAGCGACGGTTCGTTTGCTTTCCCGTGGGCGCCCAATCGTTGGCTAGTGCTGCGCGTCGACACGAGTGGCAATACCAGCCCCAAGGCTTGGGTGATCCAAAGCGACGGTCAGCAAGCCACGGAAACGCCGGGGGCGGGTCCGGGTGCCTTCCTCGACCCCAATAACCCGTCGGGGATCACTGCGGACGGTTCCACGGTGGCTGTCAATGGCATTAATCTGGGCCTTACCGTACCCATAGAAGAGTGGCAGGGGGATGTGAATAATACCTCTCCGTTGTTCCTGCAAGCAGTGGGGCCTGGCAATATATCATTCGCCGCTTACAAACCCTTTGTCGAAAACGTATTTTCCATAATCGATACCGACCTTCCCGCCGAAGATTCGGGCAGTTACAGTTATAGTTACACGGTGGTAGGCTGGTTCTCAAATCCCGATGGCGATCCCTTGGCCGGGGTAGGCACTTATGTCGATGGTTTTACGCCTAGCTTTTGGGACAGCCAGGAAGACTGGCAAAGCCAAACCCCACCCGAGCGCCTTTCCACCATCCTCGATGCCATGCAATGGAGCCTCCCGTCTGGCACGGACCTACCCGACAGCCCGCCTAACGCTTCCCTGTACCACAGTTTTATCGCGGATGTGGCATGGCCTCCGAATTACAACAATGGGTTTTTCAATGGAATGAACCCCGGCAATGTCCAAATCGCCGTCGGCAATAACGCAATCGATGCGCTCTCCGCGCTAATCCAAAGTTATGCCAACAATGAGGGCGTGCAAGACCCCAGCAATAGCACACAGTGGATCACCGCCGGCAATACCTTGTGCAGCTTGATTCAAGCGGCGTCGCTTAATTTGCTGGAGGATTACGGGGTGCCGGGAGGCTCTGCACAGGTGCAGCAACAGATAGAGCAGTCCTGGTTCGGCAGCGATCCGGGCGGTACGGTCTGGGAGGTGGTTTCTGCCCTGAACAACCTTCAAGTTGACACTGCAAATGACACGCTGACGCCCGCGCAAAATGCCGCCTTGTTGCAGCAGCTCAGCCAGCTCAACCGTGATCAACGCGCTTATGATCTCGGGCAATGCCAACTGCAAACCCAGCAAAGCGAACTCTATCGGCTCTGGCTTAAGTTAAGCCAGTCAACTAATATGCCGCCGTGGGACTTCCCGACAACCTACCCTGATTTCAGCACGGTGTTGCAACCCGTGCTACAACTAGACATCTACCCAAGCTGGTTTGGGCAAGTCGCCAATTTATTGAATATCCAGAATAACTTGCTTGCGGCACTGCCGGAACCCGACGACAATGACGCCGCCAACGCCTGGGCCAACGCCAACTGGACATTTCCCGATGTCACCGATTCGGGGGCCACTATCACGCTACAAGCCTTGGGGCTGCAACTCAAAGCCGTCCCGGCCCAGCCCTACTGGCGTCCAGCCGATCCCGTAGTTCTGGTCAAAGGTGCCGGTCGCGGGCTGAAATACGGCGAGGACGGGAGTTTCACCGCCGACGGGACGCTGTGCTGCCGCTTGCCCGGCCAAACCGTCACCGGTCTCAATGTGTCCAATGTGTCCATCACGGCGGCGGAATTTGGCCAGGTCGCCGCTTTTACCGGCCCTAGTGCCTATCTGAGCCAGTACCCCGCCGCGCCGTCTATTGCGAGTTTGCTGGTCGAAGTGTTTTTCAGCGACCCAAACAATGCAGGCGTCATCAACCAAGTGACGCCCTCGGCCTCGGAAGCCGCGATTAACGGCGCCATTACCTCACTGTTAACGGGGGGGAGCGAGGGCAGTTGGTCGGGCACGCCGCCCAGCCCGATTGGATACAGCCTATGGCAGCAAGCCTGGTCGCCCATCTTGCTGGAGTGGCAAGCCAAATACTATCCGACACTGACCGCATCGAGAAATTTCGACCTTTCCAGTTGGACTTTCGACGGCACCCACTACCAATGGAACGGCGATGGCTTTGATTATAATAATGTCTATTCCATTCCAATCCAGGGCCGCACCGTGGTGACCCCTTATGCACAGACGGTGCTCCAAGCCAAGCTCAACGACTACTTGTCGACCGCCAGCACCATCGACACGGTGCAAATGCAAGAACTGCTGGCTACCGTGATGGGCTGGGACATCCTCGGCCAGACCTTGTCCGGCTTCACCGATCAGTTGACCACCTTGCTGTCACAGGAGACGTTCCCGCCCCCTTGCTCGCCAAACCCGGGCGCCACGCCAGCCTTGGTGGGCGATCTGGTGCAGGACCAATACCATCTGACGCCCGAACTCACCAACCCCGACCTGGCCTATGAAAACATTTTCTTTCCCGTGCGCGGGGGCCTGGTCACGTTTGCACAAAACCAACTTTGGCTATTGGATGCTTACGGTCAATTTTACGATTTGTCCCAACCCAACACCGAATATGGGTTCCAACCCTTACTCAGCCCTGCGCTGACTGCGCCGGCCGGTGTCAGCATCCCCTCGTTCATCCCCCAACCTTTCGTGCTGGGGCCGCGTTTGGTGCAAAGTGCGCGGCTGGATATGAACGTGCTGGCTAACGACAATAGCGGCGGCGACATCCTGACTTCCGCCAACAACAACCCCGTGTGCGGCTGGCTGTTGCCGAATTATCTCGACAATAGCATGGCCGTTTATGACAGCAGCGGGATTATGCTGGGCGAATTATTAGTGCAGCAAGCAGCGCCCGACAATTGGCGGCCAAGGCCTGGGCCGAATGGCAACAACCCGTCGCCACCGTCCAGCCCGGCACAAATCGCCAACCCAAGCTTAATGAACGTGGTCAGCGCGCTGGCCAGCCAAGGCATTGATACTTTGAGCGATTTCATGCAGATAACGGACGAAACGCTGTGGATGGTCAACCCGGCCAATGGCGGCGGCAATAATAGTTTGGCCGCGCTCATCGGCAGGCCCTTGGCCGTAGTGGCTCTGCAATTGAATTTAACCCTAAACGGCGATCCGATCACCAACCAACAGTGGAATGAGATGCTCGACCCGTCCTCAACGCCCGACGACTATACCCTAGTGCAGGACAGCGGCGAGGTGCTTGATGCTTCCTTTCCGGTCAGGCTCGGCAGCCTGGACTTGCGCGATGACGGTTTGGTTGGCTATTTCCTGCCCGACTACGCCACATTCTACGCGGTCCATACCGAATTTGAATTAAACCCGTCCGACACCTTCATCCAGCCGATACTGGAAACCAGTGGCGTCAGCCCGTTTTATCAGGGGGATGTTGCCGTATCGCCCAATTCGGCTACCGGCGTCACGCTTACCCTGATACTCGACCCGCAGGGCAGTGTCCATGCTTACACCGGCATCCTGCCCGTCAACAGCGTCGCCTTGGATGCCAACACGGTTCAGGATTTCCTGCAAAACCTGTCAGTCAATTTCCAGACCGGCCCGATACTGGCCGACCCGGACACATTGCGCACCCCGCAGCCGGCCATCAATCAGGGGACATGGAATTGGCTGCAAGCCATCGGCGACACTTGGGGGCAGGACGGCATTGTCGATACTGATGATGCGGCACGGTTCCCCACGCAAGCACCCACCTTAAGGGAAGGCTGGTTGCAGCTACTGCTATAAACCCGGCACAACGGTCAATGCGTCGAATCGGGGGGCCGAAACAAGCCCCCCATGGATTCCCACAGTGGAGTCCAAGGGTGGGCGTTGCGGCCTGCCTCTGAGCTAACTCAACAACATCAACATTCATTTCGCGAGGATATTAAAATGGCTACCCAATTAATTTACACCGTCAATTACCCAACGGCAACCCCAGGGACACAGGATTTCAATATCAATATCAGCGTAGAAAACAAAAGTGGGGCCCATATCACCCTTAAAGCCTTTCAAGTCTACCTGCCCATGGGTGAAGGTGACAACGATCTAACACCCGTGGACGATATCAGTTCAATCATTGCCGATTCGCCAGTTGGCTGGACGCATACCGCCCTGCCTGACAAGTCAGGGGCGAATCTTGAAGTGACCTTTGTATATACTATCGGTTCCGGTATTGTGATACAGCCGGACGATCCTGCGTTAACCTTCTCACTAAGTAATATTACGGTTAATGACAGTTTTGGCATTGCAACTTGCACGCTGAACGAGTTTACCGCGCCGTTTGTCGCCAATAGTGAAATTGACTTTCCTATTCCGAAGCCTGCCACTCCAGAAGATATTTTATTCTTTGCAAATACCTATAGCATCAACGCGGGTGATAATGTGGTAGTGACATGGGCTGGGCCTAGTGGCTGGGTTTATGCCATTACCTATGGCAGCGTCCGACAGCCACCTACAACCTGTAACAATGGTTCAGTGACCCTACCACTGTTGTTATCCACGGAAGTCACTTTACAGTTGACCCAAGCTGGACAAAAGCCGCACACACCCCTGCAAATTTGGATAGAAGTGACCCCAACGATCAGCCTTAACGGTACGGTGCAACCGACGCTAGATAACCTATACCAATTGGCGTTGGATTGGACTAGTTTGGGTGCAAGTGAAGTTTATGGTTCGTGGAGTCAAGAACCGTTAGGATTGTCTGGTTCTCAAACCGTGGCATTATCCTATGCAGACGCTCAAAGCAAGTCATGCACCGACTATGTACTCACTGCCTATGGTCAAGCTACCGAGGCCAGTTGCACCTGTGCGATAGCCCCACCAGTCATCAACAGCTTTGCGCCAGAATTATCAAAAGACGCGAATGGTCACTACTATTTGATACTAAAATGGGATGTCTCAGGGGCATTTTATGTTGCGGGTTCATGGACAGCAGCGGATAGCGCCCCATTCAATCCCATCGGTCAAAGTGCGGTCATTGATGCTCAGTTCGCGCCAGACTATACCATCACTGCGTATGCGCTGAGTGACGTACAGACAACGAAGACCATCCAGTTGGCAGACTTTTTCCCTGCGCCGGTGATCCAGCAATTTGGTTTCGTGATAGACGGAGACGCGCTGCTTATGAGTTGGGAAGTGGTGTCACCCAACGTGCCGTTTTTATCTCTTCAGGGATCATGGCAACCCGCTTTATCTGCATCGCTACCGCTGACAGGCACGCTCACCCTGAACAGTCCGTTTGAGCATATTTACACGCTTACCGTCGAGGGTTTGGTTGAAGGTCAATCAATGACTAAAAGCGCCAAATGTGTTTTATGGCGGCAGTCTTCTTCATTTTTCCCAGAGCTTTCTATACCTTTCGCTATCAATTTCATTGATAATCAAACATACTTGGTTGGAAATACAATGGGTACGGGGCCTGGTGAAGGCTGGAGCGGTGTCGGGTGTTTTTCTACAAGCAACGGGTTTATAAGCACATTCGCCACGGATGGTAGTTGCTTGTCATCAATGGTCATCACTCCGAACCAAGAATACCTTCTTACATTGGATTATGAGGATGGTAGCGGTAATTTGCTAATGTTTGACGTAAATACGTTTACACAAACTGACCCTCAACCTGTCCATGAGTGCGAATTATTCAATGTATATCCTGAGTTTGGTTCAACACCGATGGTCATTACGCCCGACAATTCCTCTCTGTACCTAGCCAGTTTAGAGTTCCTCACGGTGGTTGACCTGACTCAGAATCTGTCATCCAATAGTCTGCAATTGTGGACAGAGGAGCAGAGTCCTACGGACATCGCCATCACCCCAAGTGGTGATTATGTGTTAATCGTCTTTGGCAATGGCTATGTCATCACGGTCGAAGTCGCATCCTTTAGCCAACTGAACACCATCGCCGTGGGACAAAACCCCAGCTCAATCGCCATTACACCCAATAGTCAGTACGCCTTTGTGGCGTGTAGTGGGGATGACACCGTGTCAGTGATTGATCTCAGCAGTTTCAGTGTATCCGGAACCCTCTCGGTCGGTGCCAAGCCACAATCCCTCGCAACCACACCCGATGGGAGCTATGTCTTTGTGGCCAATGCTGGCAGCGACACGGTATCGGTGATTGATGCCAATGCTTTGGCTGTGGTTCAAACCCTGGCAGTCGGTGGCGGACAAAAGTCAATCGCGATTACACCCGATAGTAGTTGCGTCTTCGTGTCGAATAACAATACCGTCTCGGTTATTTCGGTGAATGGCCTTTACGTTGTCCAAACATTTACGTTGCGTGAGACCGACATGACTACTCCTTGCCCCCTCGCCGTGTCACCCGATGGCAACACTCTTGTGGTAGGTAACGGCTATATCAACCTATTTGTGAACGCGGCTTAGCCACGTAGGGTACGCTGTGCCTACCATTAATTGCCGGGAAAGCTACGCACAGCGTACCTACCCGGCTTACCCGGCACCGAAATAAGCCCCCCATGGATTCCCACAGTGGAGTCCAAGGGCGGGCGTTGCGGCCTGCCCCTTTGCAACTTCAGTTACATCAACATTCGTTTCAGTGAGGATATTAAAATGACAACCTTGTTAACTTATACTATCAATAGTGGTAATGCAGTCCCAACACCCGGCACAACCGACTTTTACTTCAACATCAGTGTTGAAAATAATGGTTTTAGCCCGGTCACCCTGCAATACTTTCAAATCGCCATCCCCATCGGTGACGGTGAAAATGATCTTACACCCACCGGCGACACTGCTTCAATAGCCTATAAAGTACCCACTGGCTGGGTTGCTTCCCACTCGGTTTCTGCAGCAGGCGACTATTTTAATGTGACCTTCGGTTATAGTGGCAGAGGTGGATTTTTGATATCGGCCGGAGACAAGCCAATACCGTTTACCGTCGAAGATATTACCGTGAATTCATCTGCGGGGACGGTCGACTGCCAACTGATTGAATATACCGAATCGCCGACAGCCGTCAACCAAATCGAGATTTCATTCACCAAACAGCCCACGCCAACGAGTCTCTCATTTCATGCAAGCTCTTATGTCGTCCAAGCGGGGGATGAGGTGACCGTGTATTGGTCCGGGCCGACTGGCTGGACTTATACGATCACTTGTGGGGACGAGCAACTGTCGCAAACTACGGTTAATGAGGGTTCGTATTCGGCTAAACTGCTGACCCCGACCATTTTTACTTTGCAATTGACCCAGACCGGGCAGATTTCCCCAAGCCCCATCCAATTTACGGTAAAGGTTACGCCCTGCATCATCTTTACGGGTGTTGGGCAAACCGATGGCGGCATCAACCAATTGCTGTTGGCATGGTCAACCCTGTATGCCAGTAAGCTGACGGGCTCATGGATCGCTGGAAGCCTGGACTTGAACAGTGCCGATTTACCCACCCCGCCCATAGCGCCCAATAACGGCTGGACCAGTACCCAATATATGCTCACCGCCACTTCGGACGACCCCACCGATGCTTTGCAATATACCAAAGCCTGTGCGGTTACCCCCCCTGTGGTCAACAGCTTTGCACCCGGCTCATTGCAACAGGATGAAAATGGCTATTATATGATACTGACATGGGAGGTCTCCGGGGCATTTTATGTTGAGAGTTCATGGGCAGGGACTACCCAATTTAATGCCAACGACCAAAGCGCGCCGATTTATGCCCCTTTTGCACCGGAATATACGATCACTGCCTATGTACTCAGTGATGTATGGTCAACCCAATCGATTCAGACAGCGTCTTATTTCTCTACACCCGTTATAGAGCAATTTACCTGCACGGTGAATGCCAATACGCAAGTGTTGAGTTGGAATGTGCAACCGGCAAACCAAAACTCGGCTGTCCTATCGGTCTATGGCTCATGGCAAACCGGCTCAGCCGCATCATTGCCGGCAAAGGGTTCACACACGCTGAATAGCCCATTCGCCTCAAGTTATACCCTGACAGCCCATGGCTTAGTCAGCGGCCAGTCAACTCAACAAGAGGTTAGCAATCTTTGGTGGGTGGCGGAGGCCATCTCACTGAACGATTGGTTTCCTAGTCTTGCTTGTATTTCTCCTATATATAATACTTACATAGTTGCATTTACATGGGTGAAAGACAATAATCACACTCTTACATCTGGGGTAGGTGCAGCTATTATATCAAACGGAGAGATAACAAATCAGATATTTGTAAATAGCGGTCTCGACTCATGCTCTAGCATATTGGTTACTCCCGATGGAAAGACCTTGCTATTTGTTTTTCAAAAATTGGATCAATTATGGCAAGCATTATCCTATAATATTGAAACTACTCAACCCAGTGGAAGCTATGCGCTTGGACTTGCTAGTATCGTGGCCATCACCCCAGACAATGCCTATCTGTATGCAGCGAACTTAACATTGACTACGAGGGTTAATCTAGCGAGTGGAAAGAGCAATGTACTCAAAATGCCTGATTACCAAGGCGCGAATGTAACCTGCATGTCCATCACACCGGATGGCGAAACTGTTTTCATCGGGGTGAGTACAGATGCCTCCGGCAATGGCTATGTGTTACCTTTGACGGTACAATCAAATACCTTGCTTCCTGCCATTGTCT
>Ga0268284_1001318_pt1 | contig 13089 bp, 8 predicted proteins | sample saktaG_14_FD_190137 | JGI IMG/M metagenome (GOLD analysis project Ga0268284, IMG submission 190137) | Saline water microbial communities from Sakinaw Lake, British Columbia, Canada - sak_2013_06_06_40m | ecosystem: Environmental > Aquatic > Non-marine Saline and Alkaline > Saline ... | reverse complement strand
TCGAATCGGGCAGGAAGCCATCGGCTGGATTATTGCCATGGAGGATATGCGTCAATGGGAAGAACCAGTCTGAAAAACAAATTGCTTCTCGCATTTCTGGGATTGCTTTTGACCGTCATGACCGTTGTGGGCGTTGTCAATTATCTGACCCATAATTTTTTCCTGGCGCAGGCCTTATCCACTGCCATCGCCCTGGGATTTGGCCTGCTGTTTGGCATCCTCTTCTCCAGCTCCCTGGTGGAAAGACTCAACTTGCTCATCAACTCCGCACGGGAAATCAGCTCCGGAGATCTCTCCAGAGAAATCGCCCGGATTTCAAATGATGAAATCCGTGATCTGGAGGATATCTTTTCCCAGATGGTTCAGGAGTTGAGGCGAATGATTCTGGATATGAAGAATCTGTTTGATCAGATTTTGTCGGCCAAAATTCGGCTGAATGATTTCATGAGGCGGATTGTTCAAAACAATGGCGAAATCGACCGATCCGCACTGACCATCGCCAAAGGCTCGGAACGTCAGTCCGCACTGGCCCAGAAAACCGCGGACCAGATAGACGAAGGGCTGCTGGTCATGGAGGAGATGGCCGGGCAGTCCGCCCGAACCGTCACCCGCATTGCCGAGGCCAAGGTCAAGAGCGAAACCGGGGAGGCCAGCGCCAGGGAAACCCTGATTCAGTTCAAGGTCTCGCTTCAACAGATGAACGAGTATGCCAAACCCATCCATCGACTGGCTGCTGAAGTGGATAAAATCCGCATGGTGGTGCGCATCATCGAGGAGATCGCCCAGAAGACCGATCTGCTGTCCCTGAACGCATCCATCGAGGCCACCCGCGCCGGCGAGATGGGAAAAGGATTTGCCCTGGTTGCAGAAGAGATCCGGACCATGGCGGAAAATTCCAAGATATCCTCCAAGGAAATCGGGAAAATTGTTCAGGGAATTCTTCAGGATAATGCCGAAGTCATTGTTTCTTTACAAAAAAATCAGGAAGGCTTGAGCAGTGGAGAGCAGATCATTCACAGAATCATTACGGCATTCGGGGATACCCTGGCCAATGTGAACCATATCTATTTAGAGGTAAAAAACATTCAGGATGTGACCGCAAAGCAGGTGAAAGAAATGAGGAATTTTCTGGGTCAGTTCCAGGATTTGTCCCGGCTGGCTTTTGAGAATCTTCAGGCGGCCCAAAAGACCATCCAGGCAACCCGGAACCAGAATACGGACATGAAAGGAATTGTTGCGACCATGAAGGCGCTGAACGAATTGTCGGAGAAGATGAAGCAGACCCAGCAGCGCTTCAAACTGACGGCAGGCTGATATGGAAATTGTTGCATTTTTGGTCGATGACCGCTTTTATGGTCTGGATGCGCAGCATGTCAACCGGGTGATCGAGAAAGTCAATATTTTTTCGACGCCGTTTATGCCGGCGTGTCACATGGGACTGTTGTTCTACCGGGGTGAGCTCTATGACGTGATCGATGCCGGATTTCTCTTCAACCAGAAAACATCAGCCATCAATTCGCATTCCCGGATCATTCTGATAAAGTGGAACAGGAATAAACTGGCGATCATTCCCGATGTTGTTGTCGGACTCATGTCTATAGACGACCAGAGCCTTGATCAGGAAGATTCAACCGCACACGGGCAGGTGATTGATCTGATAACGCCGGACAGCCTATGGGACCGGCTTTTGAAATTGAACTATGGACCTGGAAAAATATCGTAAAATTTTTACTCAGGAATCCGGAAAATACCTGGAGCAGATTGATCAGTTGCTGATTCAGGTGGATGAACATCCCTCCGATGCCGGACTGTGGAATGACCTTCACGGGAAGATGCATTCCATAAAAGGAATGGCCAGGGCACTGAGCAAGACAAACATCGCCCAGCTCAGCCATTCGATGGAAAACTGGTGTCTGGCATTTCAGAACAAGGCCGCAACCGCAGTACCATCGGCAATTCAGATGTTGTTTGACGGCGCCGGCATGTTGAAATCCCTGGTGGATCAAATGGATCAGATCGATTCCGTGGAATTACAGGAACGGTATCGCCGGATTATGGAACAGCTGTCACAGGACCCTTCTACGCCTGCGGCGCCCGTATTGCATGAAATCGCTGCGGTTGAACCGGATCCGATCAGGATGGACCCCATTGATCAGGTACGGATTCCCTATGTCCAGATTGAAGAGCTGCTGGGATATTCACAGGAAATCATGATGCTGGAAACGACGCTTCCGCCGATTCCAATGGAATACGCCATTGTCAAAGGCTGGATTGATCATTACATGTCCATGATCAAGGGGTTGTATTTTCGGCTGGCTCAGTTGCGGCTGATGTCCATTGAAGATTTTGCCGCCATATACGGCTCCACCATTCATCAGCAGGCCAGATCCCTGGGAAAGCGCGTTTCCCTGGAGGTGACCGGGGGAGACATCCGAGCCGATATTGCGCTTCTGGAGCGGCTTCGGGAACCTTTGATCCATATTATCAGAAATGCAATTGCACATGGCATCGAAATGCCGGAAGAACGGCTGCGTCTCGGCAAACCGGAAAAAGGGCGCATTGTTCTGAAAGCCGAAAGTGACAAGGAAAGTCTCATCATTCGGATTCAGGACGATGGAAGCGGCATTGACCGGAATGCCATCATTGCGCATCTCCAAAAAAAATGGCAGATGAGTACAGAAGAAATTTCCGACATTACGGAGAAAAGTTTTTATAACACCGTATTGAGCAACGAATTTTCGTCCTCCAAAACGGTCAGCGAAATGTCAGGCAGGGGAATCGGCATGAATGTTGTGGCTCAGGCCGTTGAGTATCTCAGCGGGACATTATCCATTGCATCGGTTCCCGGGAAAGGCGCGACCTTTACCATTCAGTTGCCCGTTTCTCTGTCCGTGATTTATGCGGTTGTATTTAAAGTCGGTCCCTTCTTGCTGGCCATCCCCACATCCGCCCTGGAATCTGTGGTACAACAGACCGAAAAGGCATGTGCCTTGCCCGAAACCTGTCTGAACCTGAGAGAACTGTTTGGTGTGAATCAACCGCTCGATGAACCGGCACATATTCTAAATCTTCGATCCGGGAGTCATATCATCAAAACCGAGCCGAAACCATCGGTTCAGCCGGAGGATATTTCCTGGAGTCTGGCTGTGGACAGCATTATCGGAAACCGGCCGATCATGATTCTGCATGTCAGTGAACTGATCGCCAAGACCCATATTTATTCCGGAATCGGTATCATGGAAAACGGCGACATATCTCCGCTTCTGGATATTCCCGCCTTGATTGAAACCCTGCTCAAACTATAAATTTAGTCAGGCAACCATCGCCCCGCAATGACATCTTAAGACAACTTACTGGAAAAGAGGCAAGAAAAGATGACAAGAAAATGGGTATATCTCTTTGATGAAGTTCAACAGGTTGAAGCGTATGTAGGCGGAAGCCGGGATGCGGTTCGCGGCCTTCTGGGCGGCAAGGGTGCAAACCTTGCCGAGATGGCCAGAATCGACGTTCCCGTACCTCCTGGATTTACTGTAACCACCGAAGCCTGCAATGCCTATCTGGCCGCTGGCAGCATTTTCCCCGAAGGCATGTGGGATCAGGAGCTTCAGGCCCTTCATGAGGTCGAAGCCAGAACCGGAAAAACATTCGGTGATGCGGAAAACCCCCTTCTGATCTCCTGCCGATCCGGCGCCAAGTTTTCCATGCCCGGCATGATGGATACGGTTTTGAATATTGGTCTGAACGACGAAACCGCTGAAGGCATGGTTCGACTGACCGAAGATGAGCGCTTTGTTTATGACGCCTATCGCCGGCTGATTCAGATGTTTGGCAGTGTGGTAATGGGCATTCCGGATGAGCATTTTGAAGAAGTGATTACTTCGACCCGACAGCGCGCCAAGGTTGACAGCGATGCCGAGATCCCCGGCAAGGACTGGAGAGCGGTTACCGAAGAATTCAAGAAAATTTTCAGACGTCATTCCAAACACAAATTTCCGACAGACCCTTACGAACAGCTCAGCCTGGCAACCGAAGCAGTTTTTAAAAGCTGGAACGGCAAAAGGGCAGTAGACTACCGGAATGCGGCCGGAATTGCACATAACCTGGGTACGGCCGTCAGCATTGTAACGATGGTATTCGGCAACATGGGCAACGACAGCGCCACCGGCGTTGCCATGACCCGCAACGGCTCCACCGGAGAGAATAAAATTGAAGGAGATTACCTGACCAACGCCCAGGGCGAAGACGTTGTGGCCGGAATTCGACTGACAAAGGACATTTCCCAGCTGAAAACGGAAATGCCAAGGGCCTATTCGGAATTTGAAGCCATTGCCAGACGCCTTGAAAACCACTACCGTGAAATGCAGGACGTGGAATTTACCATTGAAAAAGGCAAGCTGTGGATGCTTCAGACCCGCGATGGGAAGCGAACCGCGCAGGCTGCCGTCCGCATTGCCGTGGATATGGCAGAAGAAGGGCTCATTACCCGCCAGGAAGCTGTTTTAAGGGTGACTCCGGATCATGTGGATTTTTTTCTCCACCCCCAATTCGACAGCAAGTCCAGACAGGCGGCCAAACAATCGGGCGATTTTCTGGGAACCGGCCTGAATGTCTCTCCGGGTGCGGCCTTTGGCGTTGTGGCGCTGGATGCCAATCTGGCAGAATCATGGGCCAAGCAGGAAGGCAAACAGGTGATCATGGTTCGGGCTGAGACCCGGCCGGATGATGTTCACGGCATGCTGGCGGCCCAGGGAATTCTGACCAGCCGGGGCGGCAGAACCAGCCATGCGGCGCTGGTCGCCCGGCAGTTTGGAAAGCCTGCCGTGGTCGGCTTAACCGATCTGAGAATTGACATGGTCAAACGCCGCATCATGATGAAGGACAAAGTCATCCGGGAAGGAGACTGGATCTCGATTGACGGCACCGTCGGAGAGGTGTACCTCGGGAAACTCAATACCACCATCCCTGACATCAATGACCCCTGGCTCATCAAACTGCTGTCCTGGGCGGATAAATACCGGCGCCTGGGTGTCTGGGCCAATGCCGACTACCCGCGAGATGCTGCCCGGGCCAGGGAATACGGAGCCGAAGGCATCGGACTCTGCCGCTCCGAGCACATGTTTTTTGAAACCGAACGGCTTCCCTTTGTTCAGAAAATGATCATGACCGATCTCCCCATTGAAAGGCGCGAAGCCCTCGACATGATTCTGCCGTTTCAGCGGGAAGATTTTTATGGCATCTTCAAGATCATGGACGGGCTTCCGGTCATCATTCGACTGCTGGATCCGCCGCTTCATGAATTTTTGCCCAACCATGTGGATCTGATTCGGGATCTGGCGGATTTAAAGCTCCGAATCAAACAGGCTGCCAATCTTACAGAACTCGATGAGCTGCTCAATCAGATTCGCGCCAAGGAAAATGTTCTGAAAAGATTGGAGAACCTGAGAGAATCCAACCCCATGCTGGGAATGCGGGGGGTTCGTCTGGGGATTCACATTCCCGAGATCACCATCATGCAGGTCAAGGCGGTTTTCGAGGCTGCCTGCATGGCCACCAAGGAAGGCATTCACGTTCATCCGAAAATCATGATCCCGCTCACCTGCCATGTGAACGAGCTGAAGTGCCAACGCGAGATCCTCGAAGCTGAAGCGAAAAAGGTCATGGATGACTGGGGCATGGATATCGATTATAAATTCGGCACCATGATCGAGATTCCCCGTGCAGCACTGACAGCCGAAAAGATCGCCGAATACGCCGAATTCTTTTCCTTTGGAACCAATGATCTGACACAAACGACTTTTGGAATTTCACGGGATGACGCCGAAGCCAGTTTTCTGGTCCACTATCTGGAAGCAGGCATTCTGCCGCACAATCCCTTTACCACCATCGATCGGGAAGGCGTGGGAGAGCTGATGAAAACAGCCCTGATCAAGGGCCGGTCTGTCAAACCCGATCTGGAATGCGGGATTTGCGGTGAACATGGGGGGGATCCTCTGTCCATCCATTTATGCCATGATCTGGGATTGACTTATGTGTCCTGCTCTCCGTTCCGGGTTCCCATTGCACGCCTGGCTGCGGCGCATGCGGCGCTGCGAAAGTGACATTCCTGCAAGCATTCAGGCTGAGACCGCAAAAGCAAGCGAGCAGCGATGAGACGTCACCTGAAGTACGTCGAATCGCTGCGCTGCGCAGCTGACAAAGGTATCCCTTTGAATGCTTGCCGGAATTATTCCCACTGGTTCACTTCCTCCATAACAATGATCCAACCGAAAATCTTATTATTCACTTTTAGAAGCGATACGGTATTGCGGATCTTTTTGGAATCAATTGATGATGAAAAAACGGTCTGGTTCAACTCACGATGATGGACAATTTTCTTCAGCTCAGTGACAAGCTTGATTTTCTCTGAGGGAGGGAAAATCGTCGTAATATGGCGGTTCAGAACGTCCCCGATTGATTTTTGAATAATCTCCAGGCCCTGTTCATTGACTCTGATGATTGCGGCGTCTTTGTCAGCAATAAATATTCCCACCCCGATGCATTTAAGAATCGCATCCTGAAAATTCATGACATCAATCAGTTTGGCTGTGGATGGCCGGGGATACAGTTTAACCGGTTCAAGGATTTCTGCATGATCGGAAAACGGAAAGGACAGCTTTTCCAGTCTGTCCATAAACCGGTTGATATGACCGGCCATGATTCCAATCGGACCTTTTGCAATATAAAAATCCGCTCCGAATTTATGGATATTTTCAATTTGTTCAATCAAGGTTCCGGATATTGCGATAATGGGGAACCGGGCGTCGGGAAACTGCTGTCGGGTATATTGAATCATCTGCCTGCCGTCGATCTTGGGCATGACTATATCAACGAATAAAACATCTATAACCGGTTTTTCGTTAAGGCTGGTGATGCCTTCCTTTCCATCATAAGCTTTAAAGACTTCATACCCACGTTTCTGGAGAATATCGGTCATAAATTCGACAAAAAAGAAATCGTTATCCACTACCAGCGCTTTTTTACTCATTGCTTCACCTTATCAAGTGCCAGACCCCTGAGGCCGTAATCTTGACTTCAAGAAAGTCAACCGATACAAACCCTGTTAACCTCTTTCATATCGGTAAGACCTTGAATAACCTTTTGTATCGCATCTTGTTTCAAAGTGATCATCCCTTGACCGGTCGCATGTGTGAAAATATCTTCGGCAGAGGCCTGCTTTTTAATCAATCGCTTGATCTCCTTGGTTCCTTCCAGAAGTTCATGAATTCCCATTCGTCCCTTGTACCCGCTGCCGGCGCAAGTATCACAGCCAACTGATCGATAAAGGACAAAATCCGGAGTATTGGCAATGCCGGTCAGTTTAAAGGCTTCAGAACCATAAGCAGCAACAATGTCGCCAAATTCCTCCTCGGTTGGATGATAGGACTGACGACAACTGGTGCAAAGGGTTCTGACGAGCCGCTGGGCCAGAACGCCCAAAAACGCATCTGAAAAATTCAGGGGATTCATCCCCATGTCCAGAAGCCGGGTAATGGTTTCCGGCGCACTGTTGGTATGAAGGGTCGAAAACACAAGATGCCCGGTTAAGGAAGCCTCGATGCCGATGGATGCCGTCTCTTCATCGCGCATTTCACCAATCATGATCACATCGGGATCTGATCGAAGAAATGATCGCATGACCCTGGCAAAATCCAGGCCGATTCGAGGCTTTACCTCAACCTGTCGCAGCCCGTCCTGCGTTATTTCGACCGGATCTTCGGCCGTCCAGATCTTGATGCCGGGTTTATTGATGTGGCCTAAGGCGGCATGAAGGGTTGTGGTTTTCCCGGAACCTGTCGGGCCCACTACCAGAATCAAGCCATAAGGCTGACCCAACAACCTTTCCATGATCTTCAGATTTCGCTCATTCAATCCCATCTGTGCCAGTTTCATGGCTCCGGCCTTTGCCAAAAGCCGCAGTACTGCATCTTCAAATCCGCCTGCTGTCGGAATGGTTGCCACCCGAAGTTCAAAAGGAGGGATGCCTTTTCTGCGAAACTTTATTTTCCCGTCCTGAGGAAGCCGGCGCTCGGATATATCCAGATTGCACATGATCTTGATCCGGGACAGAATCCCCCTGGCCATGGTGTTGGGAACTTTCAGATATTCCTGACAGACACCATCCATTCGAAACCTGATCCCTGTTTTATTGGTCACCGGCGAGGGTTCAATATGAATATCCGAAACACCGCTCCGATAAGCCATCACTAGAATCTGATCCACCAGACGGACAACCTGGCTGGTGGATTCTTCCAAGGACTCAGCCTCATCTTCAGTTTCTTCATCGTAGCTGATATCAGGAACGATCTCATTATAATCAAGAGACGCTTCCATGGTATCTACGGCCTTCTCTTCGTAAAACAGATTGATAAACTGAATAATATCTTCTTTGATTCCTACTAAAAGCTCTATATTGGGGATCTTGATCAGTGCTTTTATATCATCGGTTTTTCGGATGTCCTTCGGGTCATCCACGATGATTTTCATGACGTTTTTCCCCCAGTCCAGGGGAACCCATACGTTATGCATCAGAAATGATTTTTTTAATCTTCGAATGAGTTCAAAAGGAATGGGATGTTTGGGGTCAAAGGATGCGAACGGACAGCCGTAAAACGCAGACAGGGATTTGCCGATATCTTCCTTTTTCAGGTGGAATCCTTCCATAAGCGTAAATTCCACACTTTTTCGAGTTTTTTGGGAAATGGCCAGAGCCCTCTGAAGCTGACCCGGAGAAATTAATTTTTGATTGATCAAATAATCGTAACGGGACCCCGGCGCCTGTTGCACCATCAGGGCATTCAGCCTCGACTCGACCTCTTTGCCCCCCGGGCCTATTTCAAGAGCAGATTTATACAATTCAATTGCATAATCCTTATGCTTCCGCTTTTCAAACTCAAGCCCCATAACGAAAACAAGCTTGGCGTTTTCAGGCTTCCCAAGGCCCTGGATGCGAATCAGATTGGCAATATGATCCACAACCTGGCGTGGGGTGTCAAGTTGAAACAGGCAGTCCATGAGCCGATTCATCAGATCTGGAGCAAAAGGGTTCTTGGCAAATGCTTTTTCATACTCGATGACAGACTCTTTGAATAGTCCCAGCTCTTTGAGGGTGGCGGCGCTTTTCATCAGAGTTTCAGCGGTCTGATCAGCAGTGGGCTTAGCCTGAAGAATGGAAAGCTCTTTCTGGGGAACTTTACCGACATCTTCTTTTTCCAGTTCCTGGATTTGCGTCCGAAGGGAAGCGACCCTGCTTTGAATGCTCTCTTTCAGTTGCGGATCCGATATTCTTGAGCCCGAAAGAAACTGGCAATAGATTTCCAGACTGGCATCCAGAAGCCCCATGGAATGATACAATTCAGCCTCACGAATCTTGGCATTCAGATCTATCTGTATTGGGGAGGTAGGTGCGCTCATGATTTAAAACCCTCATCCAGAAAGTTTGATACTCTGGCAATTAAAAGAGGCGGCAGCATGTATTTTTCTCCGTATTCTTCACAAAAAATCACCATAAGCATTTCGGATTGATTATCTGCTCTCTCGTGACAACTTGAGGTCAGCTCTTAACGTACCGAACTCCGTTTGAATGCAGTTTTTCATATCTTCAATGGCATAAAGAACGGCTTCAAGGGAAGGCGTCCGTTCACCATCAGACACAATCCTGCCTTGGAACGGCGGTTCCGAAGAAGGGCTATCCGAAGAGGTTGTTGCCGTTTCGGATTCTCCGGCAAGATACCCGGCCGTGGGCCGGGCGGGTACTGCCAGTTTTTTCTTTAGTTTCATAAACTGAGCGACTTCATCAATAAGAATATTGCGCCGGACAGTATGTGAGATTCCTTTGGACAGTAACAGAATTTCCAGGTCGCGGTATATGGATTTCAGCAGGCTGATGGACTCCGGGTGGGTCCGGGATTTCTTTTGCAGGATGTATTTTCCTATCGCTTCCAGCAATTGAAGCGATTTCACCACAATCCCGTCCTGTTGGAAAACAGCCTTCAGCCGCTTCAGCTCCTGAATAAACTCTTTCAAAATAGAATCGCTAATTTCCCAATCCATGGATAGAACAATGGATTTCAGAGATGTCAGAGGCGACTCAGACGGACTCTCCACCGTTGAATCAACGGGTGAAAACCTGGTTGGGTTGTCCTGACCCAAAAGATCATCCAATTGTTTTTCAATGTCTGAGCCGCCGGCAACAATGCGTTCTGAATGCATGAAATACCGCTCCTGTTATAGCCTCTTCTGAAAGGACGCCATCGTAAGGGCAATGATTTTTTTAAGGGTAAGCACCACATTATCTCCTTTTAATGCGCTTGCAGGAAATGAGGGGACTTTTAACTGGCGGTTCAGATCATTTTCGAGGGTTTCAAGGGAAAGGACCGGAATCCCAAGCTCATCCAGATCCCTTTTGTTGTATTGCAGAACCAGGGGGACGCGAAAAATATCTTTTTGATGAGCCGCCAGGTTAATCTGAAGGTTTTTTAGGGAAATCAGATTTTTTTTCCGCTGAACCATCAAAGAATCCGCAACAAAGACGATACCGTCAACCCCTTTTAAAACAAGCCGTCTCGTGGCGTCATATTTCACCTGTCCCGGAACAGTATACAGTTGTATTCGAGTCGAATATCCCATGATCTTGCCGACCTCAAATGGAAGATAATCAAAAAAAAGGGTCCGATCTCCATGTGTCTTAATACTGACTATCTCTGATGGGATACGCTCTCGAAACTGCTGATAGATATACTCCAGATTGGAAGTTTTCCCACCTCGACCCGGCCCGTAATAAACGATTTTGGCCTGAATCTCTTTGTTTTTCATATTGATGAATGCCAATACAGAAACCCCTTTCTGATAAATCTGTCAACAGCCCGTTTTTTCTCTTGATTTCCAAATTTGCTGGATTTTCAATATGGTATCAGCCACTTTCATGCGCAAAAGCCCCAGAACAATTTCTTTTCCAAATACCGAAATGATCAGCAATTCGTCATTCACTTTGCTGAAGTATAAACTGCCTGTTTCACCCTTATGAAAGAGCAAGGCAAATTCTTTCTGACCCACAATTTTCGCCATCGCCTCAACAGCCCCGAAATTGGCAGCGGAAAGGGCTGCCAGAGAATGCACATCAATCCGGGATCGTCCGTTATCCCCTTGCGCGATGATGTTGCCGGCAAAGTCAATCAGCAGGACGCAGTGAACACCGCTTGCAATCAGATCGGTCAGAAGAATCTGCTCAATTTTATCTAACTGATCTTGACCCAGTGCACATTCCATTAAGCTCAATGATTTTTCCTGACTAGGATCCACTGATTCTGTCCCCCACCCATTAAATTGTATCTGACCATAGGCCGTGTATCAAGTCATACACGATACGAAAGCAACACTCGCCTGGATAAATTCTGTATCTGAAACAGATATGATAATCAAGGTATTTCATTGTTGGAACCAAGCCAATGGGGGGTAATAACGACCAAGCCCTGGCCATTTTACCGTGGCTTCAATTTGTTTGACAGGAATGGCAGCAATATCATAGTGTATTTTTGGAAGAGAAGCAGGAAAATAAGTGACCCGTTTACTTTCAGTATCGGAATATTAACATGGCACATTGCACCTGTCTTGTCACCTTAAGGAGGAAAAATATGATAATAAAAATCAGAAGAATTGTTTTGGTGCTCTTTTTAGTTGCGGCCATTGCCTCGGCTGTGTTTTTACCCGTACCGGCTTATTGCGAGACCTTGCGTTTCGTCTTTCTGGCCGACAGTCGTGGGGATTCCCTCGACGAGCCGGTCAACACTCCCGTGTTAAATGCCATAGTTTCCCAAATCAAGGCGTTATCTCCCCAACCGGCATTTGTGGTCTTCGGCGGCGATATGTCCTACAGAGGCTGTATCAAAAACGTTTATACTTTCCAGAGCTGGAAAGATCTCTTCGCACCCCTGACAAGTGCGGGAATACCTTTATATACTGCAATCGGCAATCATGAACTCTATGCCCATGGATGTGGAGCATCTGACGAAGGATTCTTTCTGGCAAACCAGCAGCAATACCAAAATGTATTTACGGAGAATCCCGGCAACGGGCCGACCGGTTATGAGCGGCTGGTATATTCCTTTGCGTCCCCCGGAGGCGAAGCCTTCTTTGCTGTATTGGACCCATATTATCTGACCACGGATAACTCAAGTCCTAACATTAGTGGCACCGTTGATTCCACCCAATTAACCTGGCTTGAAAATCAGGTGGCGCAGACCAAAGCCACCCATAAATTTCTTTTCATTCATACGCCCTATTACTATATCACTGAAACCAACCCTGCCGATCCCTCCGAACCTCCAGGATCTCCGGATGTTACCTTTACGAATCTGTGGGCTTTCCTGGATAACAATAAATTTGATATCTATGCTTGCGGGCATACGCATCTATATTCACGAAAGGCCATTGACAGTAGCATTCTTCCTATGCCTCAGACATCTCCGAACCCGACTCCCCCTTGGCAGAACAATGTCGTTCAGTTGATCACCGGCACCTGCGGCGCACCTGTTGACACCGGTACCCCTACAGTGACGAATCCCACTCTCTGGCATATTTCAGAAGCTGCCTATTACTTCAGTGTAGTGGATATCAACGACAGCAAGGTATCGATAACCAGTTATAGCGGCAACACGGGAGATTATAGTGTATTTGACACGACTATAGCTACTATACTGGCAAATAACCACAGTCAATCGATTGACATAACCGATAACACACCTCTGTCAGTTACCGCAGCTCTGGACCCGGGCAGTTTGTCCGGTCAAAATGCTGATTGGTGGATTGCAGCAAACACCCCTTGGGGCCTTTACACACTAACTCCTTCAGGATGGTCTCCAGGAATCAATATGCTGGTCCAATCTCCATTGCTCAAGATAGGTCCAGTGGAAGTTTTTAACGGATATCTACCTGTTGGCGACTACACCTTTTATTTCGCTGTGGGCATGAGTCCTGACGGCGTTCTTGATGAACCACTTTATTATGATGGAGTTCAGGTGCAAGTGACGCTCGACGCAACGGAACATGACAATT
>Ga0268284_1001317_pt1 | contig 13097 bp, 7 predicted proteins | sample saktaG_14_FD_190137 | JGI IMG/M metagenome (GOLD analysis project Ga0268284, IMG submission 190137) | Saline water microbial communities from Sakinaw Lake, British Columbia, Canada - sak_2013_06_06_40m | ecosystem: Environmental > Aquatic > Non-marine Saline and Alkaline > Saline ... | reverse complement strand
CCATCGACCGTGACGGCATCATCAGGCTGGCTGCACTTGCCAAAGAGCATGGCGTTAAGCGCTTCATTCTCATCAGCTCTCTTGCCGTCACCAAACCGGAACACCCGATGAACAAATACGGACAGGTGCTCACCATGAAGCTCGAAGCGGAAAACGAAGTCAGGCGACTCTATTCGTCCCCCGGTTACTCCTATACCATTCTCCGTCCCGGCGGACTGCTTGACGGCCCTCCGATGATGCACGCCATGCTGTTTGACACCGGTGACAGAATCGAAACCGGAGTTGTCCAGCGAAGCGATGTCGCCGAAGCCGCCGTTCTATCCCTTTTCACCCCGGAAGCCCACAATCTGACCTTTGAACTTATACAGCAGGAGGAGGCTCCGCAGTCTTCGCTCCGTCACTTTTTCACCCTGAAAGAATCCTGAAAGAGGAGCACACCACAACACAGACAATACTGCTGCCGTGCAAACACGGCAGCTTAACACCACTCTGCCGAACAGTTATATATCCATAATAAATTAACAGCTAACGAATAGCCTGTATAAATAAAACCGCCATATAGAGCGCATAGCACTCGCTTTAAATAATAATATTAACAAAATAAAACATTACTTATAAAACCTTCCAACATACCATACGCGACACTTTCATCATTAATAAATATATCACAAAAGAGCATATTTAATAAAACACAACGAAAATATACAACAACACTATAAAACAAAAAGAACCAAATACAGGATTATATAACAAATAATTATCAGTCATTATATTGCCATTTAACCAAAACATACTGATGATAAAATTATTTTTCATAACACACATTATACTGTTTCAATTCAATATCTTATAATATCCGAAGACAGAAACTTTCTTAGCTACAAAAGCCTGCGTTATTGCGGCAATAATCATATATTATGAGCATTATTTATAAACAAATTATAAAAACCGAGAGTGGTATTAACATCAAAAATACGCTGTTCAGCGGTCAGTCATTTTTATGGAATTATGACTCCAGGTATAACATTTACCATGCATTGGTAAGTGGCCATACACCAATATTTATCAGACAGATAACAAGCGATATGATTGAAGTATATTCGACAGAAAAAGAAATTTCAGGAATGGTTTTACCTGTTTTTATCCGTCATTATTTTTCTCTTGATATTGACTTGAAATTGGTATTTCCGGAACGTTTTTCTTATGCATATCCGGATGTATGGAAACTGCTGGACGGATATTTCTCTTTACGGATTCTGAGACAGGATCCATTTGAAACCATGATGACATTTATGTGCGCACAGGGTATCGGAATGCATTTGATCAGAAAACAGGTTGAAATGCTTGCCCGGACATACGGCACCAGGATAATCGTGCCGTTTTGCAGCGGAGAGATCATTCTCTACAGCTTTCCGACTGCGGCGCAACTCGCTGAAGCTGATCCTGCCCTGCTGAGCCTGTGCACGAACAACAATCGTATCAGAGCAGCGAACATCTCGCTTGCGGCTCATGCCGTTGCAGAAGGACGTATTGACTTTTCCTGTCTTTGTGACCCCGCAATTCCCCTGCCGGAACTTCGCGACAGACTCTGCCAAAACCCCGGCATCGGGTATAAGATTGCCGACTGCATTGCGCTCTTCGGTCTCGGCCGTTTTGATGCATTTCCTATCGACACTCATGTCCGGCAGTACCTCGGCAGATGGTTCAACAGCAGCCGGGCGCTTCATGCGTTAAGCCCTGCGAATTATCTTGCGCTTGACCATGAAGCCCGCACCATACTAAACCCTGATCTGGCGGGTTATGCCGGGCACATGCTCTTTCATTGCTGGCGGAGGGAGATAAAAAAACTTCGATCGTTTTAGCCGGATGGAGTTGAACCTGATAATTAAACCCGTGCAGGAGCACCGTGCAATGAGCCGTTACAGAAAAAGTTCCTGTTTCCGCTGCGTCGGGATATCCCGACAGGTGCGACTAAGAGCGCCTCCAATGCTCTGTGTTTTTTTGAGGCACCAGGTATCACTGCCCGCCGCCCTGAACGACTTTATTACTCTTCAAAGGGGGCCCTGCACGCAAACATCCCGCATTCGCTCATTTTTTAACGGCGTTCTGCTTTTTTCTCATTGGCTAATTCAATACCTTAAGGATCTACAGGATATAGCGAAGAGTGCGCATAAACGAACCACTTAACCGTTAACATCACTACCTGAAACCCATAGAAGAGCCCAAACACCTACATGTTGAAAATTTTTGAAAAGATCTTCGGATCCAAACACGACAAGGATATAAAGATAATCCAGCCGGTTATAGCAAAGATCAATGAACTGCAGGCTGCTATGTCGAAGCTTGATGACGGGCAGCTGAAGAACAAGGGAATTGAGCTGCAGCAGAGAGTCCGCAAAATACTGGAACCTGTTGAGCAGAAGAAAAAAGAACTCTACCTGAAACTTGACAATCCCGATATAAACCTTGAGGACGCGGGACTGATAAACACCCAGCTTGACTCCCTTGCTGAAGAGTATGAGCAGCTTACGGCTTCCGTTCTTGAAGAGGTACTCCCTGAAACCTTTGCCCTGGTAAAAGATACCTGCCGCCGTTTAAAAGGACTCTCCTATTCCGTCATGGGAAGGGAGATGATCTGGGATATGGTGCCTTACGATGTACAGCTCATCGGCGGCGTTGTGCTCCATTCGGGAAAAATTTCCGAAATGGCAACCGGAGAGGGAAAAACCCTCGTTTCAACACTTCCCGTCTTTCTCAACGCCCTGACCGGAAGAGGCGTTCATGTCGTTACGGTCAATGATTACCTTGCCCAGAGAGACAAGGAGTGGATGAACCCTGTTTTCGCCTTTCACAATATCTCGGTAGGCGTTATTCTCAATACCATGAGGCCGGAAGAACGGAGGGAACAGTACAATTGCGATATAACCTACGGAACAAATAACGAATTCGGTTTTGACTATCTGCGGGACAATATGGCCGGAACCCCGGATGAGATGGTCCAGCGGAATTTTTACTATGCCATCGTTGACGAGGTGGACAGCGTACTTATTGATGAGGCCAGAACACCGCTGATCATTTCCGGACCGGTACCCAATGCAGACAACAGTAAATTCCAGGAGATCAAACCCTGGATCGAGCAGCTGGTTCGCGCCCAGCAGCAGCTTGTAGCAGGATACCTCGGCGAGTCGGAAAAGCTCCTGAAAACCAGGCCCGGCAATGTCGATGCAGGTCTTCCCCTGTTGCGCGTCAAACGCGGACAGCCGAAAAACAGCCGTTATATCAAGATGCTCTCCCAGCAGGGTGTGGCCAAACTGGTGCAGAGCACCGAGAACGAGTATCTTAAAGATAATTCCAGCCGGATGCAGGAAGTGGACGACGAGCTCTACTTCGCTGTGGATGAAAAAGCAGGGACCATTGATCTTACCGATAAGGGACGCGGGTTTCTCAGCAAACTCAGCCATCAGGACAGCGACATCTTCATGCTCCCGGATGTCGGTTCGGAAGTCGCCTCCATTGAGAGCGACAAATCAATTGCCGCAGGTGACAAACTCCAGAAAAAAGATGAGGTATACCGGCTTTTTGCAGACCGCTCAGAACGCCTGCACAATATCAGTCAGCTTCTGAAGGCCTACTCACTGTTCGAGCGCGACGACGAATACGTTGTACAGAACGGCCAGGTTATGATTGTCGATGAGTTCACCGGACGCATCCTTCCCGGTCGCCGTTACAGCGACGGCCTGCACCAGGCCATCGAGGCCAAGGAGAATGTCAAGATCGAAGGTGAAACGCAAACCATGGCGACCATCACCATCCAGAACTTTTTCCGTCTTTACAAAAAACTTGCCGGCATGACCGGCACAGCGGAAACCGAAGCTTCTGAATTTTATGAAATCTACAAGCTTGATGTTGTTGTCATTCCCACCAACGCCAATGTTATCAGGAAGGATATGGACGATCTCGTCTATAAAACCCGACGGGAAAAATACAATGCCGTTGTCCTGAAGGTTGAGGAACTGCAGAAAAAAGGACAGCCTGTTCTTGTCGGCACGACAAGTGTCGATGTCTCCGAGACCATTTCCAGAATGCTTCGGGCAAAAAGGATTCCGCACAATGTGCTCAACGCCAAGCAGAACGACCGTGAAGCTGAAATCGTGGCCGAAGCCGGCCAGAAACAGGCGGTGACCATTGCCACCAACATGGCCGGACGGGGAACTGATATCAAGCTCGGTGAAGGGGTGCGCGAACTGGGCGGGCTCTTCATTCTCGGCTCCGAACGCCATGAGTCCCGCCGTATCGACCGGCAGCTCCGTGGTCGTGCCGGGCGGCAGGGTGATCCGGGGGAATCGGTATTTTTTGTCTCTCTTGAGGATGAACTGATGCGGCTGTTCGGATCGGACCGGGTCATTTCGGTTATGGACCGCCTTGGACATGAGGAGGGCGATGTGATTGAACACTCCATGATCACCAAATCAATTGAACGTGCTCAGAAAAAAGTTGAAGAGCAGAACTTTTCAATCCGGAAACGACTGCTCGAATATGACGACGTGCTTAACCAGCAACGAGAAGTTATCTATTCCCGCCGCAGAAACGGCCTGATCAAGGAACGCCTGACCAGCGATATCCTTGACCTGCTGAAGGATTACAGCGACAATGTTATAAAGAAACACCACAGGCAGCTTGATATCGACGGCATTGAAGAGCAGGTGCTGAGGGAGCTATCCATCGAATTCAAAACCGACAAGGATACCTTTGAACGGGAAGGTCAGCAGCTTACGGCCGAAAAACTCTACGAAACAGCGCTGGCCTTTTACCGCAGAAAAGAGGCTTCCGTACCCGAAGAGATCATGCAGCAGATTGAAAAATATGCTGTCCTGAGCGTTATTGATCTTCGCTGGAGAGAGCACCTCAGGGAGATCGATTCACTCCGTGAAGGCATCAATTTACGCGCTTACGGCCAGAAGGATCCCCTTCTCGAATACAAACAGGAAGCCTACCGGCTCTTTATCGATCTCTTGCGCGATATAGAGCTTGAAACCCTTTCCCTTGCCTTCAAGCTTTTCCCCGTCAATCCTGAAGAGGCTCGGGAGATGGAAGAACGCCAGCGGAAAGCCGCGGTAAAACAGGAAAAGCTCGTCGCACAGCATAAAGAGGCTGAAAGCGTCTATACCGCCACCTCTGCCGGAGAGATACCCGGTAGTGATGCAGAAGATGAACAGTTGACGCAGCAGCCTGTCATAGCTGAAAAAAAACCTGGCCGCAATGACCTCTGCCCCTGCGGAAGCGGAAAAAAATATAAAAACTGTCACGGCCAGCAGCCATGAACCCTTGAAAACGTTTATCCGCTACCCATGAAACATACTGAAGTAGAAGTCACCCCTGCCCTTGCCTCTGAACACGGCCTGAATGCAGAAGAGTATGGGAAAATATGTGACATTCTCGGCAGAACCCCATCGTTTACCGAACTTGGAATTTTTTCAGTGATGTGGTCGGAGCACTGCAGTTATAAAAATTCAATTGCAGTGCTCAAAACCCTGCCCCGCGAAGGAAAATCCCTCCTGACCTCCGCCGGTGAAGAGAATGCCGGTCTGGTAGATATCGGTGACAACCTTGCGGTGGCCTTCAAAATCGAATCACACAACCATCCTTCAGCTGTTGAACCCTATCAGGGTGCGGCTACAGGTGTCGGGGGAATTCACCGTGACATTTTCACCATGGGTGCACGCCCGGTAGCGTCACTCAATTCGCTCAGATTCGGCTCTCCGAAAGATCCTCATGTCCGGTATCTGGTTGACGGCGTGGTGAGGGGCATCGGTGATTACGGTAACTCTTTCGGCGTCCCGACGATTGGCGGTGAAATTTATTTTGAAGAGGGCTATACCGGCAACCCGCTGGTCAACGCCATGTCGGTCGGCATCGTTGAACATCACAAAACCGTAAGTGCAACCGCACTGGGTGAAGGCAATCCTGTACTGATTGTCGGATCCTCGACAGGCAGGGACGGCATCCACGGGGCGACATTCGCGTCAGAAGATCTCAGTGAAGCCTCGGAGGACAAGCGCCCAAGCGTTCAGGTCGGCGATCCTTTTGCCGAAAAGCTCCTGCTTGAAGCCACCCTTGAAGCCATCGCAACCGGCTGCGTCGTCGGTCTTCAGGATATGGGCGCGGCCGGGATTACCAGTTCGACCTCCGAAATGAGCGCAAGAGGAATCGAAAAAACCGGAACCGGAGGCATAGAGATTGATCTCGATCTGGTACCTATTCGAGAAGCCGGCATGAGTGCATATGAAATCATGCTTTCCGAGTCACAGGAACGGATGCTTATCGTTGCCGCCAAAGGATTTGAAGACAAAATCATAGAGGTTTACCGGAAGTGGGATGTACAGGCTGTTCCAATCGGTCGGGTGACAAGCGACAACCGCCTGAGAGTTTTTCAGCACGGCACCGTGGTTGCCGACATTCCGGCCGTATCGCTTGTTCTTGGTGGCGGAGCACCGGTCTATATCCGTGAGGCTGTTGAAAAAAAGCCTGATACGCCGGTTGCTGATCTTTCTGATGACAAAACACTTGATTTCAGGGAAATCAGCCTTGAACTGCTTTCACGCCCCAACATTGCAAGCAAGCAATGGGTTTACAATCAGTATGACTCCATGGTGCAGACCAATACAGTTACATCCACAGGCAATAGTGATGCTGCGGTAATCCGTATCAAGGGTTCACGAAAAGGCCTTGCCATGAAAACCGACTGTAACGCCCGTTACGTCTACCTCAATCCTCTGGCCGGCGGAAAAATTGCGGTTGCGGAATGTGCCAGAAACATTGCCTGCTCGGGAGCAAAACCTCTGGCCATAACCAACTGCCTGAATTTCGGCAACCCCTATAAACCGGAAGTTTATTTCCAGTTCAGAACATCAGTTGAAGGTATGGGTGAAGCCTGCCGTGCTTTCAATACTCCGGTAACCGGAGGCAACGTCAGTTTCTACAATGAATCATCCATAGGCGGGGAACGCACCGCCATCTACCCTACTCCGACCATAGGCATGATCGGCCTGCTTGACGATATCGACAATCTCGTAGGATCGACCTTCAGCCATTCCGGGGACGCAATTCTTCTCCTTGGAGATCCGCAACTCACGCTTGACGGTTCGGAATATCTTGTCATGCAGTACGGCACACCCGGCCAGGACTCGCCTGCAGTCAACCTGGAACATGAAAAGAACCTTCAGGACCTTCTTGTGACGCTTGCCGCAAAGAAACTTGTGCATTCAGCCCATGATATTTCCGATGGCGGGCTTTTTGTCGCCCTGGCCGAAAAGGCCATCATGAACAGTGTTGCGCCCCTCGGGTTCAGCGTTGATCTCGAAGATGCTGAAAACGGCCCGTGCCGCATTCAGCAGCAGCTTTTTTCCGAAGCCCAGGAACGGGTGATTCTGAGCATCTCTCCTGCAAAAGCCAAAGAGGTGATTGAAGAGGCTCTCCGCTACAATGTACCCGTACGCGTTATCGGCAAAGTTGTTGAAAATGATGCAAGGATCTCCGTCAACGGACAGGAGATTCTTCACTTTCAGATCGCTGAACTGACGGAGGCATACTATCACTCACTCGAGCACGCACTGCACCTCGACGAACTCTAAACTTCCCCTCTGAGGGAAAGAAGGTATCATGCAGCCTGTTGTAACCGCACCGGAAATGCAGAGGGCCGACAAGGCGGCAATAGAACAGCTCCATATAAGCGAAACCCGCCTCATGGAGCTTGCCGGTCGTGAATGCGTCCGTATAATCGGGGAAACCCTTCAAAAGGACTCCCTTGCCGGCACCTCATTTCTTGTCGTCTGCGGAAAAGGAAACAACGGCGGTGACGGTTTCGTGCTTGCCCGTCATCTGCTCAACCTTGAAGCTTCAGTTGATCTTGTCCTTCTCTACCCTGAGGCCATGCTGCAGAATATCAACAGGGAGTGTCTCGCTATTCTGAAAGCCTACAGAGAGCATCAGGCAGAGCTGCGTATCTTCAATAGCCATGACGAAGCGCTGCCGTTTATCGCGGAAACTGCGTATGAAGTTCTTGTCGACGCCATTTCAGGTACAGGGCTTCGTCTTACAGAAGAGACGATGGTACTCGCCTCCCCTCTCTCTGAGGGCATTGAACTCATCAACAGTATCCGTGAACGGACGGGCGCCCTTACCATAGCGGTTGATCTCCCTTCCGGGCTTGATGCAACCACGGGATTCTCTGCAACTCCTTCGGTTGTTGCCGACGTAACTGTTGCCATGGCATTCCTGAAAACCGGATTCTACCTGAACGACGGTCCTGACTGCTGCGGAGAGATCCATGTCGCGGACATTTCCATCCCCCGGTTTCTCTCTGCTCCATCCTCCTGTTTTCTTACCGACAGGGAGTTTGCGGCCGAACACTTCATTTTAAGAGAAGCTGCAAGTGCCAAACACACCAACGGAAAAGTCCTGATCATTGCCGGATCGCAAACGGAGGAGTCATCAATGCTCGGCGCCGCTATCCTTTCAGTAAGGGGTGCGTTGAAAAGCGGTGCCGGATATGTCTGCGTCTCTCTGCCCATCCCGCTTGCCGGCACGATGCACGCCGCCGTACCCGAAGCCGTGGTCATTGGAAGAAAACTGAAGGTAATTGCCGAAAAAGCCCGCTGGGCCGATACGATCCTCATCGGTTGCGGTCTGGGCCGCGATAAAAACACTGTTGATTTTATTGCGGAACTTCTGGCATGTTCAGACATTACCGAAAAAAAGCTGATCCTTGATGCCGACGCGCTCTACGCCCTCTCCTGCAAAGAGAGGCCTGATGATGCGCTGAAAATCTGCCGTGAAGTTGTTCTTACCCCGCATTACGGTGAATTCAGCCGACTGTGCGCAATACCGGCTGAGAAAATCGCGGCGGATCCCATTGAGGCGGCAAAATGCTTTGCCCGCCGTCACGGGATATCCGTTCTTCTCAAGGGGAATCCGACGGTTATTGCCGGACCTCAGGGCCCTGTTTTATTGAACACCACAGGGACTGAAGCCCTTGCTTCGGCAGGTTCCGGAGATGTGCTGTCGGGAATGATCGCCGCACTGTCGGCAAAAGGAGCAGATCTCTTCAATGCAGCTGCTGCGGCCTCATGGTTTCACGGCAGGGCGGGAGACCTGGCCGGCGATATCGCAAGCCTTGTCTCTTCGGGCATGGTCGCTGAAGCAGTTCATCAGGCGGTTATGGAGGTTTTTGAAATTGAAACATGATTTTGCACTCCCGGCGGGCGCACTTCAGGTTTCGTAATCGCGCAGGAACTTGCGGATATTGCGGGCTGCCTGACGGATCCGCTCCTCATTCTCGATCATGGCCACGCGCACATACTCGTCTCCGTAAGCTCCGAATCCAATTCCGGGGCTGACGGCAACCTTTGCCTCGCTCAGCAGCTTCTTGCTGAACTCAAGGCTTCCCATCTCCCGGAATGGTTCCGGAATTCGGGCCCAGACGAACATGCTTGCCCTCGGGGAGGTTATCGGCCAGCCGGCATTGAAAAAACTTTTGACCATGACGTCACGCCGCTTGCGGTAAACCTCGGTGATCTCCTGAATGCAGCTCTGATCCTCGGTAAGGGCAATCGTTGATGCCACCTGGATCGGCGTAAAGGTACCGTAATCAAGCCAGCTTTTGATTTTTTCAAGAGCACCGATCAGTTTAGCATTTCCAACCATAAAGCCAACTCTCCAGCCTGCCATGTTGTAGGTTTTCGAAAGAGTGTAGCTCTCAACGGCAACATCCTTGGCGCCGGGGACCTGAAGAATTGAAGGCGTGACGTAGCCGTCAAAGGTTATTTCGGCATAGGCTATATCACTGATAATGTAGAAACGCTCCTGGCGGGCAATATCGACCAGCTTTTCATAAAAGGAGAGATCAACGGTTGCCGTAGTGGGATTGTTGGGGAAATTAACAACCAGATACTTGGGCTTCGGAGAGGATTCCCGAAGTGCTTTTTCAATATTGCGGAAAAAGCCCTCTTCATCCAGCGTAAAATCATCGTTCATCTCAAGTTTGAGACGGTGGACGTTGCCGCCGGCAAGAATAAAAGCCTGCGAATGAATCGGATAACAGGGGTCAGGAACCATGGCGAGGTCGCCGGGGTTGGTGATTGCCTGCACAAGATGGACATAGCCCTCCTTGGAGCCCATCGTTGCAACGACCTCACGATCCAGATCGAGATCAACATTGTACTTCCGCTTGTACCAGCTGCCTACGGCCGCGCGAAGCTTGTAGATCCCTTTTGAAACAGAATACCCGTGGGTACGGGGTTTATTGATGCTTTCGATCAGCTTATCGACAATATGCTGGGGGGTCGGGCCGTCGGGATTGCCCATTGAAAAATCAATAACATCCTCACCGGCACGGCGTTCAGCCATTTTCAGCTCATTGACCGCGGCAAAAACATACTTTGGAAGTCGCTTGATCTTGTCAAACTCTATTTCATCAAACATAGTCTTGTAACGAAAATAATTTCATGCTGACGCAGGCACATACTCATTGCCACTGCCGATCAATCCGGAAGGGTCGGGATTTTCCGGATCAAATTAAAGAGATGCACTAATCATAAGCAAAAAGCGCATCATATCAATGGCCTTCCCGTTATTTTCATCCGGCATCGGCAGAGCCGTCATAACCCTCACTTCAGGAAACTCTTTCATTATAAACGATGTTAATTGAAATCAGAAGTGAAAAAAGAAAGGTTTTCAAACGCGAAAGCAGTTCAGTTCCTTATAACAAAGCTGATGTGAAGAGGGAATAAAGGGCCGGGTAAATTTGACATTATTGTATTTTTCCGTAACATACTATGTTTGTGCCGTTTCGTACCCCGCTCCACGCAATGCAACATATACCACGTGTTAAAAATCAAGATAACAGAAACGGATGCCCTTAAGCATCAGCTTGAGGAATCGACAGGCAATGACTATAACTGCTGTTACCAGTGCGGAAAATGTACGGCTGGCTGTCCGGCCGGGGCATTCATGGATAATCCTCCGGCAAGAATCATGCGCCTTGTTCAGGCCGGATATATTGAGGACGCCCTCAGAAGCGATGCCCTGTGGTACTGTGTCGGCTGCCAGACCTGCACTGCCCGGTGCCCTCAGAATATGGATATTGCCGCAACCATGGACACGCTCAGAGCGCTTGCCCTGAAACTTGATATTGTTTCAGAAGAGAGGGCAAAAAAACTTGTTACGGCCTTTCACGTCTCTTTCCTGAACAACGTACGGAAATACGGACGCCTGCAGGAGCTCTCGCTGGTCAACAGCTACAAACTCCGCACAAGAACATTTCTTCAGGATGCCGGATCGGGCGTCAGGATGATCATGCAGGGAAAGATCAATCCCATGCACACCCTCACCGGTAAAGGCTCGGTAAAGGCAAAGGACCAGATCATCAGGATATTTGAGGCTTCAGAACAGGAATCCCATCTCCCTGCCCCGAAGAGACGCCCGGTTAAAAAGGAGTTCGTGCCCGGCCCCCCTCTTTCCATCAAACAGGGAATGACCATCGGCTACTATCCGGGATGCTCGCTTGGCGGAACAGCACGGGAATATGATATTTCAGTCAGAAAAATGTGCGACCTGCTCGGCCTGAAACTCCGGGAAATTGAAGACTGGAACTGTTGCGGCGCAACATCGGCGCACGCAACCAATCACAAGCTGGCATTGCTTCTGCCTGCGCGGAATCAGGCCCTTGCAGACGCACAGGGACTGGACTGTGTACTTGCTCCATGCGCTGCATGCCAGAACCGCCAGGTAACCACCCGTAAAACACTGATGGAATCGCCTGAACTTTGCCGGGAGGTTCACTCGATAACCGGAATGGAGCCGACCTGCAAATCGGAATTTATCGGCGTAACACAGCTTCTTGAAGCGATGGATCCGGAAGAGATCAGGAAAAGAGTCAAAAAACCTCTCACGGGCCTCAATCTTGCCTGCTACTATGGATGCCTTCTTGTCCGTCCGATGGATGCAATGGCTTTTGACGATCCGGAAAACCCGGTCAAGATGGAGGCGATCATGACGATTCTTGGAGCCACGACCGTTGAATGGGCATTCAAGATCGAATGCTGCGGAGCGGGTCTCACGCTCGCCCAGCAGCCTCTTGTGGAGGAACTGACGCACACCATTGCAAAAAATGCTGCAGCAAACGGGGCCGAAGCCTTTGTCGTCGCCTGTCCACTCTGCCAGGCCAACCTCGATATGCGTCAGGAAAGCATGATAAAACGATTCGGGGATGTTAAACCAATGCCTGTTTACTATATTTCAGAACTTGTCGCCATTGCCTGCGGGGCCGATCCGCGTGAGGTTGCAGTCGGTCAGCATTTTGTTTCCGCACTCGAAATGGTATCGAAACTTTAGCTTCATACCTGTTGTAACTGTTTTATTAAAAAACGGGGTTTTTCCGCTTCTGACCGGAAACCTGCAAAAAAAAGATACTGGTATATTTTTTCATTTCAGTGCTGTTTCCCCTCATTGCGCCGAAATGAGTATCAGACTTCGGCATCACCGATAAAAAAAGACAATCAGCCCCTTGAGTTAAGGGGGATTGCATGCCTTATTAGAACAATGATGAAACGAGGTACATTCCGGCACCCTGCTTCGTGGAGATGCCGAACAAGGTATGCGGCTTCATTCTAAATGATTGAATCATGGCGAAAATAGGGGTCTTCATTTGTCACTGCGGCGAAAATGTCGCTGCCAAGGTTGATTGTACAAGACTTGCTGCCGCTATGGGGGAACACCCCGGAGTTGCCGTCTCTGTCGAATACAAATATTTCTGCTCCGATCCCGGCCAGGAAAGTGTTAAAAAAGCTATCCGCGAAAACAACCTCACCGGGGTAGTCGTTGCCGCATGTTCTCCGAGAATGCACGAAGCCACGTTCCGGAAGGCTTGCGCAGAAGCCGGCCTTAACCCCTATCAGTGTGAAATTGCCAATATTCGCGAACAATGTTCATGGGTGCATACCGACAAGGAGATGGCAACTGAAAAAGCCATGGACATCACCCGTTCAATGGTCGAAAAAGTCAAGCGCAACAATAACCTGCAGCCAATCGAGGTACCGGTG
>Ga0268284_1001316_pt1 | contig 13098 bp, 8 predicted proteins | sample saktaG_14_FD_190137 | JGI IMG/M metagenome (GOLD analysis project Ga0268284, IMG submission 190137) | Saline water microbial communities from Sakinaw Lake, British Columbia, Canada - sak_2013_06_06_40m | ecosystem: Environmental > Aquatic > Non-marine Saline and Alkaline > Saline ... | reverse complement strand
CGGCGCTAAAACGCCTTCTTGTTCTCTTTTTTGACATGGTGTTGTGTTGGTGGATTCTCACCAACCTGAACACCGCCTCAAACTAATTAAGCCCCTGGCTCCGTTTTGCCGATCCGGCTCTGCCTACAGCATTGGCACGGGGACTGGCATCAACGGGACCTACAGCGGAACTGTGACCAAGGGGGTTCTCGGTGCGCTCACAACTGAGTCCACCTACAACCCGACCACGGTTGCCGCAAGTGTCGCCGGGGCCGGCAGAGTTGCCATCCCTTACGATGCCAATCTCAATACCCAGGTTTTCACTGCGGAAGTGTGGGTGAAACCTGCTGTCTTGGTCGGGAACGGCGGTGCGAATGCGGTGTTTTCTTCCGGCCAACCGGCCGCAGGCGCGCGCACCGGGTGGGTGCTTTACCAGTTTGGCAACGGCACTAACAATCAATTCTCCTTCCGCGCATTTACCAAGAACTCCAATGTGACCACCATGGGCGATGCAAACGGACTCATCGCCGGGCCTGTGCTTGTCGCTGACACTTGGTACCATGTGGTCATCCAGGTCGACGCGGGTGGGGTTAGCAGGCTTTTTGTCAACGGAACCGAGGCCGGTAACACCTCGACTGCCGCCTACGTGGCCGCCACGCCTGCCAATATTGCCGGTTCAGGACAGGATGCCGGAACCACCATCGGTGCCCGTTATTTCAATGGGGGTAGCTCCGGCAATCCTTTCAATGGCGTGTTAGACGAAGTCGCCTTTTACTCGACCGCGTTGAGCGCTGCCGAGATTCTGGCCCACTACGAGAACGGCATGAATTCCCCGGCACGCACCCAAGCTTACCAAGAACGGGTGGCAGTCAGCACCCCCGTGGGCTACTATCGGCTGGACGAAGATCCGTTTGTGGCACCGACCGCGGTGAACAGCGGGAGCTTGGCAGCCGCCGCGGATGGCGCCTATAGTGTGGGGACCTTGACAAACCAGGCAGGCCCGCCGTTTGCAGGTCTCGGCGTCACCAACACCGCCTGCGGCTTCGATGGCTCCGGGCAGATCCCCTGCGGCAACGACACCGGTTTCGATGTCACCGAGATCAGCGTTGCAGCGTGGATCAAGGCGAGTTCCGTGAATCAGAACATGAACGTCATCGCCAAAGGCAGTTCCCTGTGGCGCTTGCAGATCGACGGCTTCACCAACCATCTCAAATGGGTCTGCCCTGGGATTACGGATGGTGCCATCACGGGCACCAGGAATGTGGTCGATGGTCTCTGGCACCATGTCGTGGCGGTAGCCGGAACAAGCGGATCGGCGTTCTATGTGGACGGCGTGCTGGATGTCTCTGACGCGACCGCCGTTGACCTAAGCGGAAACGTCAGCGGGGATCCGGTGACGATTGGTTCCCAAGGTGCATCGACCGAACGCTGGCTCGGCAGCATTGACGAAGCGGCCGTCTTCGGCACCGCGCTAACGGAGACGGATGTCGTCACTCTCTATCAGGCAGTCGAACCGCCCGCCAACGACATCTACAGCTTCGGCCCAGGTGCCGTCATCACGGGTACGGATATCACCTGGACAGTGCCCATGGGGACCGACTTGACGACCCTCGCGCCCACTTACACGGCTTCATCCTTCGCCACCGGATCTCCGCTTTCCGATTCGATTCAAGACTTCAGCGACTCGGTCAACAACCCGGTCCCCTATACAATCACGGCCCCAGATAATTCCTCTAAGACCTATCTCGTGACAGTCATCCTTGGGAAGATACCCGTCTCGACCGGAATGGTCTGCTGGTATGATGCGGGCGTCGGCGTCACCACCAGCGGCAGCAAGGTCACGAACTGGGAAGACCAATCGGGCAACGGACATCACGCATCCGGTGGCGGCGGCACGGTGACCCTGGCGGCGAGCCAACTCGCCGGGAAACCGGCGCTCCAATTCCGGAGCAGCTGGCTGAATGTTCCCGGAGCGATGTTCACCAAAGAGCAATACCTGGTGATGAAATCGCCGACCCCCACCTGGACTGGCGGCGGGACGATGTTGGGCCCCTGTAATTCGACCTTTAACGGTGACGGCAATTACCGGATCTATGATATGTTTGCTGGCACATGGTCTGGCTCTCCTGGCAGTTATGCCGGGTTCTGGACCGACCCGCCGCCGGTAGCCGTTTCCAGGGATGGAACAGTGGTCGCTCAGCAGTCGGCAAACAACTTTGGCTGGCCCCTCCACCCACCCGAAATCGACGCGCAATACTTCATCCTCAAGATTGACGTGAACACCACCGCGAAAACCCAAGTTGGTGTTCCGACAAACTACCAGATCGGGAAGTCGGCGGATGTGGGGACGGTTGATTTTGATGTGGTCGAAATCATCGCGTACGACACCCTGTTATCAGCCGCGGATGAGGCCAAATTGGGCAGCTATCTGGCGCAGAAATACATGATTGCATCGGCGTATCCAATCTACTACTTGGCCGTGACGATGACCACCCCCACGGCCAACCAGGAGATTCCCTACGGCACGTCTGTTGCGGTCGCCGCCAACGTGACGGAACCTAACACTTCCACCACCGATACCGTGAAGTTCTACACGAAACTGCTCCCGGTTGGCTCGTTGGACGAGTGGCCTGCGACCGACTCCGGTGGCGGGCTGTTTACCGCGGACCTAGGGGTCATGGCCTCCGGCACCTATGAGATTTATGCCACGGCCACCAACGATGCCAGCCCCCCCGAATCGGCCAACTCCCTCACCCAAACGTTCATAGTGGCACCTGCCACCGGCACCTCCACCACGCTCGACACGTCCGGCAGTCCCTCGACCTATGGCCAGTCCGTGACCTTCACCGCCACGGTATTGCCGACGCCTTCCGGCGGCACGGTGCAGTTCTATGACAATGGTAGTGCCATCGGCAGCCCGGCGACGGTCAATACCGGCACAGGCCAGGCCCTGGTCAGCACCACACTTCTTGGAGTTGATGGCGGCACCGCCCATGCGATCACCGCGGAATACAGTGGCTACGGCATTTACCTTGGCAGCACCTCCGACCCCTTGCCGCAGACGGTTGACAAAGCGATACTGACGGTAACGGCGGACAACAAAATCCGCATTCCCGGGACCGCCAATCCGATGCTCACCGCCACGATCACCGGCTACAAGAATGCGGAAGATTACTTCACAGCGGGTGTGAACAATGACCCGTTGTTGAACTGTGAGGCACTCCCTGGCGACCCGGAGGGTACCTACCCGATCACCTGCGACGCGAGTCCCATGACCGCCCCCAACTACAATTTCACCGGGGCCGGGGGAATCCTGACGGTGATAGCTGGGGCAGTGCCGGTCTCTAATGGATTGGTCTGCTGGTACGATGCGGGCAACGGTGTCACCGCAGATGGTGGAACCGGGGTGGTCTCCGCTTGGAATGACCTCTCGGGCAATGGTCATCACGCGACCAGCGGCGGTGGCTCTCCGACCCTGGCTGCGGACCAACTCAATGCCAAACCGGCAGTCCAATTCAGGAGTAGCTGGCTCAACGTCCCCGGATCGATGTTCACCAAAGAGCAATACCTGGTGCTCAAAGCGCCGGGCACCACCTGGTCTAACAATTCTGGTTTCATGGGCCCCACTGATCCGACCTTTACGGGTGCCGGTGACTTCCGCTACTGGCGGATCTATAATATGAGAACCGCTTCCACTGCGTTCTGGCCCGACCCGGCACCGGATGCCGTTTCCAAGAATGGAACTCCAATCTTGCCTCAATGGGGCGACAATTTCGCATACCCCGTCCCACCACCCATCAACGAATACATGATTCTCAAGATTGATGTGAACACCACTCAATATCAAGGTTCCAGGTCTCCGGCAAACTACCAGATCGGGCGAGTGGCGGATACTGGGACGATTGATTTTGACGTGGTCGAGATCATCGGTTACGATCATGCTCTATCGGGCACGGATGACTCCGCGGTGGGCATCTACCTGTCGAACAAGTATGGGTTGAGCACGGCATACGTCGGCGGCGGCTACGGCACTTGGGCCAACGCCAACGCCGGCGGCCAGGCGGCGAATCTGGACTACAACAATGACGGGGTTGCCAACGGCATCGCCTACTTCATGGGCGTCACTGGAATCGCCACCAATCCCGGCCTGGACGGGACCAACACGGTCACCTGGCCGGTGAGCGCGACCTACAACGGCACCTATGAGGTCCAAACCTCGGCCGACCTCAGTAATTGGATCGCTGTCGACCCGCAGCCCGAAGTTATTGGCGGCAATCTAACATACGCTTTGCCCGAGGGCTTGGGCAAGCAGTTCATCCGCCTGCTCGTGACGCCGGCGCCATGAACCGGGTCGTCCTTGAATCCTAACTAACACCTGAAGGCCGGGAGTGTTTCACTCCCGGCCTTTTTGTTAGTGGCGGCGGTTTCCAACCGCCATGCCCATCCATTCTCTGCTAGCTCTGCCACCTCTCTACAAGCCGGAGTGCCTGTTCATCCATCTTCATTTCTTGGTTCATGCCACTGATACAGAAACATTGTTTTTCAGAAGTGGCATGACTCCGCGCACGCTCCATCACAACTTGCGCAGGGCGTCTAACAAATCGCCAGGTGCAAGCAACTCCGGGAGGATGACGGGCGGCTTGCCGGGAGCGAGCAGGACGTTGACCGGGATGGCGGTGCGGCCGAGTTGGCGCAGGGCGGCTTCGATTTGCGGGTCGGGATTGGTTTTGTCCGCCTTGAGGGTGGCCACGCCTTTTTTCTTCATGAGGGCGACGACTTGCGGGGTGTAGGCCCGTTTTTTGTTGACCTGGCAGGTGGGGCACCAGAGGGCGGTGAAGTCGATGTAAACGGGGGTTCCCTCCGCGAGGAGCGATGCGACGCGCTCTTCGGACCAAGGTTGCCACGTCAGCGCGGAGGGTTTCGGTGGCAATGCGAGGAACAAGCCGCCGGCGGCGAAGCAGACTGTTAGGGCGAGCGCGGTGACGCGGGTGCCTTGCTTGCGGTGGGGCAGGTTCCACCGGCCATAGATCCACGCGGCCACCGCGATGCAGCTGAGTCCGAAGACCGGCCCGAGCAGGTTGTCCAACCCGATCTGGCCGGCATAGACCGAGAGCAGGTAACCCGCGGTGGCGAACAGCAGGAACGACATCGCCTGCTTGAAACTCTCCATCCACGCGCCCGGCCGGGGAAGGAGGTCGATGAGGTGCGGGAAAACCGATAGAACCAGATAGGGGAGCGCCAGGCCCACGGCCATGGCGGCGAAGGCGGCGAAGAACTGGAACGCCGGCAGGGCGATGGCGACGCCGAGGGCGACGCCGAGGAGCGGGCCCGAGCAGGGTGTGGCGACCACGGTGGCGAGTGCGCCCGAGAAAAACGATCCCGCGAGGCCTTGTTTGGATTGCAGCGCGCCGCCCACCGAAGTGGCGGAGGTTCCCATTTCGAAGACGCCGAACATGTTGAGCGCGAGCACGAACATCAGCAACATCAGCGCCAGCACCACCCACGGGCTTTGCAGCTGATAGCCCCAACCGACGGCCGCACGCGTGGCGAAAAGAATACCGCTGAGCACGCCGAACGAGACCAGCACCCCGAGGGTGAAGGTGAGGCCGTGCAAGGCGATTTTTTTCCGCTCCGAGCCCGCCTGTTGGACGAAGCCCATGATTTTCAGGCCAATCACCGGGAAGACGCAGGGCATCAGGTTGAGAATCAGGCCGCCTAACAACATTCCGCCGAGGATTTTCAGGAATCGGGAGAACGGCAGCGATTGGGTCGGCACATTGGCGCTGGGGGTGTTAGGAACGGCGATGGCGGTGTCCGGAACGGCAACCGGCCGGGGGCCTGTCAGGATGCCCGAGAACGAAGTTCCCTGGGGAATGGGGTTGTCGAGCGCATCCTTGGTCGCGCGTTGCAATTGGATGAGCCAGGCATTGCCATCGCGGCGGATCGAACCGCCGGCGCTGGCTGCTTGGATGAAGGGTTGGTTAGGGATGAAGTCGGTGGGATCGTCGGCGAGAGCGCCGCCGGGATCGACGCGCAGCAGGATCCCGCCACCGCCGGCGTCGGCTTGCGCGGAGAATTGCCAGTGGGCGGGTTGGGCGGGTAGGCTGGCGCGGGCCGAGGCGAACAACTCGGCGGTCGCTGGATTCTTTTCCATTACAGACCCCACCGGCAGTTTCAGGGTGAGGGTTTGTTGTTCGTTGAGGCAGCTATCCGCGCAGATTTGCCAGGAGGCGTCGGCGGTGAGAGTCACGGTTTTGCCTGCTTCCAGCGTGGCGGCAGTGGTGATTTCCAGCAGCAATACCGGGCTGCCCGTGTAAACGAAACTTTTGCCGAAGAACCCGTCCTTCACCGCGGGGACGGGCCATTGGATAGGGCCGGTGGAAAATCCTGCGGGCAGGGTCCACTTGATGGCGGGTGCTTGTTCGAGGCCGCCGCTGTTCTGATAGTAACTGTGCCAACCCGCGGGGAGATTGAGTTTGAGGGCGACGGCAAACGTGGCGCCGGGCGCGATGGATTGCACCTCGGAAACCAACTCCGCGGTGGTGGCGGGGGCGGCGGCGGGCAATGCAAACTGTGCCGCTGCGCTCGGGAGAAAAGCATACAGCACGAGGACGGATACGGGCAGGTGGTGCATCGGAGGATGGCAATGATGACGATTTTGAGAGGGCCGCATCCGGAGATTCATTCCGAAAAAAAGGCATCCAGAATCTGGATGCCCTGTGGGGTTGGGAAAGGCGGATTGACGAAGGAGCGGGCGGAGGGTGCTAGTCGCGGGTGTTGCCGATCAAGGCACCTGTGGTTCCACCGGCGGCGGCACCGATCAGCGCGCCTTCGGCCGTGCGGCCCGATTGGTGGCCGATGATGGCACCGGCACCGGCGCCGAGCAGGCCTCCGGTGACCGCGCCACGCTGGGTGTTGGGTCCGGTGGGATTGGCACAGTTTGACAAAACAAGGGCTGCGGCGGCACTGGTGAGAGTCAGGAGGATTGATTTCATCGAGGTTTGGAGTTGACGAATGGATAGTCGATCTCCGGTGGAATCCAAGCTATTTTTCACGATTTGGAAGATTTGGAGAGATTTCGCTTGCGGATTGTGGTCGCGGGGTTATCTCTCCGGTGTCGCAAGACAAGGCGGTCCGACTGAGATGCCTCCCGGGTTATTGGGTTTTCCTAGGGGGATGATCGGTCGGGCCGCTTCTTTTTGCCGCCGTCGCGGATTTTCGGGTTTTGCATCACCGGGTCTTCAAGTAGAGTCGCCGCATGAAATTGATCCGATTCGGGGATGAGGGGCGCGAGGAGCCGGGGGTTTTGCTGCCGGATGGCCGCAGGCTCGACGCGAGCGGTGAGTTTCGCGATTACGACGAGGGATTCTTCGCGGCCGGAGGACTGGAGGCATTGGCCGAGTGGGTGGCTGACGGCTGCCCGGGTGGCAGCGAGGTGGATCCCATGGTGCGGCTGGGTCCGCCGGTGAACCGGCCCTCGAAATTGGTCTGCGTCGGCAAGAATTATCTCGAACATGCCAAGGAGTTAGGGGAGGGGATTCCGACCGAGCCGACGCTGTTCATGAAGGCCACCAGCGCGTGGAGCGGCCCGTTCGACGATGTGATCATTCCCCGTGGCGCGACCAAGTTGGACTACGAGGTGGAACTGGCGGTGGTGATCGGCCGGCTGGCCTCCTATGTGGATGAACGTGAGTCGCTGGATTATGTCGCGGGATATTCGACGTTCTGCGATTTTTCCGAGCGGGCGTTTCAGAAGGAAATGGGTGGCCAGTGGACCAAAGGCAAGAGCGCGGATAGTTTCGCCCCGCTGGGACCGTGGTTGGTGACGGCGGAGGAAATCGCCGATCCGCAGAAGCTGCGCTTGTGGTGCAAGGTCAACGGCGAACTGCGCCAGAACAGTTGGACCGGAGACATGATGTTTTCTGTTAGACAGCTGGTTGCCTACATCAGCCGCTTCATGACCTTGCTGCCCGGCGACGTGGTGGCCACCGGCACCCCGAGCGGAGTGGCCATGGGCATGTCCCCGCCGCGATACCTCCAAGCGGGGGATTTCGTGGAATGCGGCGTCGAGGGGCTGGGAGAATTGGCGCAGCGGGTGGTCGCCTCCAATGGAAGATGACAACGAAGCTTTCCAGAATCCGAATCGCCATGTTGCCGTGGCCGAAGCCGCCGGGTGGCCCGCGTTTTGCCGCTTGCCATTTTTGCGACACGCTGCATGAGGCGGCCCCCGTCCCGGAAGGGGTGGCGGCACGCTGCGTGCGCTGCGGCGCGCTGCTCTATCAGAATCGGCCGGCCTCGCTGGTGCGGGCGTCGGCGTTTTCGCTGGCGGCGTTGCTGCTGATGGTGGTGGTGCACTTATTCCCCTTTCTCACAATGGATGCGGCATCCCTGCGGCGGCACCTGACGCTGGTGGGTGCGGCGATGGCCTTGGTGGACGAGGGCAGCCCGGTGCTGGGTGTCTCGATCGTGCTGTTCACGATGGTCGCCCCGGTCATGCTGGCCGGCGGGTTGGTCTATGTTTGTGGTCCGCTGTTGTTTGGAAGGATCGCCCCCGGGGCGGTTCAGGTGGCCAAGTGGATGCATCACTCCGAACCATGGAACATGGTCGAGGTCTTTCAGCTCGGCGTGCTGGTGAGCCTGCTCAAGTTGGCAAAAATGGCGGATGTCCATTTCGGTATTGGTTTCTGGGCTTTTACCGGGGTGATGCTGTGCATGGCGGCCGCCGTGGCGGGCATTGATCGTGACGAACTTTGGGACCGGATGGAGGTGGCCAAATGATCCGCGGACCGCTGCGGAAAGCCGCGGCTTGTGGCTTGGCGGGTTGCCACACCTGTGGCAGGGTTGCGCCGGTTGCGCTGGGGCGCTGCCCGCGTTGCGACACCCGCCTGCACCTGCGCAAACCCGCCAGCGTTCAGCGCTCGCTCGCCTTGATGATTGCCGCCGCCGCGTTGTATATTCCGTCGCACCTGCTGCCGGTCATGACCGTGGTGGAACTCGGGGATGTGTCGCACAACACGATTATCAGCGGCATGCTGCAGTTTTGGAGCGATGGAGCTTATCCGATGGCCATCGTGATTTTCACGGCGTCCATCCTGATCCCTTTTCTCAAAATCGTCACCCTGTGTTGGCTTTGTGCCGCTGCCACCGGTCGGGTGCGGCCCTCGCCGGCCATGCTGGGCAAGATGTATTGGTTCACCGAACTGCTGGGGCGGTGGTCGATGGTGGATATCTTTGTGCTGGGCATTGTCGTGTCGCTGATGCAACTCGGCAATTACATGACGATCACGCCGGGGCCGGGAGCGCTTGCATTTGCCGCGGTGGTTGTGCTAACCATGTTCGCCGCGATGAGCTTTGAGCCGCGCATGCTGTGGGACCGGCTGGATGAACTCGCCACCGCTCCCGATCCAAACACCTCGCAACCAAAATCTTGAGCGAAGAACCGCTGCCACCACCTGCCGCTGTCACTCCCGAATTCCGCGCGGCACAGCGCTGGCACATCGTCTGGGTGGTCCCGCTCGTCGCCCTGGTGCTAGGGGCGTGGTTGATCTATCGGAATTTTGCCGCGCAGGGACCGGTGGCGACCGTGCGCTTCGATACGGCGGACGGCATTTTCGCGGGGAAAACCGAGGTGCGGTGCCGCTCGGTGAAAGTGGGGGTGGTGAGGAAAGTGAAACTGGCCGACGACCTGAAATCGGTGCTGACGTATCTGGAGTTCGATTCCGATGCGGAGCACTTGTTGCGCAGTGGCACGCGTTTTTGGGTGGTCAAGCCGCGCCTCTCCGTGACGGAGTTTTCCGGGGCCGAAACCTTGATCACCGGAGCTTACATCGAGCTCGATCCGGGGGCGGCGGGGGGGGATGCGCAAAGCGAGTTCATAGGACTCGAGACCCCGTCGACGACAAGTCGCGGCGTGCCGGGGCGGCGTTTGGTTCTCACTGCCGAGGATGCGGGTTCACTCTCGGTGGGGTCGCCGATCTATTACCGGGGATTTGAAGTCGGACGGATTGAGGGCCGGGTGTTGGGCGAGGAAGGGTTGAAAGTCACCTTTGCCGCGTTCATTGGCGAGGAATACAGCCATTTGGTGACGGCAAACACCCGCTTCTGGAACACCAGCGGCATTGATATCAGCGCCGGGGCGGATGGCCTGAAGCTGCGCACGCCTTCGTTTCAAGCGATGCTCTCCGGCGGAGTTTCCTTCGGCGTGACCGTAGGTGATGAAGCGGGCAAACCCGCCACCGACGGCATGACCTTCACCTTGTATCGGGACGAGGATTCCGCCCGGCACTCGGGTTTCAACCCGACGCTCAAATTCCTCCTACTTTTTGACCAAACGGTGCGCGGGCTGACTGATAAAGCGCCCGTCGAGTTCCGCGGCATCATGATAGGACGGGTGGCGGATATTTCCTTCGATCTGGTTCCGACCGCCGGGGATACGCGTATCCCCGTGCTGATCGCGATCGATCCCGCCCTGATGCGCCCCGAGAGCGCGCGGGATCTGACGACGACGGATTCGGAGTTTCTCAAAGCGGCGGTGGGCGACGGGTTGCGGGCGGCGCTCAAAACCGGCAGCCTGATCACCGGGACATTGTTCGTGGATCTCGACTATTACGATGACGCCGCGCCTGCGGAACTGGGGAAATCGGGCGAGTTCACCACCATCCCCACGGTGTCCTCGGGCTTGGCGCAATTGGAGGCGAAACTCACCGCCATTCTGGACAAGATCCAAGCCTTGCCCATCGATCAGACGATGGCGGACATCGCGGCCGCGGCCGTGGAAGCCAAGACCACCATCGTCGAATCCCGCGCGACGCTCAAGGAAATCGAGACCACGGCAGCTGCCGCCCGCAAGACGCTGGATGATCCGGCGTTCCGCGAGCTTCCCACCGATCTGCGCAAGACCCTCGAAAAGCTCCAAAAATCCGTGGCCAGCATCGGCCCGGATGGCGCCGTGCAGGGCGATCTGCTGCGCACCCTCGACGAACTCCGCGCCTCGTTGCGCTCACTCAAGGCGATGACCACCACCATCGAAGAAAAACCGAACTCGCTGCTCTTCGGGCGCGACTCCTCGGGCAATCCCACCCCGAAGGCGCCACGCGGCGGGCGTTGATTCCACTCATCCCATGATCCAGCGATTTCTCCCTTTGCTTGCGGTCCTTCTGCTCGCCGGGTGCACGGCGGGTTCGAAGTCGTTCTATGTTCTAACGGCCGACGGCCCCGCGCCTTCCGGCGGCGGCACGGGCATCGGCGTCGGCCCGGTCACGCTCGCGGAATACCTCGACCGTGCCAACCTCGTCCTCGCCGAATCCCCGAACCAACTCACCGTGGCGGAAAACCACCGCTGGGCCGGCGATCTGTCCGCCTCCATCGCCCGCGTCACCGCGGCGAACCTCGGCCGCCGCCTGCACACCGGCAACGTCCGCACCTACCCGTGGCACTCCGATGCGGAAATCAGCTATCAGATTACCCTCGACATCCGCCAATTCCACGGCGGCGCGGATGGCTTCGCCGTGATCGAGGCCGGGTGGCGGGCGTATGCCCTGCCTGATAGAAAACTCGCGGCGTCCCGCACGTTTGTCGATCGCGAGGCGCTGGGCGCCGACGGCTACCCGGCACTGGTGGCCGCCCAATCGCGCTTGTTGTCCCGCCTCGCCGCGGACATCGCGGCGGGCCTGCGGTGATGTCCGCTATCAGACATTCAAGCGACCCGGGCGATGAACCTGAAATCAGATGACGCTGACCCCTAATGGCGAGGGATGATCAGCCTTGACTCAGACGCTGCTGGAAATAGGTCACGTTCACGGTGAGAAACAGCATCACCTCCCCACCACCCGCTCCCGGTCTTCCTCGGCAAAACACTTGCCGCGCAAGCTCCGCAGCTGCCGCGCCCGCTCGTCCTCCGTCGGCTTGCCCGTCGCCAAGAGTCCCATCAATTGTAGCGGCGGTCTACGACCGTCGCTGGTTGGACCATCTTTCCATGGACCGTCGCTAACCACAGCATCCCTAACAGCCTGTCCGCTCACATTCTCCTTCCCCTTACCAGCATGCTTCCCATCCCCCGCGCCTTTCACGGACGCTCCCAATCTCTTGCCCTGTTCGACACTCGACCCGTCCATCTTGCCGGATAAGCCCGGTGTCTTCCCCCCGACGCAGCACGATCCAAGATCCACCCGCCAGCGCCAGCAAACCGCATGCGAATATCATCATGCGTGGCCGATGTGAGTTTGGTGTTGGAGTGGCTGTGAGTCATCGTTGGAATTACGGAGTTACGTTACTGATCGAATGTTGATCGCGAGGACCCCTTACAAGGGTGCGGTGCTTCAGGGCGACGAATCTAAAATTTGAGTTGGAGTTCGCGAAGCGAGTTCATGAACGGCGATTCAGCATCACAAGTGCGGTCAGGATGAGGGCAACTGACCCAACGATCCAAGGCCAAGTGCGACGGAAACCATCAACGAATCCCGTTTGCTTGTCTTGCGACAATGGCTTTGATGGATCGCGTTCTTCCTGACTAGGTTGCTTGACAGCAATTCCTGACTGTGGCGTTTGTTCTGGTCGCATCGGGCCTGGTCTGGCACCAGCAGAATTTAATTGGGCGATGACATTGTTGCTTACCTCAATGATGCACTGTTGCAAGATGGCGTTCACACCTTCCACCGTTACTACGCTTGTCTGATAGGCTTCGGCACCCTGCAAAGGAGTCAGCGCTGATTCACCAAACATAACGGTGATCTGAATATCTCGATCATACGCCTCAAGCGTGATTACACTCCGGTTTATGGACCCTCCCCCTCCAGCCATTCCGAGACCAGCATAACCAGTAACTCCTGATTCCAAAGCTATGCGGTGTATTATTTGAGCGTTCTGTCCCTGCTCTGTGGCAGCTTTCACGAGGATGTCTTCAGCCTTTGCCTTGAGTTCTGGAGTGAGCAAAGATCCCTGCTTGCCGACAACGATACTTATTGGCGCAAACGAATCGTCGTTGCTGCTAAATGTGTGGAACGACAAGCAAGTAGACATCTTCTTGGGCGGCGGATTTTTTTCCGTTAAAGTGTTAGAGTGAAGTAGTGCTGGTTGATCGGACGGTGTTCCGACACCGTCTGTTTTTGAACAAACGTTTGA
>Ga0268284_1001314_pt1 | contig 13130 bp, 2 predicted proteins | sample saktaG_14_FD_190137 | JGI IMG/M metagenome (GOLD analysis project Ga0268284, IMG submission 190137) | Saline water microbial communities from Sakinaw Lake, British Columbia, Canada - sak_2013_06_06_40m | ecosystem: Environmental > Aquatic > Non-marine Saline and Alkaline > Saline ... | reverse complement strand
GGTGGAAAAATCCCTGCTCGTTCCGGATGCCGGAGAGCCCGCTGCCTGCGCCGAAAGCGTGTAGGCCGGCGCCAGGTTTGTTAGAACCGTGCCATACGGCACGGTCCAGGCCACGGTGCCGGCTGTGGTATTGATGACAGCGTTGCTGCCGGGGACGTTGGCGCCGAAGGTCAGGAAATCCTTGGCCGTGGAGACCGTCGTGAAACTCAGCGGCGCGGCCGGCCAGAGCGTGTGCTGCGCGTTGCTGGCGCGGAAGTTGAAGTAGTAGGTCGTGCCGGGGTCCAGATTGGTGAGCGTATGGCTGAGATCTATCGAAGCCACGTTGTTCCACGAGCCGATGGCAACCGAGTGGGCCCAGCCCAATGGGTTCATGCCGCCGTTGACGGGCCCCCAGTAGGCTACCACGTCATAGTTCTTGCTGTTGCACTTCAGCGTGGCGTTGAGCGCGGCCGAGGTGGTGGTGATGGCGGTGGCGGCCTTGTTGGCGAGGCTGCCGGTGGCCGGATAGACCGTGGCGATCCCGTATTTGGCCGCCAGGTAACCGCCGACCAAGGCCTGGTCACCCGGCGACAGCGCGTTGCTGTAGCCGATGATCTCGGCAACGTCAAAGTCCATGCCAGCTTCGTTTTCGGTCCGCCCGATCTGGCAATACGGATAGGCTGCCAGATTCGCCGGACTCGCATTGTCATCGACGGTAATCTTGACCACCATGTAATTGGTGATGGGCGCGAGATTGAAGGTGGACACGCCATTTCTGGAACACGCCAGCGGCTGGTCCCAGAACCCGGTGCCTCCACGATTGATGGTGTAGCTGGATGCTCTGACTGTTAGAAAATCATAGGATTTGCGGCCGATGAACGCGCCGGTGCCGCTCCAGGTGGCGGTGGGCGAACGCACCACGACATACTGTTCTTTGGCGAAGAACTTTCCGGCAATATCGAACCATCCCGCCCGGACTTGGACCGCCGGCAGCGACATGATTTGATTTTGGGCCACGGTCGCGGTGCCGCTGTTCCAGACGCTGTTGTCCAAAGTCGCGTGATGCCCATTGCCGGACCGGTCCTGCCAGGTCGTGACCGCCCCGCTGGAATCAGTGGCGACACCCACCGCCGCATCGAAGTGACAGGCGAGACTCGTCGTGACGGGAACCGTGTAGGCGTCCACCGCAATCGACGCAACGGCCGACGTGCTGAGCACCACGCCCGTGCCGTCCTTGGCCCTTGCTGTGATACTGTACTCACCCACCGCCACATTCGTCCAGATGAACGAATACGGCGCGGTGGTATCGGTCCCGATCAGCGTTTCGCCGTTGTAAAAGTCCACGCTGACCACCGTGCCGACCACATCCGAAGCATCGGCCGTCAGCGTCACCGTCGTCGTCTGGCCGGCGGGCACACCGAAGCGCGCGCCGTCCTGCGGCGAGGTCAGGCACACGCCCGCCACCGGATATAACAACTCCTGCGGGATGATCGCGGCGGCTTGGGATTGGCGGGACGGCATATACCAATAGAGCCGGACCGTGGCCGGATTGGTATTGTGATAGTATTCCATTTTCAGGTGGTATTGATGCCCGGCCGTCAGGGTGATGGCCGCGCTGTCGTTCCACACGTTGGTCGACTGGTCGTTCCAGTCGTTGATCACCTGCACGCCGTTGATCCACAAGCGGACCCCGTCGCTGGTGCGGGTGGAAAACCGGTAGGTCCCGGTCTCGGGTGCCAGCACCTGGCCGGTCCAGCGCACGCTGTAGGTGCCCGCGCCCAGCCCGTTAGGCGGCGTTGAGCCCCAGTCATAGTTGACCGAGGAATCGACCCGTGTCGCCAGGAGCGCGGTGAAATCCATGTTGTTGTAATAACTCCCGGTCAAGCCGCTGCCGCCAGTACCCACCACCAGATTCACCGTCGCGGGCGACGAAGTGGTCATGCTGTCGGCGGCCGTGAACGTGAAACTGTCCATGCCCTGATAACCGGCCGCGGGAGTGTATGTGAGATTGGGCGGGTAGCCCGTGAGGGTGCCATGCGCCGGTTGGCTCGCGACGATGCAGGTCACCGGGGTCGTCCGGCAGGAGAAGCCGGTCAGGGTAATGGCTTTGGGCGTGTTGGCCGGGGTGACCCCGATTTGCGGGTTGGCATGCGGCAGGGCATAGACCACCGACGAGGTCATGGCGGCTTCCAGCGCGCTCACCGTTTCGGTCAGCGCAGTGTAATTGGAGCCGGATGGCTCCCAATTCGCGACATCCGCATACAAATCCGGCAGCGTCCAGCGGGCCGCCTCGCCATAATTCGGCAACGCGGTCAGAGCGTATGACTTATAGAAGGGCACATTATCAAAGATCACCTGGATTCCTTCCTGCACCTTGGTCCTCGACATCGCCCTCATGGCTGCGATCGGCGGATAGCCGCCCATGAAAGTGTCCATCGGTGTCTGGACTTTGGCGCATTCGACCAATTCCGGGAACAACGCCTGCACGTCGGCTTGGCTCAACCCGTACTCCACGAAGCCGTTGAGTTGGCCCCGGCAATTGCCGGTCGGCTGTTGGAGCCCGACGCGCACCGCCTGATAGAGCAGGTTCTTGTCGGCATTGAGCAGGGTATCCGCACAAGTACCGAAGAGCGCTCCTGCCAGAAAGCCGTTGGCCATCTGCAAGGGATCGTCCGTATTGAAGCCCGGATCCCAGGGAAGGGGGGGCGTCACATTGGTGATAAACGCATCCGCCATGTCGGACACGGACGTAGCCAGCGACGCCTCGTCCATCTGCGCCAGCGCGAGGGCGGCTCTGGCACGCACCCACATGTCGGTGTCCTTGAGCCGGCGGGTCAAAGCGGGGATCGCATTGGTGGCTTTCAGGCAGCCCAGGGCGGTGCAGGCCCCATTGCGCTGATAGATATCGGCGGGGTTTTCCGCCATGGTGATGAGTGAGTTCACCTCGGCGCCGCTCAGCCAGCGGGTGCCCAGTTCGGTGGCGGCATTCAACCTGACAATCGGATCATATGCGCCCAGGGCGGCGATGAGCTGCTCCTTGGTATAGCTGCCGCAAACCGAGGCGAATTCCCCGGCCCAGAGGGCGTCGGTCACCTTCTCGGTGCTCAGTGCATTCGCCGGAATCAAACCCTTGCCCGTGATATAGAGTTTTTTCAAGGGCATGGTGGCGTGCAGGAGATAAGTGGCGGTCGGACAACCCCAATACTCATACGTATTATCCCAGTAGGCGCTGGTGGTCTGACCATTGACCGTGCGGTGATAGGCCTGCCCGGGAGCCCACTGCTCGCCACCTTCATACACAAACGAGCCGTCACAGCGGCGCTTCAGGTCCCGGTCCCAGAGCTTGTTTTTCGCGTATTCCACGCCTGCGGCCTTGCCGCCCATATTGGCGCCCAGTTCCGTCCAGATATAGGCGAACCCCTGCCCCGTATGCCCGTAGGCCTCACCCCGGGTTCCGGCCAGGCACATCCGCGAGAAATACTCCGCCTGCGCGGACTTGTCGTCCATGCAACTGAACAAGACCGCACACAGGCCGTCCTTGCCATTGCTGCGGTGATCAAAATACTGCCGGCCCTGGCCATTGATTTGGTGCTCGCCCCACCACGGTTGGTGTTCGCCGTAGGGAATGGACCCGCCATTGACATAGTAGCCGAAGAAACCGGCGGCCCGATCAATGGCCGGATCAATTTCCGGATCCACGATGCCCGCCTTCTTGCCTAACACAATTGTAAGCTGGGCGATCAGACCAGCCTGGTTGAGCGCCCCGTAAGGCGCGATCGAACCATGGCGCCCGTTCCCCCAGCCGCCGGGCGGCTCAAGCGTCGCAAACCCGTGGCCGGTCGTGCCGCACAGATCCGAGTTCCTGGCCGCGAAAATGACATACTCCCTGAGCCCGGGTAACACATCGGGGTCGTTTGTCAGCATATAGTATTCTGCTAGAAATACGCCATTGTAGTAATGCCATGCGTCCCCACCCGCGACATAACCCGCAGGCACCAGCCGCCGGGCATAATCCCGCACCATCGGCATGTAATTGATATTGATGTTATTGGGGTCATTGATGTTCGTGGAGTCAGCGGGATTATTGGGGGTTGCCATCAGGGCCAGCGCGCTGATGGCGCCTCTCCCGTCATCCTGGCCCCAGTCACTCGCGATCATCCTTTGCGCGAGACTCTTGGCGGCGATTTTCATGATCTTGTCAGACTTGGGACAATCGTAGGGAACCGTGTCCGAGTAGGCGCCCATGTAGGGCAGGGTGATGGAGACATCGGTGGTGACCCCGGCGCGCCAGCGCTTGAAGCTCAGGATCCCGTCGACGCGGGCCTCGGCGTCGCCGATCGCCCTACCCATGCTTTTGCGCGCGTCGGTGGTGAAGAGCGGCACGGGATCCGTGCCCGCACTCGCGCCCAGAATCACGTCGTCGACGGCCATGACCCCGGCGGCCGGCGTGTTCGCGGCCACGGTGGTCACCAGAATCTGATAGGGCGCAAACAGCGTGCAATCATCATTATTCATAGTCGCCGGCCAGGCGCTATAGATCCACCCGCGCATCCCGGTGGCCCCCAGGTTCCAGGTCCAGGCACGGTTGATCGTGCCGAGATCCGTGGTCGTGAGGTCGGGCGCCTGGGCGTGCAGCGGGGATGGCAAGGCCAGCAGGAAGATCAGTGAGATCGCCGTGAACAGGGGCCGAAAGGGCAATCGTGCTATTGTTAGGCTCATTGAGTTGCGTTGGTGTTATTTTCTTTTTGGTAAATTGATGGTGGGTAGCGATGGGATTATGCTTATCAATAAGGAGGGTGGACGTCTCGTCCACTCATCTGATAAAGGGACGAGACGTCCCTTCCCCCTATGATGCCAGCAACAATTCATTGTTCCTCGGTTCTCACAGTGACGAAATTTTTCACCCGGTTCATTTCACGCCGAAAACCGCCACGCGCTGGAGCATCAGCGCCCGCGGCGAATCGTTCTTGGTTTCAAGCTTGATAAACCTGACTTTACGTCCAGGCACATTCGCACCGGCATCCAGATGTGTCAACGGCACCACCCACGAAGCCACCCAGTCCTTCGCTTTCCAGACCTCTTCCCATTTCGCGCCGTCTTCGGAAACCGAGAGGATGAGCCCTTCGGTCCGCCGCTCATCGGGACGGTTGTCGATCACGACCGCGTTGACCGTCTTGACGGCTCCGAGATCAATCTTCGCCCACGGGTTGTTCTCGTTGTCGGTATGGAACGCGAAATCCACCTTGTCGCCGGTGAAAAGCCGGGCATGGTTCGCCGCGTTATCCCATCCGCAGGTGGAACTGATCTCGAGCTTGGCATTGTCACTGAGCAGCGCGCCCAGCTCGGAAATATAATTCTTCGGCGTATGGATCGCACCGCTTAGGCTGCCGGTGGCGATCGTGTTCTCCAGGGTCAGCTCGATCACCGTCACCGGCGTGTCGCGATCCTTTGGCGCAACCTCCAGCGAGAGTTCGTCGGAGCTCTGTTTGACGGTGACCGGCGCGCCGTTCAGGGTGCGCGCCGCCAGCACTTTGTTAGGGAGCGGGTCAAGCGCCAGCCCTTCGCGCGGCCAGTCATAGACATGCACGTAGAGTTTGTTGCCCTTGTGGCAGGTGCCGCCCCATGAGCCGTTGCGGTACGGGCCGCCGCGGGTGCCGTAGATGGCTTGGCCATATCTCGAGAGCCACACCCCCATGGCGCGGGCGACCTTGGCCTCGCCCTCGGCAAAGGTGCCGTCCGGACGCGGGCCGAAGTTAAGTAACAGGTTGCCGCCGCCAGTCGTGCAACTCACTAACATTTTGATGCAGTCATCCGGCCCCTTGAAGCCGTCCTCGCCGTGATACGACCAACCCTGCCCGACATGGATGCAGGATTCCCAGTCACTGGCAATATTCATCCCGCCGATATGCCCCTCGGGCGTCCCGTAGTCGCCGCCGCACATTTTGGCAAGCTCGGGCGTGGCCGGGCCGCGGTCCTCGGGCGTGGCCGGCCCGCAAAACCTGGCGGCACGGTCATTGACGATGAGCTTGGGTTGGAGCTTATACATCATCTCGAAGAGCTCATCGAACTTCCACTTGCCCCAGTCACGGCCGCCGACGTGATCGAACCACATCACGTCAACCTGCCCGTAGTTTTCTAACAGCTCCTTGACCTGGGCGCGGTAGAACGCGTCGTATTTCCGGTTGTCGCCGACGAGGTAGTCGGGGTGATGCCAGTCGCGGGTGGAATAATAGAGCCCGAGCTTCATCCCGTTCTTGTGGCAGGCATCGGCGTAGGCCTTGACGATGTCTTTTTGGTACGGGCTGGCCATGATATCATAGTCGCCGGCTTTCGAGTCGAACTGCGCGAAGCCGTCGTGGTGTTTGGCGATGAGCACCATGTACTTCATGCCCGAGGCTTTCGCGAACTTCACCCAGGCGTCGGCGTCGTACTTGGTCGGATTGAACTGCTTGTAGTAATTGTCGTAAACGGGATCTTCGGTGCGCGGGGTCTGGACGCCGTTGATATCCCACGGCCGGTTCGCGTCACGGCCCCAGCCGATCTCCTTCTGGCCGACGGCACAGGGCCCCCAGTGGATGAACATGCCGAACTTCGCGTCGCGGAACCACTGCATGCGCTCATCGCGCTGTTCCTGCGTTTCATGGAGCTGCGGCACCTTCGAGAGATCCGCGGCCCGCACCCAACTTGTTGCCAGCAAAACCGGCATGAATATCCTGATGGTTTTCGTCATGTTTCTCATGCGTGTGTGGTTTTCATGATGGTGGCGATGCGGGTGCTTGGGTTGGGGTTTTCATTCCGCGGGCGCGGTGATGGGGTAATGTGGCAGTGCAGCGGCGAACCGACAACCCCAAGAACGGGTGACAAACGGGTGACAAGCGCAAGTGCAGCCGGGAATTTTACCCTGGTAGGGTCGGACGGCCCCGGCCGCCCCACTTGTCCGCCCGCATGGGCGGCGCGAATGCGCGGTGCATGACCAGACAATACACTTCGCCCTCAGGGGCGAAGTGGGACAAGCGAGGCTGCTTGTCCCTACCCTTTGATGGTAGGGCGGACCGGTCTCAGTCCGCCGACTTGTCCGCCCGCAGGGGCGGCGCCTCATGCCATCTCCCACAAATCATGCGACCTTGATCTAACGGCGTATGAGTCAAGGCCGATCTTTCCCGGTGCCACACCGCGGCCAGAATACGCACGCTAAAGCGTGAACTCCGACAGTCCCATACGAAATCGTCACGGTAATGATTGGGGACGATATGAGCATGGAACATGGGTTGCACTTGGGATGTTTCGCCCTCGGGGGCAGTTAGGGACAAGCGCGGCCGCTTGTCCCTAACTTTCGCGATCTTCTATCTCATTACGGGCCCATCACCTTGAGGCGGGCGAATTTGACCGCGCCGGACGGGAACGTGTAGATCACATGGTTGCCGGTGAGGGTCACGCCGCCGCCGGTGGCCGGTTCGTTCGTCCAATCGCCGGTTAGCGTGGTGGAGGTTTGCACCACATAATCGGTGCCATACACGCCGGGGTAATCGGCCGCCTTGGTCCAGGTGACGCTGAGCGTGCCCGCCGTGTTGACCACGCCGGGCAAGGCGGTGAAGCCGGTGGTGTTGGCGCTGCCGCCTAGGAAGTATTCGATTCCGTTAGGCACGCCGTCGTGGTCGTGGTCCAGTTCCAGTGTCTGGCTGCCGGCGCTGTTGGCGGCGGCCCAACTGGCGTAGAATACGGGCACGGGCACGTTCGTCACGGTGACATCGCTGATCTTGTCCAACCAGGAATGAGGATCCGTGGGCACGCCCCCCACCCTTGGGCTGGTGGAGTAGAACCCGAGACTCAAATTTCCCCCATGGGTGACCGTTTTGGTCAGCGTATAGCTCTGCCAGCTATCGGCGGGCAACAAGGTGGTGTCGAACGCCATGGGGTAAAGAGTCGTGTCGACCTTGAAATAAGCAACACCCTGCGCCCCGGGATTGGTCTTGTCTCGCCCGAGCCAGAATGTCACCGAAAGCGTATTCCCGGCTGCAACGCTTGCACCCAGGTTCTGAGCGAGCGGGCTTGATTGCGGCACGTCATCAATGCTGATCAGCGCGATCCATGTGCCGCCACCGACGACGGTGCTGGTGAATGCGCCTCCAGCCACGGCTTGAACTTGCTGGTAATTCGAAGGCAAGCCTGTGACGGGCCACGGGCTTCCAAACATTGCCCAAGGACCACCAAGCCCGGCACCCGGTGTCTCGAAGCTCCCGTTCACCACGAGGATGGTTGACTTGACGGTGATCGCCATGGTGGCATCCGCGCTGAAGGCCGTCGCATCGCGCACCTGGAACTTGAACGAGTCGGGCCCGATGTAGTTCGGGGCTGGCGTGTATGTTAGAGTCCCGATATTGGCCACTGGAATGGCCGCGCCCGGGACTGAGGTTATGGGCGTCCCGCCCAGCTTGAGTGTGCCATGGGCCGGGAGCGAGGTCACCTGGATCGCACCCAGCGTGTCGCCGGCATCGACATCCGAGAACGGGAAGTCTGCAGCGGCAAACGTCTTGACGGTGTTCCCGTTCAGGCTCACCGAAGCGCCGGTGGAGGTGGGCGCATCGTTGACGGATGTTAGATTGACCGTCATCACGGCGAAGTCACTCCAGAGGTTGCTCGCATTCATGACCATGATCCCGATCGTCGTGTAAGGAGTGCCATTCCCGTTCAACGGCGGCTGGTACGTCAGGTTGCTGATGTTGGCCGCCGCAACCGTAAGCGGCAGATCACCACTCACCACGGTGGATCCGTTTAACTTCAAGGTACCCAGCGCCGGGAGCGAGGTGATCCTTACCGCGGCGAGCGCGACCGAATTCGGATCGGCGTAGCCGAAATTGCCTGCGGCGAGCGCCGAGGCCGCGTCCTCCAAAGTTGTTAGCACGGCACCGCTGGATGACGGTGCGTTAGGGGGCGTGGCTTCCGTGGTAAAACTCAGGACATTGGTCGCCCACACTTGTTTGACTGCATTTGAAGCGCAGAATGCAAAATAACAAGCCGTCGCCGCACTCAGCCCCGTTGCCGTGTAACTGAAGTTCGTCGGATCCCCGCCGCCCCAGGTACCGACAACCACCGAATGCTGCCAATTCGCCGCAGTCGACCCGCCGTTGACCGTGCCCCAGCAGGCGGTGACCGCATAACTTCCCCAGGCTGGAGAAAATGTCGCGTTCAACGTCGCGTTGGTTGAAAGAACCGATGTCGCCGGCTGATTGGTCAGCGCGACGGCATTGGAGACCACAAAAGGCTGGGGAATGGAGGTCCGCTCATTGCCCGCCGCGTCACGGGCGATCGCCGTGACGCCCCTGCCGCCCCACGGCCGGACTGCATAAACCGAGGATGACTGGCCATTGGTGACGGTTCCCAGTTTGACGGCGCCATCATACACATCCGCGCTCACCCACCCTGGAAACGCAACCGAATCCACCGACACATTGAACTGGATCGTCTGGCCGGGGGCATAGACCGGGCCGCCCACGGCCGTAACAGTGACAGCCGGGCCATAGGTGGCGAATCCCCGATAGAGATTGGCGACATCCGCATCCATCAGCCAGCAGGCATTGGTTTTGGCACCCGGCCCCGGATAATCCGAATAGGGGTAAACCGAAAGGGACAAGCCACCGCTGACCGTCGGTTCGGTCGCCAGCCAGGCGTTGGTCTCGGTTAGATCCAACAGGTTCACCGGACCGGTGAGCGGCGTCACCCCGGCAGGATAACGCGCCCGGATGGCATGATCAAACAAGGTAAAGAACATGCCGTCCACATTTCCCTCGGCATGCCCGGTATTCTCCTCAAAGGCAAGAGCCCAGAGCGCTCCCCTGGGCCGGTTGGCCTCGAACCTGTCCATGATCCCCGTGCGGCCTACCCCGACATCAAGTTCACCACCCACGAAAATGCTCGGTGTCTTCAGCGCGGCCGCCGACGGAGGTTCCGGGACATAATACGCTCCCTTGTTCACAATAAAGGCAATCACTCGCTCCGGTATCTTGGTATTGATTCCATAAGCGATCTGCCCGCCACCCGACCACCCGGCGAGAACAAAAGGCAGATTCGTGACTTCAGGATGCCCGCTGGCAACCGCATACCAGGCAAGATCACCCAGGAGAACCGGCACTTCCGCATCCACATCCGCAGTTGATTGACAAATATACAGAGAAGTGCCCATCAAAGCAAAACCATGCGCACGTGCCAGTGCCTGCCAGTCTGTCTCGGCGGTCCTTCCGCGCTGATCTCCGTTGGCGCCGTTAGCGAGAACAATCACTCCTCTGATGACGGTCACATCATTCGGAATCCACAAGCGGGTGGTATGGACATACCCGCGATAAGACGACGTCGACGGCGCGTCATAGTATGTTCCCTGTGCGCGGACCAGCCCGCCAAAAACCATCCATACCAGGGCAAGCAGTCCGGTTATAACAGATATGGAACAACGTGTTTTCATGTTTGGCAGGAGCCTCATCGTCGGTGTGCAATCAGTGGGAGTCATCATCAAAATCTTGTTCCATGAGTTTCTCCTGCTCACCATGCTCTGCCGCAGGACCTGCAGTTTGGGTACGCTGGAATGGCGGGTCGGGAATTCCGGGGGGCGGACTCGTTTGACTGGCTTGTTTCGTGGCAGTCGGACCGGGGACTGAATTGAGCGGTATTGCCGGTGCATCTTTCCGCGTGAAGAGCCAAACGACCGCGCCGCCCAACAGGACCGCACAAAGGAACAGGAATACTTGCTGCTTCATGATGGAATGATGCCGGGTATTTTGGTTTCCGTTCGGTTGGGTTGACGTCTTTATCCCGCGGGCGCCGTGCGCGGGTACCGTAGTGGCGCGGCGGCAAAACACCAACCCTAAGAACGGGTGACAAACGGGTGACAAACGCGGCCTAAGGAGGGTGGACGTCTCGTCCGCCTTGCTCAGGAGGCACTCACGCGCGCAGACCATGAGACGCGTCTATCACTTTCCATGATCGGCCAGCGGACGAGACGTCCGCCCCCCTTATTCACTGACCCTTCATCCGCACCCCTTAAGTTGACGCAAATGGGCTTATGGTTGAAATGAGGACCAGGTATCATGATGACGAGGTGCCTAACAACAGTGGGGCCGCCGGTGCGCACCGGCGGCCCCTGGGATCCCGGAGAAAACCCATTAACTCCGGAAAGGGGTGGGAAGAGGTTATCAGTTATTTGTTATTTATAGAAGATAGGGCGTCTCGGCGGCGGCGGCTTTTCCTTGGCGTTCCTGACGCTGGCGAGTCTGGAGACTCGCGCTCCCGGCAGTGCCGATGCACGGAACATGGGCCGCACAGGTGATGTTTCGCCCTCGGAGGCAGTCTGGGTCGGCCGGGGCCGTCCGACCCTACCGGCCGCTTGTCCCTACCTTTCGCGATCCACGATCGCTTCCGGCCTGCAAATAAACTCCGGGCGGTTTGCACACCGCCCGGAGCCTTTGTTGCTAGAGCCAGCGTGACCCTTGGTTAGTTAGGCGTCACCACCAGACGGACGAACTGCTTGCCCAAGCCGGGGTCCAGGGTGTAGGTTAGATAGCCACCCGCGGGCGTGGGCTGCGGATCCGCAGGCGACCAGTTAGTGAGGTCGGGCGAGGTTTCAACCACATAGGTGCCGATGAAGGTCGTGCTCATCGGCCAGGTGACCTTGTTGCTCGCGTCCAGGCCCGGATTGGTGGCGGGACCGGTCACGCCCATGAAGTAGGCGATGCCGTTTTGCACCCCGTCATTGTTCGAATCCTCATTCGGCGTGCCGGTCACGCCGTTGGCGGCCGCCCACTCGGCGTAGGATCCAGACCCTGACTCGATGACGAAGTCACCCGCAGGGAGCGCGGTGAGCGTGTTGTAGTTGGTCGTGTCGTCCGGCACGAAGTCGGCCGTCACCGCATAGGTGGCTGCAGCGGTCTGGGTGGCCGCGCCGCCTGTGAGGATGTTCTGCACCGCGCCCGGCACCGAACTGGTCGTGATACCGACGGTAGCCGCATGGGGCAACGAGTCATAGGCCACGGGCGAGTTGTTTACCGCGAGCGTGGCGGTGGGCGTCACCTTGTTAATCGTGTCGGTGATGGTGGTGGTCACTCCACCGGGCGTCACGCTGACACCGCTGACCTTGTCAAGCCATGGTCTGCCGCTCACAGGTCTGAATATAATGCTGAGAGTGCCCGTGTTGGTAATGGGGGTGGTAAACGAGTAGCTTTGCCAAGTGTCATTTGCCTGCAGACCCGTATCAAATTCACTGCTGGTGTATTCTGTCGTGCCGACCTTGAATGTGACTGTGAATTTCCCGCCATTGCTCTGGGGGCTGGGCAGCCCGGCCTTGGCTCGCCCACCGGAGAATGTCATCGAAAGAGTGTCTCCCGCGTGAGCGGTGGTGCCCAGGTCTTGAGTGACCGAGACGAGCCACGACTCCAAGTTTGCGGCGTAGAGGCCATCCGCAGCGGCGGTAAATGTGTTGAACTGGTTCACCTGAAGCTCTTCATACCCCTGTGGAACGATACCCCCCACCCATGGGCTGCCCAGAGACCACCAATAAGTCGCCCAATTAATTGTGCCGTGCGTCTCGAAGCTCCCGTTCACGACGGGGATGGTTGAGGCCACGACGCCGATACTGTTGTAGTTGGCGGTGCCAGTGAAGCTCCAAGAGTCGTTAGTATAGACCCCGGCGTTCGTGTGGGTCGTGTTGGTCAACGTGACCGTGCCGACCGTCGCGTCCGTCTCGCCGTTCACACCCGTGATCGTGCCGACCGTCGCCGTGTGCGGGCTGCCGTCGTAGTCCACCGTGTAGGGCGTCACCGTGAACGTCGCGTCCGCCTTGTCGATCACGAAGTTGCCTACCGACAGGCCGGTCAGCGTGTTGTAGTTGGTCGTGTCGTCCGGCACGAAGTCGGCGGTCACCGGGTAGGAGCCCGCGTTGGTCTGGGTGGCCGCGTCGCCTGTTAGAACGTTCTGCACCGAACCGGACACGGAACTGGTAATCCCCACGGTGGCCGCATGGGCGGAGCCGTCATAGGTCACGGGCGGGTTGGTCACTGTTAGCGTGGCGGTCGGGGTTGCCTTGATCACGGTCAGTGTGCCCGGCACATACTCGATATTGTAATTGCTTGCGGTAAATGTGCCACCTGCCGCATCGCTGGGCGTAA
>Ga0268284_1001312_pt1 | contig 13132 bp, 10 predicted proteins | sample saktaG_14_FD_190137 | JGI IMG/M metagenome (GOLD analysis project Ga0268284, IMG submission 190137) | Saline water microbial communities from Sakinaw Lake, British Columbia, Canada - sak_2013_06_06_40m | ecosystem: Environmental > Aquatic > Non-marine Saline and Alkaline > Saline ... | reverse complement strand
GAGCAGTGGGCAGTGGGCAGTGGGCAGTGGGCAGTCGGAGGCAAAATTTCTGTTGACGACATCCAGGCGTACGCCAGCGGGATTTGTTGAAGCGTTACGGAAGGAGTGCCCGTCTATTGAGGTTGTTCCTGTTGAAGAGACGCCGCGAGGATGGGTGGCTGATAAGCTGGCGGGTGCAACGGCTGTCTGGGTCACCCGCGACAGCGTGTCGATGATCTATGAGGCGCTCGGAAGTGGCGCACCTGTCGGATTGCTGAATATGATTTCACTCAAAGGTACAGCGGCACCGAGTAGTCGCGTGGCGAACGGCATCGCGATGTTGGAAGACGAAGGATGGGTCACGCCGTTTGACATGTGGAAAGAAACGGGCATCCTCAAATCAAAAGGCGCACTTGTCGAAGTAGACCGCGTGGCTGATATTTTACTCAATCATTGAGTAAAAGTACTCAATCATTGAGTAATTTGTTGACGTATCGTCTTTTGTTGTGGTAATATCGCACCATGAAATTTGATCGAGCTATTGTGGGCATTCTGAAACAGGCCATCCTGAAGACACCACAGGTCATACATGCCGTTGTAGGTCCTCGGCAAGTAGGAAAAACGACTGCGGTAAGACAGGTTTGTGCCGTGTTGGGATGGAAGACGCATTGGGCTGCTGCAGACACGCCTTTCCCCCCCGGGGCCGAATGGATTGAAAGCCATTGGGCTGTCGCAATCGCTGCTGCCACATCTAAAAAAATGCCGGTTCTGATCGTTTTTGATGAAATTCAAAAAGTTCGAGGATGGAGCGAAGTACTCAAGCGATTGTGGGATGAGGCGTGTGCACACGAGTTACCCATCCGCGTTGTTATTTTAGGGTCGTCGGCTCTGCTCGTTCAGTCTGGACTATCAGAAAGTCTCTCGGGTCGTTTTTTCTTACACCGTTGCATGCACTGGGATTGGACTGAATGTCAGCAGGCGTTCGGATGGTCCTTGCGAGACTGGCTCTATTTTGGAGGATACCCGGGAGGAGCGCGCTTTTCCGATGACGAGGGTGTCTGGCGCCAGTATATCTCGGACTCGATGATTGAGACGGTGTTGACGCGCGATGTACTACAACTGGCGCCGGTGACAAAGCCAGTCCTGATGCGTCATCTCTTCGGTTTAGCAGCGCAATATCCAGCGCAGATGCTCTCGTACAATAAGATGCTCGGACAGTTGCAGGATGCGGGCAACACGACCACGCTGGCGCATTACTTGAAATTATTGCAAGCGGCCTTTCTGCTTTCAGGACTGGAGCTCTATTCTGCCGGACAGCTTCGGCAACGTGGTAGCAGTCCTAAACTTGTTTTTTGGAACAATGCACTCATCCACGCACAAAGCGGCTTAACGCGGGCGATGACTGAGAGTGATCTCGCTTGGCAAGGACGGATTGTTGAAAATGCCGTCGGAGTGCATCTGCTGAACCATCTCATCGGTGCGGAATGGGCGGTTTCCTATTGGCGATCAGGAAACATGGAAATGGATTATGTCGTTCAGCATGGACAGAGAACGTATGGCATAGAGGTCAAAAGCGGGAAGCCTGGCAAATGTTCGGGTTGCGATGCGTTCCGCGCGAGATATCCCAAAGCAACTGTTCTTATTGTCGGTTCGTCCGGTATATCCCTTGAAACCTTCTTTGGTCAAAAACCTCAAGACTTATTGTCATGACAACAGAAAATCCTATTTATTTCAAATACCACTTTGAGTTCGAGTCTGGAAAAAAACTGGATTTTGAAATCAATCTGGATCCCACTACGCTTAATATTATCCGTAAGCGCGTGGAGAATCTGCCGGCGTGGACGGAGCGCAGTTACCATCAATGCCCAAATTGTACCTTGGAGATGACAGAACATAAATATTGCCCCATCGCGGTGGAAGTCATGGACTTGGTCACGGCTTTCAAAGACCAAGTGTCTTATGAACTGGTGAATGTGTTGGTTGAAACCGAACGCCGGAATTTCTCTCACCGGGTTCCGCTCCAGCATGCGGTCAGCTCGCTGCTGGGCATTTACATGACCACCAGCGGATGTCCCATCATGGAGAAACTCAAGCCGATGGTGCGTTTCCATTTGCCCTTTGCGTCATTGGAGGAAACCGCATACCGCCACATTTCGATGTACCTGACTGCGCAGTTCCTACGTGCTCAAAAAGGGCTGTCAACCGATTGGAAACTGGAACATCTCCTGTCGACGTATGCCGAGATTCATACGCTTAACACATATTTCTGTAAACGCATCACGTCCGAAGCGGCGAAAGATGCAAACTTGAATGCGGTTGTGATTCTCAGCAATTTCACCGATTTTATCCCCTTTAATATTAGTGACGGTGAAATCGGCAATTTGGCGACTATTTTTCGATCTTATTTATCATAAGTATGCATATCGTGCAATTAATACCCTCCTTGAATGAAGGCGGGACAGAGCGCGGCGTGGTCGATCTGAATCGCGCATTTGTCCGGCATGGTATTCAAAATACCGTGATCTCTACTGGTGGAAAACTGGCTTCGCAGATTGTGGAGCAGGGGGGGCGGCATATTGTCTGTGACGTGAAATCCAAGAATCCGTTGACCTTCCCTTGGCGTGTATTCAAGTTATGGAAAATCTTGCGTGAACTAAAGCCGGATGTTTTACATGTGCGCAGCCGCATACCGGGTTGGCTGGTGCGCTTTGCCAATAGGCCGTTGGGTATTCCTGTGGTGACAACTGTCCACGGTTTTAATACAGTGGGGGGGTATAGCCGTATCATGGTCGATGCTCTGCGAGTGATCGGCGCGAGCGTTGCCATGCGCGATTATTTGCATCAGCACTATGGTGTCACGGAGGATGTCTTCCGATTGATCCCACGCGGTATAGATCCAGAAGGTTTTAATCCAGATAAGTTGGATACACCCTGGATGACGCAGTTCAAGAACCAATGCGGAATAGACAATCGTTTTGTGGTTGTGATTGCAGGGCGTATCTCATCACTGAAGGGTATTGACTGGGCCATCAAGGCATTGGCGCAAGTATCAGACAGGTTGCCGTCTTGGAAGTTGCTGATTGTGGGGAGTCCGCAAGCAGGCCAGGAAAATTATACGGACGAACTCAAGACACTTGTTCAAAAGCTCAAGCTTGAAGACCGTGTGATGTTTACGGGGAGCCAACGTAAAATGGCGGAAGTATATGCCTGTGCAAGTGTCGTGATTTCCGCGTCAACACGTAAGCCAGAGACCTTTGGCCGTTCACTGGTTGAAGCCTTGGCGATGAATTGTCCCGTGATTGCAACAGCGCATGGCGGTGCGCTCGACATCGTCCAGCCGGGGGTCTCCGGCTGGCTGGTGCCGCTGGAGAATGCTGAAGCGTTAGGTGAAGCGATTGTGGAGTCATCTCGTGTGAAACTTACAGGACTTCGTGATTACGCGCTTGCAAATTTCTCTCTTGAACAGATGGTGGAGAAGACCATTGCGGTTTATAGAGAAGTGTCAGTAAGTCTTAGAAGTGTCAGTAAGTTAAGAAGTAAAAAGAAGAAGTGTAAATATAATTGACACAAAGACAAGTTTTGTGTAAAAATAATTGACATAAAAGGAACACATGGTTGAGCAAGAAATAGCACGAAAGTTAGCGGATTTCAGGGAGCTTGGCTTTCCTGACTATATTCAGCGCGAAGGTCGAATCCATCGCGTCCGGAATATGGTATCGGTGCTGATCGGTGCGCGTCGTGTCGGGAAAAGTTTCCAAGCGATGCAATTTGCAGAGGAATTAATTCAAGAAAAATTCATCCCTAATAGATCCCATGTGTGTCATCTTGATTTTGATAATCCGATCCTAGCCCAGATGAGGGCGGAACAGTTACCCAGCATCCAGCAGATATTTTTTCAGCAGAATCCTTCTTTTCATTTGAAGACTCCGATCGTTTTCATCTTTGATGAACTTCATCGTGTGAATGGCTGGGAAGATTATGCTATTGAACTGTCCAGAAATTCAAATTGGCAAGTGGTCGTCACGGGGTCATCCGCTCGGTTATTGTCAACCGAGATTGCCACTTCATTGAGAGGCAAGGCCATTTCAACAACGATTACTCCGCTTTCATTTCGCGAATTTCTGAAGTTCAAGAAGATTGATCCCAATGGACATACCACACGTCAAACGGCAGCCCTGCACGTGGCGTTTCAAGAGTATTTGCGATGGGGCTCATTTCCTGTGATTTCTCAGGTTTCGGAATTTACTAAACCAACGCTATTACGTGAATATTACGATACGATGTTGTTACGCGATATCATTCAGCGAAATGAGATTCGCTCCGTCGATGACTGTATCGCCTTATATGCGTATCTGCTCTCCTGTATGGCCAAGCCTTTTACTATTAAAAGTGCTCAGAAGTGCCTTACAGGCGCCGGACTCAATACGGGACGCGAGGCGATTTCTCACTATATTCGATATGCCGAGGATGCCTGGCTTTTCCAGACGGTTCCATTGTACACCGACTCCATAAAACAGGTGGCAAGAAATTATCGCAAGATTTATGCGATTGATTGGGCGTTTGCAAACTATAATAGCCCGACATGGGATGGTTCTCATTCACGGGCATTGGAGAACCTTGTATTCTCGGAATTATCCAGACGTTATCCGAGGGTTTGCTACGCACTCACGCTTTCCACGCGACAGGAGGTCGATTTCGTTGTTGACGATCTTCATGGAAAGCCTCGTCTAGCGGTACAAGTTTGTCAGGACATCTCAGATCCGGATACCTTCACGCGCGAGATCACGCCACTGATTGCAGTGGCTAAGTATTATCGGATTCCCGAGGCCATCATTCTGACCGTTGGGCATGAGGATCGTAAAATTCAACGTGACGGCGTTCAAGTCCATATCTGTCCGATTTGGAAGTGGCTGATCGGTTAAGTGAAAGCATTGATCTGTTAATTACGTATGGCTAAAAAACCAAAAAACATGACGCAGTATCTGATTGCGAAACTGCAGTGGCTGCCGATTTCTCTTGGGTATCTTTTCTTGCCGCACCTGAGTAGGCGGCTGTTGCTTTGGCTCGTCAGGGTGGTTGCCTCTATCGGGTTGTTGCTGGATAGGAAGGGGCGGCGATTGGCCGTCGAGAATATTCAGTTTGTTTTCCCAAAACTCTCCGCTAAACGACGTCATGCGATCCTTGTGGGCTGTTACCGGAACATTACGCGGGTCTTGTTCGACATGTTCTGGTTCAGCCGCGCTGACGCGGCGTTGGTCAACCGCTGGGCAACTCTCTCACCTTCCTGGCAGTCAGTTCTCGAACAGACTGGGCCGAAGATTATCGTGACCGCACATCATGGCAACTGGGAAATGGCAGGGCAAAGCGTGGTTATGCACGGCTTTCCATTGATGAGTGTTGGCAGACCGCTGGGGACCGAAGAGACCACCCGTAAACTCAATGCGTTTCGTTCCCGGTTGGGACAGGAGATTGTGTTGTCGGAGGGCGCTGTTATCCCTTTGCTGCGTACGCTTCGCAAGGGAAAAAATATTGCGTTGCTGGCAGACCAGCATTTGTGGTCAAAGAAGGGGGGGCTCTGGACGACCTTTCTTGGACATCCTGCTCAACTCGCGCCGACCCCCGCCTTTTTCTCGCAACGCATAAAGGACGCGCGTATTTTTGTCGCGTATCTTCAAGCGCGGCCTGACGGACGTTATCGGGCGGTGCCGCCGATTCTTATTTCGCGGCAAGAAGGCGAAAGTATTGAGGCGTTAACACAGCGTGTTGCCGACGCGTCCTCGAAGCTCATTCGCCGTTTTCCCACACAGTGGTTGTTTGCCTATCGGTTATGGCGCGACATCCCCAAGGGCGAGATGGTTTCTCGTTGGCCCTCGTATGCGAAGCCACTTGCGGAGTAATGATAGGAGCCAACCTGCACAAATCCGGTGATTGTCTCACCTTGTTCTATTATCGCCACTGCTTTGCAGCCCATCTGACCGGCGGAATAGATTTGTAGACTTTTTTATACCAAGGGGCGTCCCATTTCCCAATCAATAGCTCATGAGGCATGGGGTTTCCAGTGCAAACAACAATTCGTGCATCTTTGAATTCCCTCGGCTGCATGAAGAGGCGCATGGGCCATGGACGCATACAGTGAACTTTGAACTGCTTGATCCATTCATCGGGCCAAAAATCCATATTTTTGATTGTATGGGAAACAAAGGTTTGCGAATTTTTATAGCGTTTTCGCATGTCCAGCGGGTTTTCCAATAGGCTTTCAAGAACGTAGGGATGCGTTCCAATCGTAAAACGGAAAACCGATGTGTTGCCGATTCGTTTATTAGGCGTAGTATAGTTGCGCATCACAACGTAGTCGGATGTGCTTTCATAACTGAAAAAATCATCCATGGGGCCCGTGATGATAATATCGAGGTCAAGAAAGAGGAACTGTCCTGAAAGCCCTCGAAGCTCTTTATTCCAAAGCGAAACCTTGCGCCACCCCAAATAGCATAACGGTTCGGGGATAGCAACAGACGGACAAGGGAGGACAACCACAGCCGGATTGATATCGGCCGGTTCATTCGTCAAACAATATAATTTAAAAGGAGGCGTAGTATGTCTCTTAATCATATTATATAAGCGATTCACATAGTCTGCTGAATACAACGTTCCCCATTTCATGCAGATAAACTGTTTCATGTTTCCTTTCTCAATTTCTAACTGTTTGTGTCAGTCACGGTCAATAGACACTTAATTTTAGTTTTCAAATTACCACAAAATAGTGAGCGTGTCAATTGCTGCAACCTGTTGAAGAGCAATGCCACGAATGCTCGAGAGCCGATGGTAGAAAAGACCATCGCCGCCTATCGAGAAATAGGGGAGCAACGTGTGAAAAAAAATAAACGAATCGTCCATATCATCGCAAGTAAGGGAATGGGGGGGATGGAGACGCATGTCATCACGTTGTGTAACGCATTGGCGAGGGAGCATGCCATACATGTCATTGCACCGGAATGGATGGAGGTTAAGTTTGATTCGCGAGTCACGTTTCATTCCTACAGCGGAATTACAGGGAGCCGGTTTAATATCTTTTCTATTCTTAAGCTTCGCAATATGTTAAGGCAGATCAACCCGGACATTGTACACGTGCACGGGAGCAAGCCAGCGTCCATGATCACTTTCCCTCTCTTGTTCAATGCGTTTAAGCGCGTGGCGACAGTACATGGAATGAAAACAAATGTCCGCCTCTTTCGCTCTTTCGATCATGTTATTGCCGTGAGTGACGCAGTCAAACGGAAAATCATACAAGGAAATCACTCCCCGGAGATGCCCAATAAGATCAGCACAATCCTCAATGGCATCGAGTATACGCCCCTCCCTCACAGGACGAGAAGAAGTGATCATGATGTCATGACGGACAGGAGGTCGTCTGGCTCGCCCGTCGTTCTTGCAATAGGCCGTTTAACGACGGTCAAGGGCTTTGATGTGTTAATCAAGGCGTGGGTGGGCGTGAAAGCTGCGCGGCTCACGATTGCTGGTGAGGGCCCCGAGCGTGCACACCTCGAGAAGATGATCAGGCACTATACGCTTCAGGATCGGGTAGCATTACTCGGTCATCGTGCGGATATCAGGGAACTATTGGCGCAGAGCGATTTGATGGTGATATCCTCGCGGCGTGAAGGCATGCCGCTCGTCTTGGCAGAGGCGCTCCATGCGGAATGCCCTGTCGTGTCTACCGCCGTGGGAGGCATGGTCGGTTTTCTGCCAGAGCGTGCGATGACGCAAGCGGAAGACCCTGAAGCATTGGCACGTAAGATCAACGAAGTCCTTGCAGATCTGCCGACTTACTCGAAAGGGCTGGAACCTCTTTATCGTTTTGCGAAAACAGAGATGACAATCAGCGTTATGGCACAGAAGACGGAATTAGTGTACGAGCATGTCATGAACAGAAAATAGTAGCGCAAAAAAAACACTAAACTAATAAAATGGTGTTGACGAAACACGGGCAGTTTGATAAATTAACAATGTTTTCAGACCTCAACAGCTTTTCGGACATGGTGTCCGAGCCTAGGTTAGCGGATACCGATGGATGATTAATTGTTGTTGTTTGAATGTTACAGTAACAGTTTTTACTGAATCGCCCAGCGAGTGCTCGGAAGGATGAAAGTGAAGACGGAACAAAACATAGGAGGAGTATTACTCTATGAAGAAGTTAGTTGTTATGGCTGCGGCTTTAGTGGCTGCTGCTAGTTCGTATGCACAATGTGAACCTGGCACCCCGCCGGTAGTCGGTCCTTGTGCTCAGGTTTACAATGTCACAATCACGCTCAAGACGACGGCTGCAAAGAGCGGCAAGCTCGATATCGGCACGGAATGTGCGCCTGGTTCGACAAGCCTTTGCTACCGCGTGATCTCCAGCAAGTCTTACAAAGGCTACTACTGGAATTGCGAATGCGGTTGTGAAGAGTTTAGAAGTAACGTCATTGATCTTTACGATACGAAGACCAAAGAAATCGTTATTAGCAACAGCACAATCGCTTGGGATCAGCTCACCCGTTTCGGCAAGAAGAATGCCGATATCGAAGCTGCTGGTGACATTGATGAAGATATCTTCATCATGGGCTTTGGTACGTATGACACCAAGAATGGTCGCGTGAGCAGCATCAGCGGCAACGTGCAAGCGTTCTTGAAGGCTCCGCAATGTACGGTGAATTGTGCTCCGGGTACGACAGCTCTTGCTTACGACCTCTGCACGCTATATCCGATAAGCGAAGGAACGATCGGCTATGGCACCTTCTCGCTGAAGTACAATGCTGCAGCTTCTAAGAAGTTGGCTGTAACACCGAACTACATCGACACCCTGTTGCCAGCAGGTCCTGCTGCCTAAGTAGCTATGGTGATGACTTGGAAACGAGTTAATCGTCACGAAAGCAGGGGGTAAAACCTCTGCTTTCTTTCTTTTAAAAATAAAATGAGAACCCTACATCACCTTCGCTATTTTCGTTACACCTCTGTGGCGGTGGCAAGTGTTATTTTTGTCATTGAGACGGGGTGCAATCGAGAAAAGGAACGCCCTTCTACAGGGATCAAGATTGGAAAAGAGAGTAAATACATCGAACAGATGGCGGCTGACGATGTGATCGTGGCCATCAATGGCGTATCATTGACGCGTGAAAAATATGATGATGCAATCGGGGTGAAGGAGACACTCCAAAAGTTATCCAAACCAAAGGCAAGCGCTCAGGAGCTAAATAGTTTTAGAACCTATTGGAGTCGAGGGGTTATCAATGAGTATGTTGCCCGTCAGGCGGTTTTACAGGCAGCACGAACGAAAAACCATCAAGCTTCTGATGTGGCAGTCCAGCTATCCCGGGCTGACATGTGCAAGCTCATGAAGGTTGAGGATGAGGCGTTGGAACAGAAATTTATAGAAATGGGACGTCAAGGGCGCGCGTTGAAGGTGCTCCTGGAGGAGAACACGATGATTCGCTCCTTCAGGGAGGCCGAGCATCAACAGAAGTTGACCGTTTCCAAAGAGGAGGTGGATGATCATTTAAAGAAGATCAAAGCCTATCATGAGCGTTCTGAGGCAACAAACCAATTGGTGATCGCAAAGGGCAAAGCGATCTGCGAGGAACTCAAAAAAGGCGCTGATTTCCTGAAGTTGGTTGAGCAGTATTCAGAGGGAGGCGATAAGCCCGTTGGAGAGTGGGGATCTTTTTTAAAGGGTGAAATTGAAAATGCTCAGATACGAAATGCTGCGTTTTCACTTCCAGTCGGGAGTGTTTCTGAACCGTTTGATACCGAGGAAGGGTTAGTTATTATTAAAGTGCTCCAGCGTACAAGTGAGGTTCAAGGCCCGACCACGGTTCCTTCCGGTCCCGCGATCGTTAAACTTGGGCGAATCCTGTTACGTATGGCAGAGGGCGGTTTGCATGTTCCCCCGCCAAGCCGTGAAGATGTTGAGAAGGCGATTTTAGATCTGAAAGTCAAGAACCTGCAGAATGAATGGATTCCTTCCTTGGTTGCAAAAGCGCAGATTGAGTATCCGAATGGCACGAATTTTTGGATGAATGCGAAAAGCAAGAAGCCGGCGAAGTCTCATAAAGGTATGGCCATTCAAACAAAGGAGGAAACACCATGAACTGGAATGTGATTGCGGGGGGTATGGGGTTAGTTTTGTTTTTAGGTGTTTGTTATTTCTTGGGTGGAAAAATGGTGGACGAACAATCCTTGAAAGAGGTTGGCGCACAGCCGTCCGTCTCGCGTACTGCTTCGAAAGCAACGACAGCCCCTGCAAAGGTTAAGAAGGGACAGTCGGCTTTGGCGAGTACGCAAAAAGGTGTTAGGAAGGGATTGTTGAAGCGACCGACGGTCAATGTGACGACCAACAGCACGATCCCCGCATCAGAAAAAATAAGGTTGGATGATCTCCAGCTTGCTCTGGATGAAGAAGATATGGACAAGTTGCGTCTTGTCGTGCCATCGTTGGCACGATCCGCTTCGCCGGATGTGCGTTCCAAGGTCGTTGAGTCTTTACGCTGGTTCAAGCAGCGGGCCTTGCCAGAGTTGAAAAGTATGTTGAGCGATACTGATCCGGATGTTGCCTGTGACGCAAAGGATGGCTGGCTGGAGGCGGTGAATGAGATCACAGATGAGGGGATCAAGGGCAAGGAGCTTTATGACGGCATGGTCCAGATGCAAGATGTGGATGCGCTCCGTGAGGCCATCATGGGTTATTATTCTATGGAAGACGGGCTGGCAGTTGAGTATATCACGCAGCTCATTAATTCCGGGAACCCCGGGGCTGGGCTGGTGGGCCGTGAAGGATATGAGCATATCACAGGCGAGACTTATTCCACCCCCGAAGCTGCCCAACGCTTTTGTGATGGATGCCGAAAGAACAATCCAGTAGTTGGTTCCGTTCCATGAGCGACCCCGATAAATTATTTGTCAATTATTTGTCAATTATTTTTGCCAAACGTTTATTATGCCATTGACGATAGTCTAGTAATAAGGTATACTAAATTCTTTATTTCTTAAGGCAATCCAGAACATATTCTGTGAAGGCGTAAGAAATACGAGTCCATGACGGGTGATCCGTATGTCCATGACGAAGTTTTCAATTCACAAAAGGAGAGCAGTATGTCGCTCATAAAAAAAGCAGGTTTAATGTGTTCAATCGTGTTGCTCATGCAGCAAGTGATTCAAGGTGCGTTACCGACGGTGCCGACTCCGACACCCGGCGAATGGTGTTCAGATTGGTCGGCTGCAAAAACGTATGCAGAAGCAAAGGGTATTCCGTTTGTTGCAATCTGGGGTTCCACGAGTTGCGGTTATTGCAATGCTTATGACACGGCATTGTCTGATCCGGCCTTCATCGCTTGGAGGCAGGCGCAACCCTATATCTTTATTTACATAAAAAATACCCAGGATTCTTTTTATAGCTGGATGTGGGGAACCGACCCGGGTGCCGCAAGGACATTGGATGCCTATCCGTTTTTGATGTATTATTGGAAGAAGGACGGGCAAGTCCTTGTTGAACAGCGACATATCGGGCGCGCCACTGGCAATTTTGCGATTGGCAGTCCTCTTCCAGGGCAAACCATCGCCTTGGCTCAACAGTATTTTGCAGCCTATTCAGCAGTACCCCCTGCGAAAGATGCTTGGGACACCAATGATGATACGCGGCCGGGGACAACGAATGTTGTCGCCATGAGCGCGACTGCGGCTATTCAGGGAGAGCATTTCTTGAACATGACGGACACGAACGACTGGCTTAAGATTACAGGATTCCAGGCTGGGACCAGTAACCGCGTCTGGTTTACGGATATGAAAACCAATGGGGCGCTGAATAGTCTGAAGGCGGAATTTTATGTGGGAGACAGCTTGAGTCCCACGGGTGCGTTGACAAATCTTCAAGGAACCTTCTGGTATTATGCTTCAGCAGACACGAACATCTATATGAAGGTAAGCCGTGCGGCGAATACGAATGTGACTGTCAGTTATAAGGTGAATTATAAGCGATATGTGCCTACGACCATCAGTTTCCAAGTAGCCGCGACGAATATCAACGAATCGACTACGAAGCCTTTGATCGTTGTGGTCAAGCGTGTGTATGATGAAAAGGGAAGTCTCACCGCCAGGCTTGTTTTTGAAGATGGTACAGCGAAACGCGAGGTCAATTATCGTCCGAGCGGCACCACGCTTGTATGGACTGCAACGTCTGTGGATACTCAGGCTGTTGCTGTTGCTATTCTGAACGATAACAAATGGATGGGCAATCAGCAGTTCAACATTCGTTTGGTTCCCGTTGCTCCAGCAGGTGTGCAGGCGACGCCGATTGACCAGATGGCAGTGACCCTAAACGAAGCAACGGCACCCGTATATGGGAAGATCGGTTATTCTCAGGTTCAGCTTGGGGCTATGCCCATGGCTGCTTATTCATCAGCCGAGCAGACGGTCTACGAAGGGCAGAACGTCACTGTCAGGCTATCGCGTGTCGGCGGGAGCAATACTGCCGTCTCTGCCATGTTAAATTGGAGTACCAATTGGCCCTCGAAGGGACCGCTTCAATGGGGTAACGGAGTTATGGGCGAACAGAGCGTCTCGTTTACCATCCCTGAAGAGGCAGGCTACCAAGCGGCGAGTAAGAGTCTCAAATTGACAATTGCATCGAATGCGCCTGCTTCTACCGTTACAGGCAAGACGATCCTCTCGTTTAAGATCTATGACAAGGATTATGCCTCCGTATCCATCAGTAATCTGGTCAGCTCAGGTGAACCCGTCCTGGGGCAATGGTATGGGTATAAATCGCCCGTATCAGGGCCGGAAGGTGCTTTCGCGGAATATACCAACTTGGCTGCACGCTTGAATATCCCCTTGATTATTTATTGGGGCAATGAGGGGTGTGCGTTGTGTAATGCGTTTGTCGGGCAACTGAATACGCCTCTTGTTCAGGGCTGGATCGGCAACCAGAAGGTGCTCTTCCTGGCGTTGAAGGGGCAACTCTCTGCAGACGGACTGACCGGCTATAACTGGATCAGGGGAAGACTGGCTGATCCCAATTCGACCTATCCATGGGTTGGCTTCTACTGGAAGAAGACGAGTGGTGAACTTGTGACTCAAGCGGCGTCGTTCTCCAACAAGACAGGCCAGCAGTTTATTGATGCGA
>Ga0268284_1001311_pt1 | contig 13135 bp, 9 predicted proteins | sample saktaG_14_FD_190137 | JGI IMG/M metagenome (GOLD analysis project Ga0268284, IMG submission 190137) | Saline water microbial communities from Sakinaw Lake, British Columbia, Canada - sak_2013_06_06_40m | ecosystem: Environmental > Aquatic > Non-marine Saline and Alkaline > Saline ... | reverse complement strand
CCCTACTATATCAATCCGTGGCATGACGAGAAATTGGAGAACCTCCCCGTGCCCGTATTGAAGCCGCTGCGCGGAGATTTCTTCTGCATGCCGTTTGGCGGCAACGGCACGCCTGTAAACGGTGAATCGCATCCACCGCATGGAGAGCCGGCAGGGGATGCCTGGAGCCTGGTCGGATACGGAAAAAAAGACACCGTGACGTCCCTGGAAATCTCGTTCAGGCCGCGGATCCGCCCGGGTTCCATCACGAAATGGATTCGTTTGGTGGACGGTCAGAATGTGATCTACACCCAGGAAATCCTCACCGGGTTCATGGGGGCGATGCCGATAGGTCATCATGCGACGCTGGCGGTTCCCGCGAAGGAAGGTTCACTCCGGGTGACGGCCAGCGACTATGAGTTTGGCATGACTTGTCCGGTGCTGTTCAGCGATCCACGGAATCGCGAGTATCAATCCCTGGCCATCGGCAAGGAGTTTAGGGACCTGCGCAGCGTGCCGCTGTTGTGGAAGGAACCCGCCGCGGCTGATGCCACCGCCTATCCGGCGCGCGCCGGATTTACCGATTTGTTAGCGATCTGCCAGAAACCGTTATGGGGAGGCACCCCCGCCTGGATCACGGCGAGTGTCCAGCAGGAGGGTTACCTCTGGTTCGCCCTGAAAGATCCCGGAATGCTCCCCACCACCGTGTTCTGGATTTCCAACCACGGACGTCATGGACCGCCGTGGAATGGCCGCAACCGCTGCCTGGGACTCGAGGACATCTGCGGCTTCTTTGCCGAAGGTCTCAAGGCTTCGTGCGAACCGAATGTTCTCACGCGCAAGGGCATCCCCACGGCCGTTGAGCTTTCCCCGGAACGTCCGACTCGCGTCAACTACATCCAGGGCGTCGTCAGGATTCCTGAAGGCTTTGAAGCCGTCCTCTCCGCCCAATTCGAGCGTGGCATGGTGACGTTTGTTTCCATCACTGGCAAACAGGTGACGGCCGCAGTCCACTGGGAGTTTTTGCAGGCGGGAGAACTGCCGGGAGGAGCGGAATGATGAAGCAATGTTAGATCAGAACAACACGCAACGTATTGATCTCACTGCTGCTGGTTGCCAGCGGGGTGGGGGTGATGCTGGATTTCCGGTCGCGGATGTCATGGGCCGCCGTGGAATGACCGTATCCGCTGACCGGGACTGGAGGACGTCTGCGCTTTGTAGTCATTCATCGGCTGCCGCGCGTTTCCTCCAGCAACTCACTGGAACTTGCGCCGCTCCAGTCGCCATTCCATACCCTGCGGGCACGAGCCACGAAATCCGGTAACTCAACCGCCACCGACTCAGCGGGTGGCAGCAACCGGGCCACCAGTTTCTTCCGTCGCGTGATCCCCACTTCGTGCCCAGCCGCCACCTCACGCAGCACCCGTGCGAGGTTGTGCTGGGTTTCCATGATCGAGAATGTCTTCATAACGCATGAAATTAGCGCATCAATCCAACGCTGTCAATTCTATAATCTTCAGCGCTTGCCTCTGGTGATGCCAAGTCCGCCAGTGAGGCGGTCCCCGAAGTCCGGCCAAGGCTGAACAGATCAGCGGTCTTGCCGAGGAACGCCGGAGCTTGCGGCGGAGAAATCACCCCCGCGCTCGATCTTGCTCCAATTGCTGGCATTCATGAAGCGAAATGAAAAAACCGTTGCCGGGACCGTTTCAAGTGCCCGAGGGCGGCAGACGACGCTGAAGGTGTGGGAAACAAAGGAGAGAAAATGACGGCATCCGGATATGTTAGATTGTGCGGGATGGCCGCGATGGTGATAAGAGGTGATCGGTTTTTGCTCAAACTCAACAAACCACACGCAGATGACATCCAAAGAGCGCATGCTGCGGGCGTTGGCCCGCGAGAAACCCGACCGCTTGCCGGTGACCGTTCACCAGTGGCAACAGTATCACCTCGACACCTATCTGGGCGGCATCGACGCGCTTGCCGCCTGCAAGACCTGTGGATTGGATGCCTCGATCCAATACTTCGAGGCCATGGGCCAGTTCTGGATCCCCAACGCGGAGAAATTCATCGTCTCAACGCCCGAGTGGCGCGAGCAGATCGAGATCGTCAAGGACGATCCAAACGACAAACTCCTCAATCACACCATCACCACGCCAGGCGGCCAACTGAGCTACAAGACCGGCGGCAATCGCACCACCACCTGGATCACCGAATATCTCATCAAGAAGCATGAGGATGTGGAACTGATAGAAAAACACATGCCGGTGGCGAAGTTGAGCAAGCCAGCCATCGCCAGCGAGTATGACCGCATCGGCGACGACGGCATCCTGCGCGGGTTTGTTTGGGGCGATCAGGCCGGTTGCTGGCAGCACGCCTGTTGTCTGATGTCGGAAGAGGAGTTGATTCTGGAATGCTTTGACAATCCCGACTGGGTGCATCGCCTGCTGCGGGCGCTGCTAGAGCGCAAGTTGCGTTTCATCGACGAGTCACTCACCGGTGCCAGGTTCGACCTCATCGAAACCGGTGGCGGTGCCGGCAGCGACACGGTGATTTCGCCGAACCTGCACCGCGAATTCTGCCTGCCCTATGATCGGCAAATCCACGACGCGCTCCACACCCTGGGGCACCGCGCCACCTATCACACCTGCGGCGGGATGATGCACATCCTGGACTTGATCGTCGCCAATCACGCCGACGCCTCCGAAACCCTGGCTCCGCCCGGCGTGGGCGGCAATATTACCGACCCCGAAAAGGTTCGCGTTGCCTTCGGCGGCAAGATCGCCATGATCGGCGGCATGGACCAGTTCAACATTCTGACCAGTGGCACCAATGAGCGAATCCGCCAGGAAACCCACCGGCTCTTCGAAGGTTTCGGTAAAGACGGCGGCTATATCTGCTCGGCGTCGGATCATTTCTTCGAGACCCCGGTGGACAACCTGAAAGCCTTCGCGGCGGCGGCGGCGGAATGCCTTTACTAACGATTGCTACCCTATCAAACAGCAAACATGAGCACGGGAATGAGTCAATTGGACTGGGGCATCATCGCTGTTTACATGATCATCGTGGTTGGCATCGGCGTGCTGGCGGGATTCGTGCGTAACAAGAGCGGCGCGGGCACGCATTATTTCCTGGCTGACAATTCGCTGAAGTGGCCGGTCATCGGGCTGGCGATGTTCGCGGCGAATATCTCCACCGTCCATCTTGTCAGTCTCGCGCAGTCGGCCTATACCTCCGGCTTGCTCTATGGCAACTACGAGTGGATGGCGGGCTTTACGCTGATCCTGCTGTCACTGTTTTTCGCGCCGCTTTATCTGCGGACGCGCGTGCCAACGCTGCCGGATTATCTGGAGCGCCGCTACAACCGGAACTGCCGCGACGCGCTCTCGATCATCTCGTTGTTCTCGGCAATCGTCATTCACATCGGGGTGGCGCTCTTCACGGCGGCCACGGTCTTGTGTTTCATTTTCGGCATCCCGGATGACGCGACGATCCTGGGGCTCTCGCCGATGATGTTCTTCATTGTCGCGCTGGGAGCTCTAACCGGAATCTACACCGTGATCGGCGGCTTGCTGGCAGTGGTGTGGACGGAAAGCGTGCAGACCGTTTTGCTGCTGGTTGGTGCCGTCTGCATCACGGTGGTTGGCTACCATGCCGTCGGCGGGTGGGATGCCTTGTCACAGACGTTGGCGAGCAACCCGCATCCGCTGCTAGGCAAGGAAGGGGGCCCGGCACTTGCCACCACATCGTTCCTGCACATGTTCCATTCCGGCGGGGATAAAACGGTCATTGGCAACGTGCCATGGTATTCGATTCTGCTGGGCTATCCGATCATCGGCATCTGGTATTGGTGCTGTGACCAAACCATCGTGCAGCGGGTGCTGGCGGCGAAGGACGAAAGGCACGCCCGCCTCGGGCCGTTGTTCTGCGCGTTCATCAAGATTCTGCCGGTGTTTTTCTTCGTTTTGCCCGGTGTCATTTGCGTGGCCTTGGTGCAACAGGGGTATTTCGGGCAGGGCGTCGGGCCGCTTGCCTCCAAGGACACCTATCCGTTCATGATCACGCACCTGCTGCCCACCGGTCTCAAGGGCCTGGTGGTGGCGGCGATGCTCGCGGCGGCAATGCAGACGTGCTCCGCGGCACTCAACTCATCGGCCACACTTTTTTCCTATGACATCTGGAAACGCTGGCGGCCGGCGACCAGCGACCCGCAGTTGGTTAGAATCGGTCGCTGGACCACCGTGGTCGCCACCCTCCTGGCCATCGTGCTGTCGCCGATCTTCGGCCACTACAGCACGATCTTTCAGGGCTTGACCACCCTGATTTGCTATATCGCGCCGCCGATCACGTGCGTGTTCCTGGTCGGCGTGTTTTGGAAACGTGCCGGCGGGCGGGCCGCATTCGTGACCATGATTTCCGGCGCGGTGATGGGAATGATTTGTTTTGTGGCGGATTTTTTCAAGGATTCCATCTCAGGGAAGGCAGGGTTCCTGCCGCCCGATTCGCCGCTGACAACCGCGTTTGACTGGTTTGCCCGGGGTGTGCTCAGTGATTTCATGCTCGTCTCGTTTGGCATGTTCTGTATTTGCGTCGTCATCCAGATCGTCGCTTCGCTCATGATGCCCGAAGCACTGAAGGAGGAGGCGCGACTGCTCGTATGGGAAGATTGGCGCGAGCCCTTGCGCGGCGAGGCCCACGGTCACGGGATGGGCAACTACCGTGTCCTCACCGTGATCGTGCTGCTCACGTTTATCGCCCTCTACGTCATTTTCCGTTAAAGAAACACCATGAATCATGCTAACATTACCGAGAATCATCATGAAACGCACTAAACCTACCATCCATCTCGTCGGTCTATCTGCTTTGATTGCCATGCTTTCGGTGACCGGATGCAAGCCGTCATCTCCGGCGTCCGGTGGCGGTGGCAAGTTGTTCGGGGTCTCGTTCCAGACGATGAACAACCCGTTCTTCGTCGATTTGAACAAGGGCCTGCAGGCCGTCATCGAGGGCAATGGCGACCGGTTGGTCACGCTTGACGCGCAATTCAACTCACTGAAGCAAAAGAACGACGTGGCCGACCTGCTGCAACAGCAACCGGTCGCTATTTTCATCAACCCGGTGAATTGGGAGGGCATCAAGGGAACCCTCGTCGAGGCCAAGCGCAAGAATGTGCCGGTCATCATTGTTGATGCGCCTGTTAGCGACCCCGAGCTGGTGCTGTGCCAGGTCGCCAGCGACAACATCGAGGCCGGACGCCTCGCCTGCGAAGAGTTGGCGAGAATCAAGCCGGAGGCCAGGATCGTCATTCTCCACTTGAGCGTGAACAAGGCGTGCATCGACCGGGTCGCGGGCTTCAAGGCGGAATTGGCCAAACACCCCGGCATGAGGATTCTCGACACGCAGGAGGGCAAAGGCGCCACGGAGGCGGCTCGCCCGGTCATGCGCGATATGTTAGGGAGGTTTCCCGAGTTGGACGCGGCCTTTCCGATCAATGACCCGAGCGCGGCGGGTGCGATCTCGGCCATCGAGGCGGCGGGTCGCACGGGGCAGGTCACGGTGGTGACGGTGGACGGCTCGCGCGAAGGAGCGGCAGCGATCCTATCTGGCAAACTACACTCGACTTCGGCGCAGTATCCGCGCGAGATCGGACGCCTCGCGGCGGAAAAGGCCTACGAACATCTGGCCGGAAAACCGGTGGACAAGGACATCGTCGTGCCGGTGAAACTCATCACCAAGGAGAACGCGGCCAGCATTCTCGAAGCCAAATGACATCCGGTCCGGAACCAGCCGCTGGATTGTTAGAACTGCGCGGCATCCGCAAGCGCTTCGGCGGAGTCATCGCGCTGGACGGGGTGGACTTCGAGCTGCGCACGGGGGAAATCCACGCGCTGCTCGGCGAGAACGGTGCCGGAAAATCCACGCTCATCAATATCCTTGGCGGAATCCACCATCCTGACGAAGGCGAAATCCGCGTGGCGGGCGAGCCGGTCCGGATCGCCAGCGTGACCGCTGCCGACCGGTTCGGCATCCGGCTCATCCATCAGGAACTTGCCCTCGCGCCCAATCTATCCATCGCCGAAAATCTGTTTCTGGGTCGCGAACCGACGCGCTTCGGGCTGCTGGACAGGCACCGGTTGGTGGCGGATGCCGAGCGCCTGCGCGACGAACTCGGCCTGTCCGAACTGGGAGATGTGCGGGTGGGCGTCGGCGAACTGAACGTCGCGCGGCGGCAGTTGGTGGAAATCGCCCGTGCGCTGGCGGGCCATGTCCGCATTTTGATCCTCGACGAGCCCACGGCATCGCTCAGCGAGTCCGAGAGTGAAGCCCTGTTCGCCAAACTTCGCCGGCTCCGCGGGCAAGGCGTCGGCATCATTTATATTTCGCATCGGCTAGAGGAAATCAGCCGCCTCGCCGATCGCATCACCGTGTTGCGCGATGGCCGGAGCATCGGCACCCAGCGTGCGGCCGATCTTGACCTGCGGCAACTCATCACATGGATGGTCGGGCGCGAACTCAAAGAACATTACCCGCGGCCGCCACATATCCCGGGCGAGGTCGCGCTGAGCGTGCGCGGCCTGCGCGCTCCGGGGGTCAATGACGTGAGCTTTGAGCTGCGCTGCGGTGAGGTGTTAGGGCTGGCGGGCTTGGTCGGGGCCGGCCGGACCGAGTTGGCGCGCGTGCTCGGCGGGCTGGTCCCTGCCACGGGCGGAGAAATCGCCATCGGGGGAAAACCCGTTTGCTTGCGCTGCCCGGCGGATGCGCGGGGTGCGGGCATCGCCCTGGTGCCCGAGGATCGCAAACGCGACGGCTTGGTGATGACCCAGACCGTCGGCTTCAATCTCGCGCTGCCATGGACTCACTTGTGGGCGCGCGGTTGCATGCCTAACCACCGGCGGCGGGACGCGATCATCGCGCGGGCGGTGAAGGATTTTGCGATCAAGGCCAGCAGCGCCGGCGCGGGCATCGGCACGCTCTCGGGCGGCAACCAGCAGAAGGTCGTGGTCGGCAAATGGATGGAGCAGCCGCCGAAAATCCTGATCCTCGACGAACCGACGCGCGGCGTGGACGTGGGGGCGCGGGAAGAGATCTTCGAGCTGCTAGGAAAGCTGGTCTCCCAACGCATGGCGGTGCTGCTGATCTCGTCGGACCTGCCGGAAGTCATGAACCTGGCGCATCGCCTCGCGCTCTATCGGGACGGCCGCATCGTGCGCCAGGGGCTGGCGGCCGACTTCACCCCCGAGCAGGTGATGGCCGAACTCACCGGAAATCCGTCAGCTAAATCCCACGCTTCATGAAACACCTCCGCACCTATCTCCCGCTGCTCGCGGCGATCGCCCTGCTGCTTGTGATCTTCACCTTGTGGGTGCCGCAACACCGTTTTCTAACGGCCGGAAATCTGATGGATCTGGCGCAGCAAATTTCCGTCAATGCGATTCTTGCCTTTGGTTTAACACTCGTGATCCTGATCGGCGGAATCGACTTGAGCGTGGGTGCCGTCGTCGCGCTCGCGGGCGTGGTCTGCGTCTCGGTGCTCGGGGTGGCCGGCCCCTTGGGCGGGTTGGCGGCGGGTCTCGGCACGGCCCTGCTGTTCGGCACCGCGAATGGCCTGTGCGCGGCCCGCACGAGGATGCCGCCCTTCATCATCACGCTCGCCACGATGCTCATCGCGCGCGGCATGGCGCTCGGCTTCAACGAAAGCCGGCCATTGCCCATTGGCGAGGATCAATCATTGCTGCTCGCGCTGGGCAATGCGCGGCTCGGCGGTTGGCTCCCGCTGCCCGTCGTCGTCATGCTCGGCGTTTTCGCGGTGACCGGCGTGCTGCTGCATCGCACGCGCTTTGGCCAGCACCTTTACGCGATCGGCGGCAACCGTGAGGCCGCGCGTTTCACCGGGATCGCCATCGCGGGACACGAAGTCGCCGTCTATGCGCTCTGTTGTCTCTGTGCCGGGCTTGCCGGAATGATTCACGCCTCCCAACTCTACTCGGCGGAACCTGCGGCGGGACAAGGCTTCGAACTCAATGCCATTGCCGCGGTGGTCGTCGGCGGCACCAGTTTTTCCGGTGGCATTGGCGCGCTTCCGGGCACGCTGTTAGGTGCGATCATCATCGGCATCCTCGACAAGGGACTCAACCAGGCCGGCGTCCATTTTTCGCTCCAATACATCGTCAAGGGCATGGTGATCCTGGTCGCCGTTTTTATCGATGTGCGCCGACGCAAGGCCGGGGTCGTGTAAATGACGCTTGACCCGTTAGAGGAAATGAATGATCCACCACAGAGGAAAAAGTAGTCATGGACCGCCGCTACAATCCGGGGAAAAACGACCGGGCAGACAGATTCCGCATCCACCATGCGTAGGGGCAACCCGTGATGAAACCATTCCGCTATCTCCTGCCGCTCTTATCGACCTTGCTTCTCGCTCGCGCACCGGCGCAGGAGGTGGCCCCATTGCAACCCGGCGCGCGCTTCGACTATGCAAAATACGCCTTTCAACCGAAGTCGTGGGAAAAACGCGAGCTCAGCCTGGAATTGACCCCATGGACCGGCAAGAGCGTGATATTCCTGACCACGGATGAGGCGTTGGATCCGGGCTTGATGGGGCACTGGGTTTCCCGGCTCGACGCGGGCTGGCAATTGTATGCCGACCTAACAGGCGGGAAACCGAATCCCTTCAAGCAATTCGAGGGCAAAGTGACCATCGCGGCGGTTCCCGGAGCGGATCTGACCTGCGGGGCGGGTTGTGGATTTGTGGGTGCCACGGGGATCGAGCTGGCGATGTTTTATGATCACAATTATCCGGAACTCAAGACCCACCCCAAGGCGATGCCGCACTATGTGTTTTATGAAATGGGGCGGAATTACTATACTTTTGGCGACCGCCATTCCTGCTTCATCACCGGTTTCGCGGTTTTCATGCGCTATGTGTGTATGGATGCGCTGAAATTCGAGGACAGGGATGCTCAAACGCGGCAGGTGATCGAGGGCCTCGAGCCGCTGTTTGGTGCGAGCGCGATGACCTTTCTCGATCTGTTCACCACCAGCGGTGGAATGGATGAAAAGGCGGACCGCATCAAGGACCGCGATGGCAAGGTGATCAGCCCGTCCGACCAACCGTGCTGTTACACCTCCGCCATGTTGCGCTTGCGCCGTGAGAATGGTGGCGATGCCTGGGTGAAGCGGTTTTTCCACGAGCTCGCCGCCTGTCCGGAATCCAAGCCCGACACCAAGGAAGGAGCGCTTAAACAAGGCTGGTATTGGCTGTTGTGCGCCAGTGTGGCGGCGCAAAAGGATCTCAGCCCGCTGTTTACCGGAGAGTGGAAGCTGCCGCTGGCGGAGGAAACCCGTGCCGCCTTGGCTGGCATCGACTGGCAAAAAAATGGCCTGTCCGTCAAGGAGGTGGCGGACACGGTGCCGCCCGTGTTTGTGACACGACTCACGGGCGGCATCCCAAACGCGGCCGGAGTGGGGATCAAGCCCGCCAAAGCGGACTCGAAGTAACACCGCGGCAACGTTGTTAGAACAGGTGGCCGGCGGATGGGTTCCGGGTTCAAGGGTCAGGCGAGTTCGCAGGCCAGGCGGATGGCGGCGATCATGGACGAGGGATCCGCGAGGTTTTTGCCGGCGATGGCAAATGCCGTGCCGTGGTCCGGACTGGTGCGGGGTTTGGGCAGGCCGAGGGTCACGTTCACCGCCGTGGCGAAATCGAGCAACTTGAGCGGGATCAATCCTTGGTCGTGATACATCGCCAGCACGGCGTCGAATTGCCCGTGTGCCGCCTCGCGGAAGACGGCATCAGGGACCGCCGGGCCGGTAAAAATTCCCGCGCCGGATTCATTCAGGCGGCGGATGGCTGGCAGGATGATCCGGGATTCCTCATCGCCGAAGGCCCCGTTTTCGCCGGCGTGCGGGTTGAGTCCCGCCACCGCGATGCGCGGGCGTGCGATGCCGCGGCGCTGGAGAAAGACGGTTGTCAAGATGCCGGTCCGATAGATCCGCTCCGGGCTGAGCAATCCCGGAACCTTGGCGAGCGGTTCGTGAATCGTCGCCAGTGCAACCGTTAGAGTATTGCCCGTGAGCAACATCCCGAAGTTCCGGACGCCGAAAGCGTGCGCGAAATATTCCGTTTGGCCGGGGAAGGGGAAGCCGATGGCTTGCAGGGCCTCCTTGGACACCGGGCCGGTGACCACGGCCGCAGCCCTGTCTTGTTTGAGTTCCGCGACCGCCTGCTCCAGGGCGGCCATGGCGGCGGCGGCCGAGCGTGCGTCCGGTTGGCCGGGGGTAACCGCGCCGCGGTCGCCGAGCACTGCGTATTCGAAGCCGCTTGGCAGTTGGCCGGAGGCCAGCGCCCGGTCGATGACTTCCGGACCGATACCGGCGGGATCTCCCAGGGTGATCAGGATGCGGGACATGGCGGCAGTATCGGCTAGTGCCGGGAGTCTGCCAAGCGGGGAATCCGCAGATCCGGGGTGATTCGGGCTTGCGGTTGGAGGTGATGGCGTGTTAGTGTCACGCCTAACATGAAGGCTCGTGATATTTTCCGCTCCGTGCGGGCCCAACGTATTGACCGGTCGGCCGGTGACGCGCCGAGTCTCGGGCACCTAGCGCGGGCACCGGGCACGGGGCTGCCGAAGGGCAGGCGGCGGCGGAAAAGACGCGGTGAGAGTGGGCGTGGCAACCGCGAGAGGAACAGCCGGATGAAGGTGCTCAAGACGTGGTCGTTGGTGTTCGCGGTGGCCATCCTGGGAGCTCTGGTTCTGACTCTGTGGTGGTGGCTGCGCTCGAACATGAACCGTGCCGATGTGGCTATTCAGGAGCATGCGGCAGCACCCGGGGTCGAGAAGCGTGTTGTTTCCCGGTTCGAGTCCCCATCGCAGGAGGTCGCCTTGGATTTGGTGAAACATGCGCTCCTGATCCGCGAGTCCGGCAAGGTGGCGGAGTTTTTCCATCCGGGATCGGCAAGCTCCGAGGCGGTGGTGGATATCCTGCGGGACATGGAGGCGGTGGATGGCGTGCTGACCGGCTGTGATTGGCGCGGCAGCATGGATGCGAACGGGCTGTTGCTAGACGGGGTGACCGTGAACACCAAGGCCGGGGACAAACCACGCAACCGCTTGGCGCTCTTGACGCCCGATGCAACAGGGCGGTGGAAAATCGATTTCGACGCCTTCGCACGGACGGTGAAGCCCGCATGGGATGAACTCATGAGCCAGGACACCGGCCAAGGTTTGGTGCGCGTCATGGTTGCCAAGGACAATTATTTCAACGGTCCTTTCCGGGATGAAACGCGGTGGTCCTGTTATGGCATGGCCTCTCCCGACCTGGCCGTGGTTTTGTTAGGTTACTGCCGGCAGGGTTCCCCGCAGGCGGCGGCCATGGAGCGGATTGTTGCGAACGGGAACCTGCGTTCCGGAGACCCGGGCTTGAACCGGGTGACTCTGGAGATCCGGCGGACTGCGGGCGCGGAATCCCGGCAGTTTGAGATCACGCGGGTATGGGCGGAGGATTGGGTGCTGTCCGCCACGCCTTTTGACGAAAAATTCAACTGAGCGGGGGGGGCGAATTTTTTGCGTGAACGTCTCCGTGCTTGCCGGATGGCGGGTGGATTACTTATGTTGCCAAGCATGTTGAGAATAGCTTGGAAGATCGTGACCTTGTCAGCGATGTGCTGCGTCCTGACGCGGTGCGGGATATCGTCGATGAGATCGGGCAATCTGGGCGGCCCCACGGTCGAGGAACGCGACGCGGCGATCGCCACGGAGCCGACCGGGGATTTTTATTACGGGAGGCGGTATTACGTCGAAAAAACGCGGTTTTGGGGGTATTTGAGGCAACCGCGGCAACCGTGGAGCCGGGCGAAACTGGTGGTCATGCGCGAGGATATGAAGACGACGCCGGACCGGATGCCGGAAAATGGAGAGCCCGGACAACGTTATGGCTTTGACGCCAATTCCGAGTATCGTATCCGCGGTCATTACACGGGGCGGGATGTTTACGAGCCGAATAGCAACCAGTTTCTTCCCGAGTTCATGCTCACCGGCTATGAGGTAGTGGCGCGCCAACCGGGCTGGCTGTTCCGTCCGGACGACCATTACGACCGGTTACGCATCACGCTGGTGCCGCGGTGATAGATTTTTCCAATCCCGCTCCCGCATTGCCATGAACCCCGAGAAAACCCCACAGGACATCAGGCCTCGTCACTTGCCCGCGGCAAGCGAGGCCCGCCAACTGGGACGGGTGGCACGGTTGCGTGATTCGAAGGCTCCTACGGACCAGCGCCAGTCCCGCAGAAGCGAAGTTCGTGGGGAGGATTCCCCTGTCATGAATGCCGCCCGCAGCCGGGAGATTCTGGCCTGGTCCTTGATTCTTTCCCTGATCGCCTTGCTGGTGATCGGTGGATTCATGGTTTTTTGGCTGCATTCCCACAGAACCGCGAAATCCACGGCGGTTGCGGCGCAGCCGCCGGAGAAAAACGTGAGGGTCTTGTCCAAATTCGTGTCGCCCGCTGAGGACGAAACGCTCGCTCTGGTGAAACGGGCGCTCGCCAATCGCGACCCCGGAATGGTGGCATCCTTCTTCCACCCCGGTGGCGCGAGCCCGGCCGAGGTGGTGGAATTCCTCGAGGGTTCCGAGGCCCGTGACGGCAGGATAGCGCGTTACGACTGGCTCAGCAGCATGGATGCGAACGGGTTGCTGATGGAGGGGGTGCTGGTGGCATACTCCGGGAAAAATCCACCCGCTGAACGTCTGGCGTTTCTAACACCAGATGACACGGGTGTCTGGAAGGTGGACTTCGACGCCTTCGCCCGATCCAGCAGGCCGGCCTGGAAGGATTTATTGGAACAGCGTGCGGATCACGCGCAGGTGAGGGTTTTCGTGGCCATGGACGCCTACTATAACGGTCCGTTCCTGGACGAAAGCCAGTGGGTTTGCTTTGGCATGGTATCCCCCGAATTGAAAGAGTTGCTGCCGGAAGGGCAGGAGTTGCTGCGTGGCTACTGCAAGGTGGGGTCGTCCCAGGCCAAGGCCATGGCGCGGATCTTTGCGGGCGATGGCCGCACCAAGCGGGCGACCTTGGAGATCCGCAGGAAGCAAGGCGCGGATTCCCGGCAATTCGAGATCACCCGGGTCCTGGCGGAGGATTGGGTGCTGGCGCCCACGC
>Ga0268284_1001310_pt1 | contig 13141 bp, 10 predicted proteins | sample saktaG_14_FD_190137 | JGI IMG/M metagenome (GOLD analysis project Ga0268284, IMG submission 190137) | Saline water microbial communities from Sakinaw Lake, British Columbia, Canada - sak_2013_06_06_40m | ecosystem: Environmental > Aquatic > Non-marine Saline and Alkaline > Saline ... | reverse complement strand
AAGTGTTTGGCATTCTACATGTTGCGACATATTTTGTCAAGCAGAAAGTTTTATTTTCATGCCGAAATCTTCAGGCCGGGACTCGGAAAAAACATGCTCAAAAACCTTTTCGGACAGGCTCTAGTTACGGGGAACGCAGGATGTGCTTTTTCCACCAAATTGTGCATCGCAAGTGTCATGCCATTTAGAAAAAAAGTCTCCGCCTTGTTCTTGGTTCCATGGCGATATGGTGTTGCAACAAGCTCGTCCTCTTTTGGAACAGTAATTGTTGCAAAAATATCAGGAAATATATTACGCAGAGACTTCCGTAACCACGAGTAAAAGAAATCAGAAAGGTCAGCATAACTAATGTTGTCGTAATATGGAGGATCTGTTGAAACAACTTTATCTTGTGATATTGACTGTTTTTGAGCATCGTTCTGTGTAACTGAACCTTTGATGTTTACAGTTAGATTTGTGATGACTCGACAAATGTTTTTCAGTGTAACACCGTAGTCTCCCATGCCACCACCAAAAACATTTGGCTCGGCAAAATCCCACACCATAGGAATTGCTTGCTTTGTAAAAAGGTGAATAGCTTGATCCATACTGGACTTCCACGAAACTAGCGAATTTTGGCTATCAGACAACTTGCTTACCGCAAATGACAGATAAACTGCAATCGCATCACCGTAAGCAGTGGCACCAAAGCCATCGTCCACTAGACCGTGTCCATCGTCTGGCATGCCGTTTTTCTTTGCAGCATTAATTGCGTGAATGCGGGCTTCTTGTACCAAATCGGAAAACGTATTCAGTGCAACAAGCTGGCGATTGGTGAAAAGATCTCCGAAGGTGTTAAGTCCATATTTAGGTGTTTTGAAGTCTCTTGGATTATTCGGAAGAAATGTCTCTGACTCCCAACTTGGCATTGGCAATACATCAACAGTTTCTATTGCATGTGATGGAGATATATAAATTCGACTATTTGAGGCATCGGCGACAACCGCCATAAGACGCGCACCCATTCTTCCTTGTTTGCCTTCGGATCGGATATGTTCGTAACTAACAGGAACATTTGAAAAGAGGCACTTAAAGGCATGTCGCTTTCCAGCCGTTGTACCCATTTCTGCATTTAACGGTGGAGTGCCGACCTTGACCTCAAAACGGTACGTGTCGCCTTCGATGACAGGTTGTACGTAAGATTCCTTGCCCTTCTTGGATGAGAGTATGAAGGTGGATGCGAGGGGCACATCGACGTGAGAAAATTGAGGATTGGGGCTTTTCACGGTCCGCGCCCAGATCCAAGCAATGACGGTCAACTTCTTGCCTACATACAGGTTAAGGTCTGGTCGGTCCTTCGCCATCTCTGCGGTAATCTCGACAGGCGGATAGTACTTGCCAATCTTTTCCTTCGCCTGTTCACGCATCCAGATTCCATAACGTCGCACATCCTCGGCAAGTCCCTCGGCACCCTTGTAGGAAACGGTCGAAGCGGTCTCACGCTGCGGCACAGGCCCGACAGGCGAGCAGTTGGCAAAGCGAGGGGGGATCTCGATCATGGCCTTGTTGATCATAACCGCGACAGGGTTGAGGTCGCTGGCATGGCTTTCGAGGCCCAGCCGTTGGGCCTCAAGCGGAATCGCACCGCCGCCAGCAAAGGGGTCATGGAATGCAGGAAGTTTCTCAGGATCAAAGCCTGGCTTGCCTTTGTTCATCTCACAGGTTTCACGCCAGCTCTTACGGATGGCTTCGCGGGCACGATTAAGAACCTCCTCGTTATTGGTGTTCTCCCACTTCACGAGGTCACGGATGATATCGAAAAGTTTCTCGCGTTCGACGGCAGCCTGCGCTTTGGATTTACCAGTCGCCCAGCCGCGAGTGCCGCCTGGGTCATTCACCATCTGGGCAAAGATGACCGCACGTGCAGCAGCAAGCGGACGCCGGGCCCACCAGAGATGAAGCGTGGAAGGATGACCATGCCGGATTGACTTCTCCCGCGCTGCAGCGGCATTGATGTCATCCAGAGGCAACGCCACCTCAATCAGTTTCTTTGGTGCTTTGATATCAGACATAGGTCATCATCCGTCATAATTTATGGCCTGCAATTGCTCTTCGGCCGCTTGCCCAAGGTATGAGCGAATAGCAGTGAAGAATGGAGGCCAATCGCTTCCTGACACAAAAAACTGTTTAGCTATCGTTTTAAAAATAGTCTGCCATGCTGAAATATCTAACGAATCTACAAAGTTTGTATCCACTCTCTGAGTAGCAACTAATTGAACTTCTTTACGAATGGCAGTATTTACGCCTTTTATGGCCTCGCGTCTAAAATCTCTTAGCCGCTTACTATTCAAGTGAAACTCATCTATAGAATTTTGAGCTATTGTTGCATTGACTCCGGCACTCTGACAGTTTACGGTGGCTACCTCAAGTCGGCCATCGCTGTTATTGTACGAAAACAACGAAGGAAATGCTGGGATTTGCATCGGATTTAAAACAATAGAATCAAGAATTCGACTATCTTTTGGGACATCACATGTCCGTTCTAAGTGATCAACTGTAAATCTTTGGCTGTCGACTACATAACGCGCTGATCCGCCCATACAGCAGGCAAACAGATTATCCCATCTCAGTTCCCAATAATTCGGTTGCGGTAGATTATCAGACTTCGGATGGAAATGATCTACTCTGAAATCAGATACAATGACTGGTTGAGTGGAGCAATTACTGTTTTGAACTGCTGATGAAACTTCGAGCATGTCGATTTCGCAATAAGCGCAAAGTCCTTTTTGATCATTGCGAAGTTTCTTTTGAACAGCAACCTTTTTGACTTTATGCTTTTTAAATGCATCCCAGGTGTGCTTATTATGGCTACAAGGCCGTGTAGCGATATAGCTACTAAGTTCATTCGGTTCCGGCTGGCTTTTAAGAATTCGTTTCATTAGGCATTCTCCGCTTGAATTCTTGCACCTTCGTTTCGATTGCCAACCCTACGACTTCTGGATCTGTTGGGTAACTGAGGTAAATTATCTTTTTTAAAGCAAGTCCTCTTTCGTCATCCCATGTGCCATTCGAAACCTTGGATCGGTATTCTTCTAAAGCTTTAACCATCGGTAAATTATTCCATCGAGAAGCAACAAAGAAAACCTCGTTAAGAATTTGCTCAGCTCGAGCACCTTCAGTTTCTATGCTTGGATTAAGGACATGCCCATCAGCAAGGACTCGAACGCAATGTCCTGGTATCGCGGATATGACCTGAGGACTGTGGGTTGTAACGATAAACTGAATATTCGGGAATGTGGTCTGCAAATCACCTACGATACGTTGCTGCCATGATGGATGTAAGTGTAAATCCACTTCATCAATCAAAACGATTCCTTGGGTTTTAAGGAGTTGCTCTGCTGTTATACCTGTTATGAGCGAGTTTGCTTCTATCATACGGGATACGATATCTAGCACGAGAACAAGAACAATTTTATATCCATCGCTGAGTTGTTCATCTATGGAACAGGTCTTGTAAACACTCTGGGAGTCAACATCTATGACGAGATTTAATGGGCGAGTATCTGTTCGAAGGTTGCGGAAGCCCGGCAGCATTCTTTCGATAGCTAGTTGAATCGTCGCAATCTCGATTGAAATGTAATCAAAATTTCGTTTCGACTCTCGCTCACGTCTTTGCTTGTCCTCAAGAAACTCCATCCACTCAATTTTTTTCTTATAATCTAATCCGCCGTCTAATGTTTTTACATACGAATCGTATCGCGTAAATTCCTTTTGAAAACCACGACGGCGTTCAGGACGTCCACGAACGACAGCGCGTTCAGTTCCGAAAAAACAAAAAATAGGCAACATTTCATTCGGTTCATTATTGATAATATTAATGTATTTATCGGCAAGTTCTAAAATAGCCTTATGCCCTAAAGCATCAGGAATTTGATTAAGTGTTGACTGTGAGGTGTCACGTTTAGCGGTTATATCCCACGTGATATTTTCTTCGGTTGTCGCGGAAAGCCGTGTATAAGGAGTTGAAAATAATAAAGAAGCGTCAAAGATTTCTACAATATCATATTTGTTGATTCTCCGACGGTCTGACTCCTTCAAACGTGGAACGGATATTTTTGGAAAATGTCCAACCAAGATACCGATCAGATAGCGACAGGCATCTAATATTGCAGTTTTTCCATGCCCATTTCCAGCTACAAAAACAGTTAGGTTAGGGTTTGACTGTTCTCCATCGAACAGATCAATGCTAATTTCTTTAAAACAGCGAAAATTGGTTAGCACTAATTTTTTAAGTTTCATAGCGTCTCCTCCGGCTTCAAAGCGTTCTTTAGCAATTCGTTGAGATCATAGTTCTGGCTGGTCACGCCGACATCCATTTCATGTTCAAAGAAGTTGCGGATGTAGAAGGGACCATCTGTGCGGTTGCCATCAACTAGGACGATTGCGAGAATAAACTTATCACGTTGGTTCACAGCATAACAAACTTCATTGCGAGTGAGCGTGACTGTGTCCGCACCTTTAGCACGGCCCTTGACTTCAATGTGGCGATCCTCCAGAAGGGGGGCACCTTCGTGATGCACTGGGCGTGCGGTAACATCCCATCCGCATTTGTGGGCGGAAACGTCGAAGACCGTATGTCCAAAGGCTCGTTCCACGTCCATAACAGCAGACATCGCCCGCTGTTCAATAATCGAGCGAGCGACGGGATCGGCGCAAAAGGTTCCTGTGCCCGTGGTCTTATTCAGGAGCCCTTGAGGGATGACGAGAATACTGCCGATGATTTCCGGTGTGTTTGAGACGATGTGGCGCATCTGCTCCAGTTCCTTGCGACGGGCAGCGAGACGGGCTGAGAGTTCGTCGCTCCTTTGCCGGGCATTCAGCGGTTGCAGAGAGGGTTGCTTGCCTGCCTTGACCGCTTCGGTCAGTTCCAGATAGCGGTGGTTCCAGTAATTGATAGCCCCATTCAGACGTTCCTGCACGGCATTCAGAGTTTTTTCGACTTGCTGGATGCGTCTACCGTGGACTTCTTGGAAGTGTTCCTGTGCAACGTTAGACGCAGCATAAGAGATGGCCCGTTCTTCCAACCTGTCTGACAACCACGGCTCAGACTTTATGGCGGTTGCGATCTTCGTTGCGTCGGATTCGGCTGGTAGCAGATCGAGGTGAGGCGCCCATCCTGCATTTTCAACGGATCCATCTGGGCGCAACCGTACAAACTGGATGCGGCGCGAGACGCAAACATCGCCAGTGCTTTCCCGGACGCTGTGATCGATCAAGAAAATAAGCGACGGGACAATGCCCTCATCCTCGGGATCAACCATCACAGCACCTGGTTTGAGTGTCTTGCGGTGACGATCAAGGACTGTACTTGTTAGAGATAGCATCAGCGGATGGCCGGGATGGAGAAATTCCGCCATCGGTTTGCCATGTTGTCGGATGAGTTCCTTTTCAAAACAGACCCGTTCATACTTTTTGAGGACAGGTGTCCGACCCTCGCCAAAGGCACGGTCGCTTTCAAGAAGTGCCTGAGGGACATGCGCCAACTCAAAGCGGCCTGCTTCGCGGCGACGGGCGTCTCCGCCAAGTCGCGTGAAGGCATCCAAGAAGAACGACCGGACAAAGCAGGGTTGGAGCTTACGGGCCTCGGCGCGGTCCATCTCTTCCTTGACCTGGTAGAGCATCTCCAAAGACATGGTCTGGTCTACCAGCATGTTTCTCTGGATGATTGCCTTGAGATGTTCGGTATCAAGGGCGGATTCAACCTTTTCCGTCATCCATCGTTTCGCCTCTGGGCGTTGACCCTCGCGAATGGCTTTCATGAGCAGGTCTTTTAAGGATATTTCCGCAAAGGCTTCGCCCAGAATGTCAAAAACGCGTCCCCCGAGAGCCTTGCGCTCAATTTCGAGTTTATTGAAGAGGGTCAGGAAGACCTCGCCTTCTCGCGTCTTGTGAGCAAGCATGTTCCACAGGTAGCAGGTTTCTGTCTGTCCGATGCGATGAATGCGACCGAACCGCTGTTCAAGCCGGTTTGGATTCCATGGAAGATCGTAGTTGATCATCAGGTTCGCATTCTGGAGGTTCACGCCTTCGCCTGCAGCATCTGTCGCGAGTAAAACCAGAACGCTTGGGGAGTTCCGGAATTCTTCCTGGGCACTACGGCGCTTTTCACGAGGCGTGCCACCGTGAATGGTAACAATCGCATCGGCAGTACCCAGCAAGTTCGCTATACGACGCTCAAGGTAATTGAGGGTGTCACGATGTTCCGTGAAAACAATCAGTTTACGGCGCGAACCGGAAGTGTCACGCATTTCTGGACGGTCCTGAAGGATCTGGGAAAGTTCGTTCCATTTGCAATCCAGGTTTGAGTCTACAACGGCACGAGCCTCACTTTCCAAGTAACTCAGACTGGCTATCTCCTTCTTCAGTTCTTCGATGGTCTGTGCTGCGGTGGCGCTGTCGACTACATTGTCAGCGACCTGTTCATATTCATCTGGCGGCAACTCTTCATCATAGTCATCGGGATTATCCGGAACGTCAATTGTGCGCGCAGCATACAAGACTTGAATTTCCCCGACCTCAGACGAATCATAGCGTGCAGGCGTGATGACACGGTCCTGCTCTTCCTTAAGACGCACCTCAAGACGTTCACGACGGCGTTTGAGCGACTGGTAAATGGCTTCCGGGCTCGATGCAAGGCGTCGCTGAAGGATAGTCAAAGCAAAGCCGATCGAGCCCTTGCGCTTGGAATCGACAAGTCGCTCGGCGCGATTCATCTCTTCAACGACATAAGACGTGACCATCTCATAGAGGCGCATTTCCGAGGGAGACAAATCATAACTGACTGTATAGGCTTTGCGCTCGGGGAAAAGACGTGTTCCATCGAATTTTAAAAGGTCTTCCTTGACCATGCGCCGCATAATGTCAGTGATATCCAAACGTTTCATCGCGGAACGGCGGTCATTATAGAAGCGGTCGCCATCCAAAAGAGACAGCCATATCTGGAAGTCCTCTTCCTTGCCGCTATGGGGCGTAGCCGTCATCAGCAGAAAATGGCGTGTAATGGAACCTAAAAGCTCGCCAAGGGTGAAGCGTTTCGTCTTCTTGACCTCATTACCGTATTGAGAAGCGGACATTTTATGGGCTTCGTCAACAATAATCAAATCCCATTCCGTAGCACGCAGTTTCTCCTGTAAATCTTCGGCTCTTGAAAGTTGGTCGAGACGGACAATAAGTCTGTCCTGCTCTGTAAACAAGTTTCCGGAAGCGGACTGCTCCATCTTCTCTCGGCTGAACAATTCGAACTTAAGATTGAATTTTTCGAGAAGCTCGTCCTGCCACTGTTCCGTCAAGGAACCGGGAGAGACAATCATTACGCGTCGGGCATCTGAGCGCATCAACAACTCTTTGATCAGGAGGCCCGCCATAATGGTTTTTCCGGCCCCTGGATCATCCGCTAAAACAAAACGCAATGGTTGTTTCGGCAGCATGACCTCATAAACAGCAGAAATCTGGTGAGGATACGGATCCACATTCGATGAATGAATGGCCATCATCGGATCAAACAGGTATCCTAACTTGATGCGATAAGCTTCCAGTGCAAGCTTAAATTCCTCACCTGGAGCGTCAAAAGACCAGGATGTTCCAGACTGTGCAAACGATAGACGCTCTTCATCCTGACGAAACAGCATCTGTTCGCCTACCCCCAAAGAAGGGGCCTTATAATATACCGTAATTGCATCAGCCCCGGCAGGCACAATCGCAACTACTGTGGCTACGCTGTCGTTCAACAAACCGACAAGCTGAGAACCTATGACTATTTCTTCAAGTTTGATCATATTGCCTTAACACGAATAGGGTTAAGAGTTTACCGTAAGTTTAGGTAAATGTGAAACACAAACATACGAATTTATCCCAGTTTTATCAAACTGACCAAATTGCTTGAAAACAGCTTTGAAGCGATGTGCGTTTTGGCTTCCCTTCGGGATGCGATACGACTATACTGAAAGTACAAAAAAGGAATGAAGTTTATTGAATAGAGACTGAAGCAAACAATTTTGTGTGACTGCGCTTAGGCGCGGTCCAATGCGTCCCGCATAAAGGCTCCAACCATATTGACGAGGAGGCGCATAGCAAACAGAACCACTTCGTGGCACTCTGTCGCTATGCGTATGTCCTCGAATGGTTGGAGCCTTTGTGGCATGTGCATGGGTCAGGCGGAGTGTCACGTTTTATGTCTATAAAGGAGGCACGACCATGGGTAGGGCGCTTGGTAGCTGGATCACAGCTACCGGACTGAAGAAGATTAACGCGGAGGTGCTGAGGGACGCGCTTCTGACGGACAAGGAGAAATTTGCGCGGGCGGGGATCGAGATCCCGCTCGACCTGGAGTCGAAGGGTCTCGATTATCCCAGGCTGGCCGACTACTTCCACGGGGAACATGATTCGCAGGTGCTTGAGGAGGCGCTCTTCTGCGCGATCAAGCTGGACTCGGAGGAAGGCTGGGATATCGTCCAGGCCGAGATTCACAAGAGCGGCATCCCGTACGCGGAACCGCAAGGGCGTTGTATCGGGAACGCCTGCCACTGCCTTCTGGCGTGGCTCATGCTCAAGGATTCACTTCCCTACCTGCTTGAAACCAGCTACGGCAAAATCCAGACGACCAGCCCGTTCACGATGCACCTCTTCCCTCTGAACAGCCGTTTCAGCGAGCATCATTTCCGGAAGCCGGACGTGAAGAGCCTGAAGGATGCAGAAGCCGCACTGGCGGAACACTATGGCGCCGCGACCGGCAAGGCGTGGTGCCGCATCCTGCATTTCGACTGCTATGACGATGAGGTGTGGTTCATGATCCGCTATCCGGGGCGCATCGAGTGCAAGCCCGTGCTGGACGGAGACGAGGAGAAGGATGACGCGAGCACCCCCTTGTTCTTCCACACGGCTGTCTATGACTCCAAGAACTGCATGCTGCGCACGACCGTGAAGTCCCAGAAACTCTGCACAAAGATGCGGCTGGCCTTCGGCAAGATGCTCTTCGGCGAGGGCAACGCTTTCGTGAATTCGCCCATGGATCTGGAATGCCTGCTGAAGGTGGAGCAGATCAAGGAGCGGTGGGGAAGCATCTCCAAGGGCGATGCAGGCGCGTCCATCCAGAATGTGCGGATCGTCAGGATGTCCTGCCGCGTTAAGGGGATGGGCTCGACAAAGGTCACGTGCAGTTTCGATGAGAAGGACCGCAAATCCCTCTTTGAAGGCGACCTGTTCGGAGGTACCTTTGCGGACAGCGTGAGTAAGACGCCTGAGCAGCGGGCGCTGGACAGTGCGGCGGAGATCTTCTGGATACAGCTTGTCTATGACCTGGTGACGGGTAAAGGCTGGAAGCGGAAGAAGGGTAAGGTGACCATCAAGCAAGGCAACACGATCGGTCTTGAACAGGATTCAGGGGCAAGACATCTATTGGACTTTATTTATGAAAACGGTATCATTGAAAGACGCGACTGTAATCAGTGAGCGTCATAAAGAGACCATCATCGCCATGCTCCGCACGGAGGGTCTTTTTTACCCGATGATTCGCATCGAATGGCGCAAGCGGCTGGGACCCGTGGCGTATGCCGCAATCGAACAAGGGCTCAAGGAGGAGCCAGGGGGCCCCGTGAACGACCTGACAGATGAAAGGGGCGTCTATTACGAGACCGTGAAGTTGCGCGGCGTCTGGACGGGATGGAACGAACATGTCGTAACGGATGCCGACCGGCCGGTATTCGAGCTGCGAGACATCGTGCCGTGTTATCTTCTGCCCGCATGGCATGCAAAGCTCGCGGAGCTCGTCGGATATAGCATCCCGGCGAACCCGGCGGCTGAGATCCCGCCATCAAAGAATAAAACCAAGACGCAAGAAAAACCTGCTGCTCCTAAAGATGAGTTGCTGGGTAAAGTCGCAAAAGAAGTGGATTACATCGCGAGGGAACTGCGCCAGCGGAAAAAGCGCATGAGCGTCGCAAACAGAAAAAAGAACCAGGGCATGAAGGGCGGCGACACAAAGGACGGCCGCGATAACGCAGAGGTCATGCGCCTGATCAAGAGCAAGGATAAGGACGGGGCCTCTCTCTCGGAAATATGTTTCAACATTTGCAAAAAAATGCCAAATCTCAAAGTAAAGCCGGCATCCCTTGAGCGCTCCTACCGCCGATGGCTTAACAGTAAATAAACGCTCATCCCCTCTGTTTCGGACAAACGACAGTTTGTTTTAGTCCGAACTATTTTAACCCAGTGAAAACCATGTTTTCATTGGGTTATTTTCATTTTACGCCCAAATCTTTCGGACACAACTGACTGTTGCGCTGTCCGAATCTTCTACTATAGCCCTGTTTTCAAGACCCGCCCGGCACAGTGCCGACGCAGGCGATGAAAACAGGGCTTTTTTTGTGCATGAAGCCTGAACAACATCGAAAGGACGGAAAGCATGAAGAACACGACATTGACAGCCATGAAGGCTATCTATGACTCAGACCCGGCGCGGACGCGCGGGGACAAGATCCAGCTCCTGCGGACGCTGGGGCTTGAAGAGGAGGCGATGGTAGCGGAGAAGAAACAGCCGGACCGGATCATCTCTTTCAAGGAAGCGTCAAGGAGGATCAACCGGACCCCGACCACCCTGCACGAGATCGCGTTGCGCGGCGGCTTCAAGAAGGTGCTCTTCCCCGGAAGTAAGCGATGCGCAGGTATCCGCGAAAGCGATTTAGAACGCCTTATCGCGGGGACACTTCAAACGGTTGATTCAACAAAAAAAGGAAATGACTGACATGACAACCGAAATCAAAACACGCGACACGCTGACGGCCAGCCGCATGGCGGCATTGCTGGGGTGTCCGCGCAAACATTATTACCGGTACGAGATAGGGCTCATCCGTGAGTCGTCCGCGCTGGCGTTGCGCTTTGGAAGCGCATTTCACGACGGCATGGAGGGGCGCTGGCTTGGACTCTCTTTCCATGAGTGCCTTGAAAAGGTGCTGGCTAAGGCGGAGCGGTTCGACCCGCTCGATGTCGCCATCCTCTCCTGTCTGCTGCACGGCTACTATGAGCGATATGCCGGCGATGGCGAGTGCATCGCGCATATCTATCCTGAACGAGAATTCCGATATGCGCTTAAAGGCAGCCGGACGTTTGACGTGTGCGGCAAGATCGACGGTCTCGGACAGTTAAAAGACGGGCGCATGTGCCTTCTCGAGCACAAAACCGCTGGCGAGGATATTTCAGACGGTTCGGACTTTTGGATGCGTCTGCGCTTCAATCCGCAGATTTACCAGTATGTGAGCGCGATCCAGGCGGAGGGCGATAATCCCGAGGTCATCGTTTACGACGTGACGCGCAAGCCGACGATCCGACCGCGCGAATCGGTTCCGACGCTGGACAGCGAAGGCCTGAAGCAGGTCATCGGCGCGGACGGTAACCGCGTGATCAAAAAGGATGGCACACCCAAGCAGACACCCGACGGCGCCAAGGGTGAATTTGTCCTGTCCGCCCCTGAAACGGTTGACGAGTTCGCGGACCGTCTCCGCGCCGATATCGCGGAACGTCCCGACTACTACTATCAGCGCCGCGAGGTGGCGGTGCTGGGCAATGACCTGACGCAGTTCGAGGCGCAACGGATTAACGTGGGCCGCATGATCCTGTTTTTCCGCGCATCCGCCGCGAAGCAGGAGTTGCCGGAATGGGGCTGGCCCCGCAACTGCAACGGGCTCACGTGCCGGATGTGCGACTTTGAAGTTTTCTGCATGCAGAATTTGCATGTATCGGCGGAGAATCCGCCTATCGGCTTCATGGCGGGTGCCGTGAATCCTGAATTGTTGAACGGCTAAAAAAGAAAGAGAGGAAGAGATGTATATCATTACGATTGAGGGATTGATGACGAAAACGGAAATTGCCGTTGGCGTTGCCGGTGACGGCATGAACGCTTCGGTCATTGAGAGGGTGATAGGGAAAAGACTTAGCAAGGTGTTGAATGATGCCATCCAGCAGGTGACGGTAGACAGTCTGAAGGAGTTAGGCGTCGGTGTTGTCGCTGAGACGTATCGGCATGAGTCAAACAGCGGGCAAGCGGAGGTGAAACATGAGTAATCCCATTCCTGTGCGTGGCAGTTTGCCGCCAGTCAAGGCTATGCCTGTCCGTCCTTCCGCGCCTGTCGTGGAAAAAGAGACGGTTGTATTCACAAAGATCGGAAAAGATACGACGGGCGACCGCATCGTGCTTTACGGATCCGGCGGCACCGGTAAGACGACGCTGGCTTGCTCGCTTCCCGGCCCGGTGGCTTTTTTCGATTTAGATAAAAGCCTCGAGAAGCTCGGCAAGCAACCAGGAGCAGATAAGCTGCTCGAAAATGTCATCGAGATCAAGGGCGTCGAAACGTGGGAACAACTGCGGAGAAAGTTGCAAGCCGGCGGCTGGGACGACATCAAATCAATCGTCATTGATTCAATGAGTGTTGTCCAGGCTATGGTGCTGACATGGATGTTTGAAAACATCAAAGAGAAGGGGGCGGCAGTCACGCGGTTGGAGGACTACGGATTTAAAGCTGGGTATCGGCACTTGTTCGACACGTTCTGCCTCCTGTTCGCCGATCTGGATGTGCACGTTAAAGACGGGCGCCATGTCGTGCTGATCTGTCACGATGCCGAAGCCAAGGTGCCTAATCCTCAGGGGCTGGACTGGCTCCGTTACGAGCCTAAGCTGGAAAATGAGAAAAACTGCATGCTCCGGTATCGCGTCAAGGAGTGGGCTGACCACGTACTTTTCGTGAAGCTTGACGTTCACGTCAACAAAGACGGCAAGGGAGAGGGTAAAGGGACGCGCACGCTATACGCGAGCGAGATGCCGCACTGCATGGCTAAGAGCCGCACGACGCAGGGCGATTTCGGCCTGACCCTGGGGGATAATTTCTGGGACAACATTCTTTATTAAACAAAAAGGAGGGAAGTATGGAAAAAGAGAAAATGGTGAACGGGAGATATGAGGCGGTTACGACTGCCGGGTCTGTGTATGAAAAGGAAGGCAAGTCGATGGTTGCTTTCGAGTTTCTGGTGGGCGATGAACATCTGAGGACATACACCACATTGTTCTGGGCGGACGGGAAACCCAATACGAAGCTTATCAAAAACACGCGCGAGT
>Ga0268284_1001308_pt1 | contig 13149 bp, 12 predicted proteins | sample saktaG_14_FD_190137 | JGI IMG/M metagenome (GOLD analysis project Ga0268284, IMG submission 190137) | Saline water microbial communities from Sakinaw Lake, British Columbia, Canada - sak_2013_06_06_40m | ecosystem: Environmental > Aquatic > Non-marine Saline and Alkaline > Saline ... | reverse complement strand
CCTCGGTGTTACGGGCTTCGCCCGCCTGAAAGTCACCAAGTAACGCCGCGGCCTTCGAAAAATCGTTCGCCGATCTCGAACGCGACGAAGCCCCGGTGAATTTCGACGACGACGCAGAGCGCGCGAAAAACCCGCGGCTGTCAGTTGAGAGGAAGGGAAGAAACCAGCTTCCGGGACGTCCTGTACGCAGGTGCCCGGGAGACTCTACCGTGATCTCAGGAATACAGATTGCGTGCCCATGGCGCAGGTGATAGACAGGCGGACGTGAGAACCCAGGATGATTGATACCACTTCTAAGAAATAATGTGACACTTTCGGATGGGACTGTAGGAGTTCACGCTGATAGCGTGCCTCTTCCGGCCGCAGTGTTGCACATGGAAAAATCGGCTAAAGCCTTGACTCAGACGCGTCAGGGGACAGTCGCATTATTTGTGAGAGATGGTATCAGCCTAGCCGCCATCAACCCGACTTTTCACAGCCCGTCCGGTCACAAACCAGTCGGGCTTCTTCGTTTCCAACCCGGGATCTTTGCCTTTCCTGAAGAATTGTCCTTGGAGTGTGCTGTCAGATAGGATGCACTTCACCCATGGCAACGAGTCGAATCCGCAAATTCCTGTTCATCTCATCCATCGCATTGTGCGTGTCAGCAGGCCGTGATGAATTCCAACTGATGAACACCGAACAAATTGGCGCTCTGAAAATCGGTTTATCGAGGAGTCAGGCCCTGAAACACCTTGATGCCGCTCCCAAAGCCGGGGCCCTCAAACAATGGGCAGCCGACGGGAATTACCACCAGGAGTTGAATTTCCCGAAACTTGGCGTCAGTCTCTACCTGGTTTCCCGGGAAAAAAACTCTCCACAAACCGTTGAATCCATCACTGTCACAGCCCCTTGCACCCTGGCGACGAAACTTGGCATTCATCTTGGCAGCTCGGAACAGGACGTGACCAAGGCATACAAAAACCACTGGAACAAAGAGGACAGCACTGCTGGATCCATTTTCGTCGCTGGTTCGACTTTTGGCGGACTGAGCTTCCAATTCAAAAAAGGCAAAGTGAGCCGGATTTTTCTCGGGGCTGCGAGTGAATAGCTCAGCTAATCCATTACTCCAACAGCCTCATCCGAAAGTGTCACATTATTTCTTGGAAGTGGTATAAGGCAGGGCGTGGCGGCCCTGCCGCGCCCACTTCCCGCACCTGCCAGTGAACGATGTGTTCGTGGATCTTGAAAACGTGAAAACCATCGACCCGGCGGTCATCGGCGGGAAGAACCTCACGTTCCACCTGTTTCAGGGGCCGCAGAACAAGAAACTGGATGTGGACATCGTGGCAAAGTTGTGAGAAATTGATTAGATTGCGCGCGGTGGATGCCATAGCGGGACGCTGCGGAAATCCAGCGAAGGGCGTTCATTGGTCTTCTCGTCGCAACCACTCGCGCCAAGCGTTGGCGCAGGACTCGCAGCAGGTGCCGGTTTCCGCGTCCACGGTGGCGATGCTGGCTTCCCCGTCGCGCATCACGCAACCCTCGTGCGGGCAGTGCGGCAGGCCCATCACATGACCCACCTCGTGGATCGCCACCTTGCGGAGTCGTTCGCGCAGCTTCGCCTCGTCCGCCCCACGCGCGCCAAGTCGAAAGGTGGATACCACACAGGTCCGCCCGTCAAGCTGACCGAGTCCGAAAATCCCCCAGTCCTCGTGCTGGTCCTTGGTCACGGAAATGTCCTTGGCTGTGAGTCCGATCACAATCCGACAGGTGCCGGGCGTGTGGCCGGCCAGTTCATCTAGCAGAATATCGGCGCGGTAGCGGCCGCGCGGTGCATACCAGGCAGCCTTGGGCAGCGGCTTCGCGGGCAAGGTTGTCACTTTCAGGCCGTAGGCCTTTTCCAACCCCTGTTTGACCACCGAAAGGCGTTCGACCTTCACCTCGCCGAGGGGTTGCAGCGCGATCACGGCGGGAGTTGGCTCCGCGGCGCGGGCCATTACGATGCACCCGATGAAAATGGGAAATGCCTCTGCAAGCCGCTTCATGACCAGAGCGTCGCTTGCAACCGTCCCGGTATCAAGCAAGCTCTTCCGCTTTGGCACCATGAACGTGGAAACCGTCGTCATCACGGAGGGCACTCGCGCGCTTGCCAGGTGGGGCGTGGTGCTTGAACATGTTCTACATGCCAAGCCACTTCAGGGCTTGCTCCAGCTTTTCCGGCGCTGCGTTTTCATGACCCATGCCGGGAATATCGAAAAACCGATAGTCGAACCTGCCCTTTTCCCACTTCTTGGAGGTCGTTAGAATTTCCTGATAGTTCTGGTCCTTGTCACCTGAGATCACGCACCACTTGTGCCCTTTGAAGTCCCTCGATTTCAGATCGCCCTCGACCAATCCCGGAAAATGACCGCAGGTGCCTTCCGCCGGCAAATAGCTTTGTGCGGCATGGCTCACGGCACCCACGAACGTGCCGGGATACATCGCATGGGTCAACATGCCGATGTGGCCGCCGCCGGAATAACCTCCCACGCACACGCGCTTCGGATCAATCTTCCATTTCTCCTTCACCGAGGCCAGCGCATCCACCGCGAGTTTCACCCGCCGCAACATGGGCTGATCGTTGGAAGTGCCCTTCGCGCTGATATAGATCATCTTCAAGCGGTCCATCACCGGCGCGTAGGACTCCATGTTCTCGCCTGCGTCACCCGCACTGACGTGAAGATAAACCCCCATGGGCGCAGTCCCGTCATACGCCTTCGGGACATACACAATCGCGGTGGCGCTGGCGGCATCGTAGGCGAACTCCTTCTCCACGTCCTGTTTATTGACGGTCCATTCCTTGGGGAACTCACCCGCTTTGAAGGCCTTGTAAACGGCCTTGGCGTTCTTACTAACCAAATAGCCCTTGGTTTCCACGAAGGCGGGTTTGGAAATCGGAAAATCCTGGATCCACCCGGTCTGCACGGGCACTGAAACGGCAACGGCTTTCATTTTGTCTTTGACAAACAACCGGTCCGCCTCGGAAAGCCGGGCGAGTTCGTAAGACACGTTTTTGCCATTGAGCATCAAGACCACTTCTTTCCCATCACTGGACACATATTCCGCCTCGATCTTTCCTCCCTTGTCGTTGGTCCACTGCCTTGCTTGCGCCCCGAGGCAAATCCCCCAAGCGCACAACCCTGCCAACCCTCTTCCTACCAGGGTCCATCGGCGGTTTGATTTCATGGCCTCATGCCTAGCAGCAATGCAAACCCGGAGCAAGCGCGAATCCATGAACTCCGGTGCCGCACTCGGCGTGGCCCTGCAACATGACTTCCCGCATCGTGGGTGCCGGCATGTCAAGGGTGGCGCACATCGTGCGGCACTGGTTGTCCCATGGTTTTTTCCGGGGAATCCGAAACATGCGCCTACCCTGTCCCGTAGTTCCTGCCCATGAACCGGAAAGCCATGCTCGTCCTGCTTGCCGCGCTGGCCGCGCTTCAAGTGGCCGCCGCCGCTGAAGACAAGGACAACCCCACAGCCAAACCCGCGGCAGATCACGCGTGGCAGGCGCTGTTCGACGGCAAGACGCTGAAAGGCTGGAAAGCGGCCGACTTCGGCGCCAAGGGCAATATCACCGTCACCAACGGCGAACTCCGCATCGGCCCCGGCGAACCGGCCGTCGGCATCGTCCGGGACGGCGAACCGCCCGCCCGCATGAACTACGAGATCGAGTTGGAAGCGATGCGCACCGAGGGCCACGATTTTTTCTGCGGCCTCACCTTCCCCGTGAACAAGGATCCCTGCACGCTGATCTGCGGCGGTTGGGGCGGCACCCTCGTCGGCTTGTCCAGCATCGACGGCCTGGACGCCTCCGAGAACCAGACCGCCAGCGTCAGAAAGTTCAAGGAGAAGACCTGGTATAAAATCCGCCTCCGGGTCACCAAGACCCATATCACCGCCTGGATCGACGACCAACAGGTCCTCGAGCAGGAACTCGCCGAACATAAGATCTCCATCCGCATGGAAGTCCGGCCATGCGTTCCGCTCGGTATCTCCACATGGTATACCGGCGCCGCCATCCGCAACCTCCGCCTCCGCAAACTCGACTAAGCATGAGATGGCATGAGCGATTTCCGCCGGCCGCCACCGCCAGGATTCCGCTCCCCGCAAGGCCGCGCTTTGCTTGCAGAGATGGGCGCCTATGCCGACTGGTGGCGCAAATTGAAATAGACCGGCAGCCGGCGCACGCGGTGCTGGCTTTCAAGCCGGGACTATGATTGGCCTGTCCAACGGAAACTTTCGCCTTTGGCAAGCTTCACCTCATGGGTCTGCGTCCCGCAGCGCAAGCGGCACGGGTTTCCCGCCAGCGATTGAATCACGGCTTCAACAAGCTTGCCGTCCTTCCAGGCGATATCCACCACAAATCCGCCGCGGGCGCGCAGACCCTTGACCGAACCGTTTGCCCACGCCGGTGACAGCGCCGGGATGAGGTGGATTTCGCCCGCATGCGATTGCATCAGCATTTCAGTGATGGCTGCGGTGGCGCCGAACGTGCCGTCCACCTGCGGCGAGCCGTAGCACATCGAGAAGAGGTTCGGACAGGTATCCTTGGCCACCAGGTTGGTTAGAGCAATGGCGGCCTGCCCGCCGTCTAACAACCGCGCCCAGCAGGCGGCTGTCCATGCCCGGCCAAATCCCGTGCTGCCGTAACCCCGCAGGTTCAGGGTCACTTTTGCTGCTGCCGCCAGATCGGGTGTGGCGGAAGGTGTGATTTGGTTGCTGGGATAGAGTCCGTAGAGGTGGGAAACATGCCGGTGCCGGGGCTCTTTGTCTTCCCAATCGTCGAGCCATTCCTGCAACTGACCGTGGCGGCCAATTTGCATCGGTGCGAGCCGCTGCCGCGCCTGGGCAACCTCGGCGCAGAACTCCGGGTCGGCACCCAGGATTTTCCCCGCTTCAACACAGGCGGCGAACAGGTCATGAAGGATTTGCATGTCGATGGTGGACCCCGCACAAATTGTGACTCCGTATTTGTCATCGTATTTCGGATTGCCCGGATAGATCGGGAAGTTCTCCGGCGAGTTGGACGGGCAGGTCACCAGCCAGTGGCGCTCGGGATGTTCCACCAAAGTATCCAGGAAGAACCGGGCCGACCCCTTGAGCAGTGGATAGATGTCGCGCAGATAGGCCTGGTCGCCGGTGAAAAGGTAATGCTCCCAAAGATGGGTGCACAGCCACGCTCCGCCCACCGAGAATGTTCCCCAGGTGGCTCCATCCATCGGCGCGGCGTGACGCCACTGGTCGGTGTTCTGATGAAACACCCAGCCGCGCGCGCCATAGTGCACGCGGGCCACCTTGCTCCCCGTCTCGGCCAATTCCTTCACCATCCGCACCAGGGGGTCAACGCACTCGGGCAAGGCGGTCGCTTCGGCCGGCCAATAGTTCATTTCCAGGTTGATGTTAGTGGTGAACTTGCTTTCCCAGGATGGATTCATGTCGCCATTCCAAATCCCCTGCAAGTTGGCCGGCTGGCACCCCGGGCGGCTGCTGCCGATCAGGAGGTAGCGGCCGTATTGGAACAACAGCGCGGCCAGCGCCGGGTCTTGTTGCGGATCATGCTTTTCTAACCGTTCGTTGGTGGGCCGGGCCGAAGCTTCGGTCGCGTCCAGCTTCAATTGCACGCGGCGGAACAGCCGTTGATGTTCTGTCAGATGGTCCGTGCGCAGACGGTCCCAGGCCTTGCCCTCCACCTTTTGCAGATACGCTTGCACCCGCGCCGCGGGATCGCCACTCAAGTCGTTGTAGCTTTTGAAATTGGTGGCCGCCGCAATGATCAGGGTCGCGGCGTCGGCCGCTTCCACGGACACCCCCTCCGGGGTAGTCACCCGTTTTCCGCCTTCGTTGAGCACGCGCACCCGCCCTTCATAACAGACGCGGCCCTCAACCCCCCACAAACTGCCCGTCTTGCCGCGCAACAGCAGCTCGCCGGAGTCGAGCGACTCCACGGAGTGGCGCTCGTCCCCGGGGGTTTGGGTATTGGTGACGCCGGAAAGTTTCGCCCCAAACGTCAGCGCGCCGGGTTGGTCGGCGGTGAGCCGCACGACGATGACTTGGTCCACCGGACTGGCAAGGATTTCGCGGCGGAAGTTCACCTCGCCCACCCGATAGGAAACATCCGCAATGGCGGTGTCGAGGTCCAGTTGGCGGCGATAATGGGTCGCGTTGGAATGGCCGGGGAAGGCGAGATATAGGTTCCCCAAGGGCTGATATTTCATCTGCTCCACCGGCTCTCCCATCATGGCTTTATCAAACAGTTTGTGCGCGTCGGAATATTGACCCGCAAAAATCAAGCGCCGGATTTCCGGCAGCGCTTCCGGGCCGCCCGGTCGGGTCGGATCATAGGGGCCGCCGGTCCAGATCGTCTGTTCGTTGAGCTGAAGCTGCTCGCAATCGGCCGCCCCGAACACCATGGCCCCCAGCCGGCCATTGCCCACCGGCAGCGCCTCCCTCCACTTCACCGCCGGTTGCTGATACCAAAGAACCGTTGCCGCCGGATCGCTGGCGGCTGCCGCGGAGGCGGTCCCGGGATCGGGCGTCGCCGCGGCGAGCGGGATGACTGTGACGGAGAGTGCGACGGCTGCTCCCAGCCATTGGATCATTTTTTCAGGTGTCGTGTTCATGCTTGATAACTGCTAGAAAATACCGTTGGGGTTGGCGCGCCGGGAAAGCGGTAGCGGGGCCCGCAGAGCGGGAGCAACAGGGGTGTTAAACTCCAGCGCATCATTGCCGCTGAGAACTAGGGCAGGTTGGGTGCTTCGTCAATCTAATCGTTTCCCGGCAACCAGCGGAAGGCTTTTTCCTGGACCGAGGGAGGTGGCACTTGGTGGCCGCCCTCGAAGGCATGGATGCAGACTTTGCAACCGGCGATGGCCACAGCCCGGCCTTTCTAACAGATTGGCCGGCGGCACGCCGCTTGCTTGGATTCACTTTAATACCAGCCTGCCGGTAACAGGGAACCCGCTTCCCGGTGCCTCATTGCGGGGCGCGGGACTTTGGTCGAGGTGTCCGGCACCCTGACCTTGCACCTCGCGCGCGTGGGCGTAATGCCGAAACCACGGGATGCAAAGAAGTCGCGGCAAGCGATGCCGACTTCCCGGCTCAATCCTTCCAATCGGAGTTCGGCACGATCCGCTTCCGATAGCCGGGCGAGCGGGTCGCCGGTGGTGTTGCGTTTGCTCATGCGTTTGCGGGTTTGGAGTGGATAGCGCGGACCTTGCCAAGCAACCCGGCCGTTGCGGCAGCGGCGACTGCGTGCGGCACGGGTTGAAGCAGCATCACCCACCGGGCCGGGTCACCGGGGTAGGTGTCCTTTCTGCGATTTCCGTTCATGAAGTGGCTTTTAACCAACCATGAAGGTCATGCCAAGTTAAAAGTGAGTCAATCAAGATAGGATTCACATTAATGCCAGCCTGCCGGTAACAGGGAATCCTCTTCCCGCTGCCTCATTGCGGGGCGCGGGAATTCGGTCGACGTGTCCGGCATCCTGGCCTTGCGCCTCGCGTGCGTGGACGGAATGCCGAAACCACGGGATGCGAAGAAGTCGCGGCAAGCAATGCCGATTTCCCGGCTCAATCCTTCCAATCGATGTTCGGCGCGATCCGCTTCCGATAGTTGGGAGAGCGGGTCGCCGGTGGAATTGCGCTTGCTCATGCGGATGCGGGTTTGGTGTGGGCGGCGCGGGCCTTGCCAAGCAACACGGTGGTTGCGGCAGCGGCGACTGCGAGCGGCACGGGTTGAAGCAGTATCACCCACCGGGCCGGGTCGCCGGGGTCGGTGTCCTTGCCGACGAACGTGAAGCATTCCACCCCGGATGCTCTCAGATGCTTTGATGCGGTCTGGCCAGGCAAGATGTTCATGACGTTCTCCTTTGCCAACGGGTCTAGTAGCGTAATGAAGCAGATTTCGGGGTAGGCGTGTATAACGTGTTCGCGTGTGCGTATTTGCGACCCTTCCATGTTGCGGAGTTAGACGGTTTCATTTCGCCTCAGTTGGGAAACTCCGGAAATTGCGTCAAATCCTGTGATGCTTTATGAGAGGAGCCGCACTTGCCAACGTCCCGATATCAATGATACTCTTTGGCTTTGGCACCATAAACGTGAAAACCGTCGTCATCACCGGCTGCACCCGTGGTCTGGGCCGTGCCATGATTCCGGTCTTCATCGAGGCCGGGTGGCAGGTCGCCGGCTGCGGACGCGATGAGCCGCAGATTGGCAAACTCCGCCACCGGGTTCCGCCGCCCCATCTCTTCGAGGTCTGCGATGTCTCGCGCGAAGCTCATGTCGCAGCGTTTTGCGCGGCCGTCTTGAAGCACTTCGGCCCGCCGGACCTCGTATTGAACAACGCCGCCATCATCAATCCCCCGGCCCCGCTTTGGGAAACCAGTGCGGGGGATTTCAGCCGCATCGTCGACATCAACCTCAAAGGCACCGCCTCCATGATGCGCAATCTGCTGCCCGCGATGCTCGAACGTGGCGGCGGAGTGATCGTCAACTTCTCCTCCGGATGGGGCCGCAGTACCGCTGCCGGCGTGGCGCCGTATTGCGCCACGAAATTCGCCATCGAAGGTTTGTCACTGGCCACAGCCCAGGACACCGGTGGCAAAGTCGCCATCATCCCGATGAATCCAGGCATCATCAACACCGACATGCTCCGCAGTTGCTTCGGTGGCGAGGCGGGTTGTTATCCGGATGCTGACAACTGGGCAACACGCGCCGTGCCCTTCCTCATCCGGCTCGGACGCAAAGACAACGGCCGCCCGTTGACGGTTCCCGCTTGAAGAAGGTGATTGCTGTTAGGCCGTTGCGCTCCGATTCCTCACGCAGCCCAAGCGCGCGTTTTGCTCCGGAATCCGTGCTTGATCCAACTGAGTATTACGATCCGGCTGTGGTCTTGCGCCCGAGACCGTCAATTCGCACTCACCGTCTTCCTTCCATACTCCTCGCGCGTCTCCCTGGCGCGTTCGGCATCGAAACCTTCCCAACCGTTAGGGGCGGGAAGGCAAGGCACGATGACCTCCTCGCACGCGGCCTGCTGCGTCCGGTTCCGCTCGGCAATTTCCCTCTTCAGCCCCGCGGCGTATCGGGCTTTCTCGTCGGCCGTATAAATGTGCGCCTGACCATCACTGCCCGGCAAGGTTGCGCGGATCTGCTCCCACTGTTGGATCGCGCGCTCGCACAAGGCGGCCTGCATCGCATGGAGCGGCTTGCGCTCGTCAGACCACTGGGCTTCGTGTTGCCAGTATTCCTGCTCCGGTTGGAAGGTTGCCGGCAGCCGCCCGGGTACCAAAGGCAAGTGTGCCGTGAAGCCCAGACAGAGCCTCGAATCAACCAGATCGCAGCAAAGCGCGCCCACCGTGAAGTTCTTCGCGACCCCGCCGCGCGTGGCCGTCAGGACATAGCGGTCGTCGTGGAGATGCGCCCGCAGTTGCCACCATGAGTCGTCGCACTTGGCCCTCATCAGCGTGTCCATCGCCAAGCGCACGCGTTGCTGTTCCGGCCAATCATAATCGTCGTCGAAGAGCGGCAGCGTGGCAGCTCCCACCGTCACCAGCCGCGGTGGCTTGTTATGACTGGCCATGGCATCTAGCAGATTATCCAGGGGGTTGCCCGGGCCCGGGCTGGCATATAACCGCAAGAGATTACCGGGCCCGATCGGAGAACGGACACGCTCGATCTTGAAGTCTGCGGGCCGGACGGCAGCGGGGTTCGCCCGCAGGCACGCTTGTGCCGTGTAGTTATCGTCGATCATGTGCTGCTGGAAACGTGTCAGGGTAAAGATCATTTGGGTGAAAACCTGTTCGTGGGGCGGCGCGTCTCCATTTTCGCGGTGTTGGAATGAATCGCGACAGAGCCGGGAAAGCGAGCTTGCACCGCGGATGAACCTGTCGTCTCCGAGGTAAAAAACGTTGCTTCCCTCTTCGCCGGCGGCCAGCGATTCAGTGGTCGCGTCGGCCGTCGCGGCCGCTTCTTCGGGCACCCTGCCCTCGCTCGTCGCTTTTTGATAGATTTCCCGGTGAAGCAGCTCCCTGCCGCGCTCGAAGTATGGATTCTCGAACCACACCTGGTCACCCGGCAGCAAACCGCCGCTCCCCGGGCGTCGCTTCCACAGCAGGGCCTCGCCACCGTCGGGCAAGCCCTGGGGAATGTTCCGCTGGCCGATCAGTCGATTGAGCGCGTCCAGCCCTGCTGGATTGTCAGTCTCGCGGAAGTATTGGATATAGCCTTGAATGAGGACCAGCGAAGAATACTTGAGGCAGCGGATGCGCGGAATTGGAACGCCGTCATTTTCATGGACGACCCACAGGTCGGCGATGGCTTCGACGGGCGTGCTTGCAGGAGCCACCACAAACGCATCGTTGACCATGGCCCAGTGTTTGGGATTGCGCATTTCGGGATAATCGTCGGCCGGCCTGATGACGGTTCCGGTTAGGGTCGCTTTAAGGACTTGGAGCCGCACTTGCCGCTCGGCATCGCCCAGCGCGGCCTGGTGCAGGATTTCGCCGGCGCGGGCGAGAATGCGCTGCTGCTCCGGGGTCAATTCAAGCGAGCAGCCTGTTTGCGGGGGCAAGGCGGTTTGCTGCGCTGGCAAAGGGACCACGCCTGCCACGGTCACCCAGAGAAACAGGACCGCAGGCAGGCGTAAAACGGTTGGGCGCGGGCACACGGACATTGAACCCATGGTTTGAGTTTGATAGGGAGTGGTCACTCCGGCGAACTTAAACACGCTGCTCCGCCCTGCAACAAAATATTAGGAAATAAAGTTCTTGGATTGTTGCGGCAACCGATTTGGGGAGGGCTGGAATGCCCTCGGGAGCGGCACGAATCATGGGATTTCCAGCTGCGGGAAAATGAAGGCTCACGTTCTTCTGTGGCGTCGCCAAAATTTCCTGAATGAGCGTGGCGCAGAACGCGTCGAAGTTGGCACCACCACCATGAAACCTTCAATTTGGGTTCCTTTCGCCGCGCTCGCCATCCTCTTGGCCAGCGGTTGTCACAAACCATCATCCGAGGTCGCCAAACAGATCGCCGAACTGGAACGAAAAACCAGCGAAGCCGTCGCGCGACAACAGGAACTCGAACAACAAATCGCGGACCAGAAACTCGCCGCCGAACGCGACGCCATTGAACGCGAGCGGATGCAGATCGAAGAGGACCGCCTCGAACTCGAGCGCCAACAGGACGACGCCGCAGCCGCCGAGGTCGAAAAACTCCGCCAGCGCGAGGAGGCCCTCGCCACCCGCGAAGGCAAACTCGAACAGCAGCAAGCCACCCTCGAGGACAAGCAGGGGCAACTCGATCAGCGCGACCAACAACTCAGCGAACGCGACCGCGAACGCGCCGGCAGCGAAGCCCTCGATTTCAAGGATGAAGGTGACCCGCAGGCACCCGTCGCTGACTATGGGATGTTCTACGATTCGCTGTCGTCCTATGGCTCGTGGTTCGAGACGCCGGACTATGGCTATGTCTGGCAGCCCGTGATCGTGCGCGACACCAGTTGGCGCCCCTACTCACGGGGGCGCTGGGTTTGCAGCGACCACGGCTGGACCTGGATCTCCGACGAACCCTTCGGTTGGGCCACCTATCACTATGGCCGCTGGGCACCGCTTCGCGGCCATGGCTGGGTCTGGGTGCCCGGTTGCGAATGGGCGCCTTCATGGGTCTCATGGCGCTATAGCGACAGCCATGTCGGCTGGGCACCATTGCCACCCGAAACCCTCGCCTACCGCGGCCACCACTGGGATTCCTCGGTGGATGTGACCTTCGGCATCGGCGCCCTGTGGTTCAACTTCGTGGAAATCCGCCACTTCGGCGGCCCGGTCAACCGCCATTGCCTGCCCTACAGCCAAAATAACATCTTCATCCAACAGACGGTCAATATCACCAACATCCATGTCAAAAACCGCCAGGTCATTTGCGGCGGCCCGCGGTATCGGGACGTCTGCGAGCGCGGCGGCCGCCCCGTGCCCTTCTACCGTCTGGACATGGACCGCCGCGGCAGGCCCGGGAATGACCCGCTCGGCATGCAGCCACAGATTCATGGCGACCGGCTGAGGGTTTCCGCACCTAACATGGATGTCGCCTGGAACGAAGGGTTGCAACCGAAGCGGGTCAAAGAGCGCTTGGAATCCATCACCGTGGAACGCCCCGAGGCGCTCCGCCCGGAAATCACCGAGCGGTTCCGTCAAAGCCGCGTGCAAGACCGCAGCAGGGCCGAACTCTCGATCATCGATCTCGGCGGCCGCGAGAAATTCAACCAACGCCGCACGGAACAACTGGAGGTCAACCGCCGCCAAGCTGATGAGGCTGCACGCGCAAGCGATAAAGCCCGCGCAACCGACAAGAAACTCGCGCAAGGCAACGGCGCGAACGAGATCGATCGCAAGCGCGGTCGACCCGATCAAGCTCCCCAACAAACCCGTAACGAACAGGCGCGACAACGCCAGCAGGAACAAGTCGAGGAAGCATCTAACGAATCCAGGATCACTCCGCCGAAGGATCCATCCCGGCAACGTTTGGATGCCACCGCCCGCCAGCAACAACTGCAGCAGCAAGCCGCCCAATACCAGCGCGACGCCCAGCGCGACCAGGCCCTCAAGCAACAGCAGCAGGAAACCGCCAAAGCCCAACGCGACCAGGCCCGTCAGCTTCAAGAGCAGCAGGAAGCCGCCCAATACCAGCGCGACGCCCAGCGCGACCAGGCCCTCAAGCAACAGCAGCAGGAAGCCGCCAAAGCCCAACGCGACCAGGCCCGTCAGCTTCAAGAGCAGCAGGAAGCTGCCAAAGCCCAACGCGACCAGGCCCGCCAACTCCAACAGCAGCAGGAAGCCGCCCAATACCAGCGCGACGCCCAGCGCGACCAGGCCCTCAAGCAAGAGCTGCAGGAAGCTGCCAAAGCCCAACGCGAACAAGCCCGCCAACAGCAGCAGGAACAACAGCGCGAACAGGCCCGCCAACAGCAGCAGGAACAACAGCGCGAACAAGCCCGCCAGCAACAGGACGCCCAAAAACAACAACAGCAGCAGCAAGACGACGAAGAGAAAAAGCGCGGGCGCAACCGCTGATCCTGAATGGGAAAATGGAATCGGTTCGCCGGCCAGCAGTTTCCACTGATGAGGAGAATTTACAA
>Ga0268284_1001306_pt1 | contig 13152 bp, 21 predicted proteins | sample saktaG_14_FD_190137 | JGI IMG/M metagenome (GOLD analysis project Ga0268284, IMG submission 190137) | Saline water microbial communities from Sakinaw Lake, British Columbia, Canada - sak_2013_06_06_40m | ecosystem: Environmental > Aquatic > Non-marine Saline and Alkaline > Saline ... | reverse complement strand
AACCGGTGCCGCAACTGCCATCACTCATCCCGTTAGCCAGCCCTTCGGGCCTCTAGCAGATTAACGGAAAATTGAACGCCCCCAAGCCGTTCCTGCTGGATTGTATATTTAGCATGTCCTAATCAATCGGATGATAGAAAACAGGGAATTGTTGTACGCGGGTTTTTTATGCGAGAAAGTCATGGCTTATGGCCGGAAAAGGGATATGAATGGGGTGTCGCCGCGAGCACAGCCCCCAAGTGCCGCGGAACCCGACACAAGCCCCCCAAAAACAATCGGCGGATGTTGGAAGGTTCCTTTCGCATCCGCCGATTCGTTTTGATAAAGGCACGTGTTCTCAATCGAGTGTGAGGGTTTCCAAGGCCTGGAGCACGCTTGAGGACAACATTCCCGGCATTCCGGCTTTTTTCAACGAGGATGCGCGGCTGCTTCGCGTGCGAACCGATTTAAAGAGGAAGGAACGTCGTCTCATGGCTTGCTGGTTCGAGTTGGCCTTTGGTTTTGCTCAAACCAATTCAGAAGGATTGTCTTGCGGGTGTTCGGTTCGCTGGTCGGCAGATGGTTCTGCGGGTCGCTACCGTGCTCGACACTCCAGCCATGCGGCAACCCCGGAAACGGGCCAGGTCAAGCGGCACGCTAACCATGTGACTGCCGGTGGATGATTCTTGTGGCACCGTAATGCAAAGCGACGTGGTCTTGTCCAGGGCCGTGACCCACTTGGCGAAATCAGCCGGCGGCCAGGCTTGCCGCTCGGTCGGACTTGCAAAATGGGTCTCCAAGACGACATCGCCGGGTTGGGGAGATGTCTTGTCATCAGCGCAGGCAACTAACGCTGTGAGAACAACCATTGCCAGGATCGGATGGATCATCATTGTCAGGTTGAGTCATTTCCCCGCAGGTCCGATGTATTCGCGGGCGATCACGAGATTGTCGAAATAAACCGTGTTCACCGGATTCTTTGTCCAGCGGTCCGTCACATAGCTTTCCAGCGTCAGCGCGTTCGCCTTCAGACCCTCGGTCTTGCGCCAGTTGATGCCGCGCCAGTGGCCTAGCAAGCGTCCATCGATCCAGAAAGCCTGTTCACCGTCCGGCTTTCCCGGCGTGTTGTGTTTCAGCATGAACTCCGCGCAAATCCACCGCTCCTTCACAATGACCGGCTGCGGTTCGGGTATAAACTGATTCCCCCAATACTTGCCGTCGGGCGACCCGTTCATCTCATGCCAGTAGCTGTAAAAATTCCACTCCCCGGGTGCTTTCAGTTTCCCCCAATCACCCCACGGCTCAAGAGCTGTGGAAAAGCGATCATCACCTAACGGCTTCAGTCCGGCCTGGCCAAAGCCGCTCCACTTGTCACCGCCGCGCTGGCCTTTGTTAGCACGCAGCGTCACGAAATGATGCACGTAATCGCAGTTCGCATCGAAGCGCACATAAAAGCGCACAAACACCGTTCCCACCGGCTCGAACCACTTCGTCAGCCCGTCGCCCTGATTCTCTCCCAGGCGCGCTTCCACTTTCATGCAGCGCTTGCCGCATTCGTCCGCTCCCGGTGGCGCGAACGACAGCGCCTTTCCCTTTCCGGCGCCTTTCTCATCCCAGCGCGCCCCGAGTTCACCGTCCTCGAAATTATCCGCGAAAATCACTGCCGGGCGCTCGGACGCGCCAGTGTCTCCTTTGAGCTTGGCCGCGAAGCCGGCGCCATTCGGCAACGCGCTGTTTGCTGCGGAATTCGGAAACCGCTCTGCGGCGGCGACGACTCCCGCGAGTGCCAGCAGGATGAGTATTTTCATAAATTGACGGGTTGCTTGGTCAGTCAGCTCTGGATGTTTTCATGCGCGCGGAGTATCGCGGTTTGAGATGATCATGGGAAGAAAGAACCGAACGAGCGCAATGAACGCATCCGGTTCCTCAGGGTTGGGGTTTCATCGCACATGTGATAGGGACGATGCTGAGGTGATTGGCATTATTTCAGTTTGTGAATCGTCCTGCCAATGATCTCCACTGCCACCGGAATGTCCGCCTCCGACACCATCAGGTTAGTCACCGCGCGAATGGTGTCTGGACCGAGAGCGAGGACACGGACACCGGCTTGGTCGAGTTCGCTCGCGAGGGCTGCCGCGGGAATCGTCCGCACGCTGAACATCACCATGTTGGTCCTTACCGTGGTGGGATCGAGTTCGAGACCAGACAGTCGGGCCAGACCCTCGGCCAATGCGCGGGCGTTGGCGTGGTCCTCGGCCAACCGGGCGCGATGATGCTCCAGTGCGAAAAGCGCACCCGCAGCGATGATCCCCGCCTGCCGCATCCCGCCGCCTAACATCTTACGGAACCGCCGCGCCCGCTGGATGAACTCACGCGTCCCGCCCAGCGCGGAGCCGACGGGTGCCCCGAGACCCTTGGAAAAACACACGCTCACCGAGTCGAAGTGTTCCGCGTAGTCGCTCTCCGGGATACCGGTGGCGACGGACGCGTTCCACAACCTTGCGCCGTCGAGGTGTAGGCGCAAGCCGTGCCGGCGGGCCACTGCGGCGATTTCCTTGATGCTCTCCATCGACCAGATGTTGCCGCCGCCGCGATTGTGCGTGTTTTCCACGCAGACGAGTTTAGTGGGAGCGAAATGCTGATCTGGCGGACGGATCGCGGCTTCCATGTCCGCCGCCGTGAAGACGCCGCGCACGCCGGGCAGGCAGCGGCACATCACGCCGGAAAGCGCGGCGGGCGCACCGCTTTCGTAGTAATAAATGTGGGCATTGGCATCGACGAGGATCTCGTCACCCGGTTCGGTGTGGGCGCGGATGGCGAGTTGGTTGGCCATGGTCCCGGAGGGCGTGAACATGGCGGCTTCCTTGCCGAGGATTTCCGCGGCACGCGCTTCCAGGCGCAGCACGGTGGGATCGTCACCAAACACGTCGTCGCCCACTTCGGCCCGCGCCATCGCCTCGCGCATGGTGGACGTGGGCTGGGTGATGGTGTCACTGCGAAGGTCGATGGGCATGGGGGTGGCAGGGTTGCTGCGTTATAATGTAAAATCTGGCTACGCGGTTTCAGGCGATGGATTTTCATGGTTTTGCCCGCCTCGACCCGCTTGGCGGACGAGTCGCTTAACCGGGATTCACAGCTATTGACGGCGGTTCAATCCAGGCGGGCAACTGGCAAAAAAACGAGGCTTGATAGCCAGCGGTGTTTCAAGCCAAGGCATGCCCATTGACTTACCGAGCCGCCGACTTCGCATTCTTCCTCAGCGCCTCGAACACATCCGGGATGGTTGATGAGTTGGCTTTGTTGCTGACCCAGGTGGGCAGCGAGCCGCCTGGGGCGGTGAAGAGCAGATAGGTTGCTTTCGTTTTCATGCCGCTTTCGATTGGCTCTAAAAGCCATGAGCCGTCATTGACTGTCACGCGCACAATGCCCGGGTTTATAGCGGGGCCTTTATTTGAAAGAGTCCACTGTGTTTTAAGAAACCCCTTGCCATCCTTCCACTGGCTTTCATCCACAATCCGCAATGTGTAATCGCGCCGTGACACAAGAGGCGCGTTGATCACGCAATAGACATGCACGACCTTGCCGCCTTCTTCCGTGGTCATGATTTTACTCTCCTCGGTATAGGGCATTATTTTCTTATATCCGGCGTAGTCTGACAGCACTTTGAAAACCGCAGGCGGCGGGGCATCAATGGTGCCGGTGGCTTTCAGCTCCAGGATATCCGATCCGCTGCGGGGGCGGGAAAAAACGGATACTCCTTTTTCCTGGGCCTTGAGTTGCCAAGCGTTGTCATCGGCTGCGCGTGCCGGGCGTGAAAAACCGAGGAGCATGCTGCAAAGAGCAACGGCTGTGAGTGATGTTTTCATTTCGGCTCTGAAACCTTGAGTGTCACGGGCGGGGCCGAGAACGGGATGGACTCGTCGTTGCGGGTGAAATTAGTCGCGTTTTTTCGCCACCACGGCCGCCTGGATCGCCGATGCCGGCTTCGCCTTTTCCTGATTCCCTTCCGGGACGGCTGGGGCACCTCCAGCAGCCACTCCGGGCGCTCCGGGCGCACATCCCGGTTCCTGTGGCGCGGCCGTCGCGATTGAAACAGCCACCATGCTCACGATTGTTGCGATGATCTTCTTCATGATGGATTAATGGATGGAATGGATTTGTTTGTCGGGGTATGTGGAACGGGTTGAAAGAGTGAGGGTGACGTTGATTGCCCTGAATTGAACTTCACACATGACCGTAGCTCTCTCTCACGAAGGATTGAATTGAAAACGAATTGGTGCCTGGCGATGTGCGACGAATCGAAGCCGTCTTCAGGTTGGTTCTTCCGGCGCGATCAAAACGGACACCCGGAATCCTCGTCGGCCCCGGAATCCCGGATCTCTCCTTGCCCTTTGGCTTCCCGCTCCGTCGTCTTGTTCCGCCTCTTTTTAAACAGGTCCTCGATCGACAACACCTCATCCGGGCGCTCCTTCCCAAATCGCTTGAAGAACAGATCTTCGATGAATCCGGGCAGTGGAGTCTTCCACCTCTCTTGGTCATGGTTCGCGAGGCTCCCGAATTTTTTTGGGTTCATCCCCAACTCCCGCGCCATCTGGATATGAACGTGCGACAGGTGGAACAATTTTCGTGCGTCCACCCACACCTGAAACTTCGGAGGTAAATTCTTGGCCACTTTCGTCGTTTATTGAAAAACGTTTGAGCGCATCCGCGGCGGGATGCAAGGTTGAATTCATTTTGGAGGCTTCTCGCCGTCGGATGGCGCGGCTGGTTGGGCAATCTTTATTGTTGAGGCTCGGAAGGGCCAGAAACCGTCAACCCGTGGGTCCGGCAGATTCGGATCACCTTTGGGAAGCCATGAAGTATGACCATCTTCACGGTATAGCAACCAATCGGCTCCATCCCGGCGAAGAATCATGAGTGGCCAATCCTTGTGGTATGTCTTCAGCGTCACTACCACCCGACCTTCCGGCCTCACTTCATACGAACCTTCGTAGTGAGTGATGCCAATTCCTCTATCCTCCAATACGACCCTTGAGTCCTTGTAGAAATGCAACGCAGAATCTGAATCCACACCGCGAGGCTTCCCGTTCCACGATTCGAAATCAATACGGCCGATCTCACTTATGCTCTTCACGAACGACTCGCGCAGATCAGCCTCCGTAGCCGGGACCTCGGGCTTGTCACACGCACTGAGGACAAAGCAGGCAATAAGTAGCAGGGCTAGGTTCTTCATTGTTTTGGCCCAACGTCAGAGGTGAGGCGGCGGCGCGCAAGACTCCGATTCAACTGCTGGGCTTTTCGCCGTCGCCTCGACCGTCTTGTTCGGTGATTGGTTGAAATGGTTGAACGATCCACTCAAAGCTCAGTTCTTGGGTTTGGGAGCCGCATGAGATGAACATGGTCTTAATCCTGATCTGTTCCTGTGAATGGCCATCTCGGCCTAATTCCGGGTGATCGGAAAATGGGTCATATTCTTGGTGGGTTCCAGTTCTGGATTCTGTTTTTGGAGGATTCTCGTTTGGTAATTTTTGCCCCTTCCATTCCCTCACCAGATGCAGACATGTCGGAATGATCAATGCGCCCATCGTCGCGACAATAGCTATCGGAAGAAGCGGATCAGGAAATGGCATTCTACCTCTCATGGGGTATTATTTGGCACCGAACGTCTGAGCGATGGCAGACGCGTGATTGTTTGTGTTAGTTGGGTGGTTGAGGAGCTTCTGGCGTCTTGCCATCCGCGGCTTGTTCGGTTGTTTTGCGATTCCGAATTTTTACGACTCGAAAAACCAAACCAAACACCCCCAGCACAATGGGCAGAAACGAGTATACATACACGTAGCTCACTTTGACATGCCCTGAACTCAGGGCTATCATCAAAGAGACTAGAAAATCAGTTGCAATCGTTGATACCACTATGCCGTGAACCAGATATAAAATCCTCCAAGGACGCGCAAAAATGACGAATCCCCAGATCATCATGAGCCATGAAATGATCCCTACTATGAGCACTTTCCGAATAAGTTCTGGATCGGACATACATTCCTTTTTATTACCGAACGTCAAAAGTGTGGCACGCGTGATTGTAGAGGTGATTGTGTTGTAAGAGGAAGGCTCATGAGCGTTGCCACCACTGTATTGTTAGGCACTGATTTTCTTTTTGTCTTCTACCATCTCGATTCGCTTTGCGCTGCGGAACATTGACACCCCGTACAAAACACCAAACAAACCAAAAACAAGAAGAATCGTAGCCCCGGTTTTGTCTCCTCCCAATAATGCCATTAGTCCAAGAAGAAACATTACGCTACCAGGTATAATAGTAAGCCAGCCAATGCTGCGATAGGTTTTTGCGGTTTTTTGATAACCAGTTTTGCTTCGCTCAACAGCGAGATTGATAGCTGCGACTTCATCTTCACAACGACTCCTGCAAGCCGTTCCAGGCGAAACATCAACAGCGTATTCCGCGCATAAGCCGCGATTGCACGCTTTGCAGATGGCGACCGCATCGCGATCATGGTGGTAATAGCATTTCATAATATTTGCCTAACGTTCAATGTGCATCCGCGGGCGCGGTTGTTCCAGTGGTTGGAATCGAATTTGAGGGCTTATGACCGTCGGATGGCACGACTTGTTCTGCTTGGTGATTCCCATCGGAGGGTGATGCAGGGATATCGCCTCCGATGACAAAGCGCCCGTCAGAATCCTCGGGAAAACGCGCTTCATACCGATCGATAAGGATGCCAGCTTCCACTAGATCCAGATGGATTTCCATTGGCACCGGTTCTGGTGGCCGATTCATTCGAAAAAACTCCCTCAATGCATTGAAGTTACCGCCCAACCCTACCTCGCCAGTTACCAAAATCCTAGGATGGCTGGAAACCAAGAACTTCGCATCTTTAAATTCCTGATGGTGCTTAATCATCTCTTCCCACTGCGGCTTCACTCCGTCGAGATATCTCTGCACTTGAAGCTCCATTCGATACTGCGGATGCAGCGACCTAGTAATCAATGGCACCGCAATCACAAGAGTCACGCCGATGAAAAGAACTAGGCGAACTATAACTGGGCTGACTTTCCGGTCTAGAATCATTTTCAGCAGAACGTTCAATGTGCATCCGCGGGCGCGATTGTGGAAGACGATGGGGCGGAATTAGAGGGCTTATGCCCGTCGGATGGCACGGCTTGTTCTGCCTCTATCTGTGATTTTTGAATCTCATTTAACCTCTTGGATTCCGCGAGGAATTCCTTCCAGAATACCAACTGCTCTTCCAGGATCTCTACAGGGGTGCGTTGATTCGAAATCGGACCGAACTCGTGCCCTGTATTCGCTCGTAGGTATTTGACAGTGCGATCTTCATTCGAACACCACATCGCGATAACCATGTCTCGCTGTGTTAAATTAGTTGGGTCAGTCAACAAGAGGTGGAAATAGTCATCCGGGTCTATATCGATTTTTGGTGCAACAAATGGTGATTGCGCCTCTGTCGGATTTTCGATCTTCGGAACCGAGGCTGCGCTTTGATGTAACGAACCGCCAACAAGCCTCATGGCACTGTAAGTAATTGCGGACCCGAGAAGTCCTCCAATCAATGTGGCGGCGATTACTGAGGACTTCATTTTTTTTGCAGAACGTTTGAGCCCTGCTGCCGGGTCAGGTTGGGCGGTTGAGGTTGAGGTTGCGGGGCTTCTGCCGGTCAGCAGCGGCGGCTTGTTCGCCTTGTGGTCATATCTGGCGGAATCTTCCCTTGGGTCTTCCTTGCTGGGTAAATCCAATAACAGCAGCTGCAATAAGCATCAATGCACCAATGCCGATCGAACCCCGCGAGTGCATAACAAAAAGTGCCCAAAGACTGATTGCAACACCAAAACAGCAGAGAACTCGAATGAGACTTCGTGGCATATCAGACAAATCAGTAGCATTTGTGACGGATACGGCAAGACCTATTACAACCGCAGCTATACCGAGCCAATATGGCAACTGGAGTGGACCGAGATTAACGGTGCCGCTCTGTGCGGTTAGAGCAACTGGCATGCCATTCATCATTGAGGGCATCAACCTTGTGACGTCCCCCACGCCTCCCATGCCATCGATAGCTAACTTCTGACCACCCGTGTCCCGGAGGTCATCGATTGTTATCGTAATCGTGCCCCACGGAACAAACATTGATGCAACCGCAAAGACGATGGCGATACTCAAAAGAATGATGCGGTTTCCTAGTTGGTGTTTTGGTGTCATGATTTGTGATTAGGCGAACGTGCGGGCCTGCCATCCGGCTACCGGGGGGCATCCTCCGACGTGGGAGTTGGGGGTTGAACTTCTGCCGGACCCTTGTCTGCGGGCTGGGTAGCCGGTTGGGCAGCGCCCGGTTGTTCGCCATTTGCGGGCCTCTGGGGAAAAAGCCTTAATACGAGTTTTTGCGATGCCTTAATATTCGGGGTCTCGGTATTCACTTTAGAATCATCATAAACTACAATATCTTCTTTAACGTTCACTTTCTGGTTGGGTTGCATGTAGTTGCTTGTTCCAGCAGCTTGGGGTCCAACGTCTAACTCCGTGATTTCGAAAGTTCGACCCTGTGGGTGTTGGCGTTGCTTTCCGATCCAAGTGGTCAGCTTGATGTAACGTTTGATCCTGTCCTTGGCTTGAAGGGTCGGATCTGTGCATCTCCTTGCATCTTCAACGTTGAGAAAATTGAAATAGGTAGCAGGAAAATCCAAGTCCGCGAGAATGGTCTCTTGAGTCTGCCCCTTCTCGTCCTTTACTAACACAAAACGCGCATAGAGCGGTTCATCAAGTTTAAGCTCTGTAGTCGTTACAAAGATACCAAGCACTTGCTGCAATTCGGAAAGCGTTCCGGCTCGTTGGATAGCTTCACTTGCTGTGGAGTGGAAAGCCGATGTTGACAATACAATGGCAAATAAGAATATGGTCTTCATTGGTGCAATTTTTTGTTGGCGAACGATTGAGCGCAGGCAACCCTACCAGCGGGGGCGGGCGTCGCTCACGGGGGTGAGGTTGTGGTCACGGGAAATCATCGAAACTGGGCGGCTGGTAGGGGTTGCTCTGGCGCGGCTTGTTCGCTGATCGGTTTCGGATCGGAGGCAGGATTGCTAATTACTGGCTTCACGTAACCTTCAATCTTATGGCTCCTACTCGTGACCTTGTCGCCTATCGCGCAGGTCTCCTCGAATTCCACCGACAGCCAACCCAGCAGACGCTCACCTGCTTTGAAGTTGTCGCTTCTCATCTTGAACGTCTTCTTCGTGATCGTCCAAGTCAGCTTCTCGCCGGGAATTATCATCGGATAGCGAGCGGCGAATCTGCACTTTAGGTTTTTGTCTTTGCCGATTTGCAGTGTGAGCGCGCTGGCGTATGCCGGCAATCCACCTGCCACTTCAAGCAACAAGCCTCCATCAGACTGTTCAGCGTGGCAGAAGGACATCAAATGTTCGCCTTGGTGGGAGGACAAGCACTTGGCGGTGTGTTCGATCTTGGTTGCATCCTTCTTGCTGACTTTACCCCCGAGCGTATTCTCAAGATGACCATCCTCGTGCTCAACGATGTAGAACGGATACGATGCATCTTTGCTACGAAAGAAGTCTGAGTCGAGCGTCGGGTCCACGATGGCCACAGACGCACCCTGATCGACGCAATCGAGTTTAGTGGGAACGACTGGCTCGGCCGCCGAAGCGAATCCCGAGAGTGATTGCGCGAGGATAAGGATTGATATAACGGGAAGCGCTTTCATCTCGGAAGTAATTTTCTGGAGCGAACGTTAGATGTGCGCCCACCGGCGCGGTTGAAGGAAGGAAGGAATGAAAGTGAGGTGTTTATGCCGGTTGGTGCGCCATGACTTGTTAGGCTTCAATTTTTAGGAAACAGAGAATCGACTCTCTCAAATAGTCCCATGTGGGGTCCTCATCGGCTTCCATCTCGATCGGGTAGGGCTCGTCCTCTTGGGGCATCGCTGCCAATCGCCTCCCACATTCAGCGACATCGTTCGTGTAGAATACCCATTGGCGCGCTCCATCGAAGGTCAGGACCGCAACCCACACCGCGTGGTTGTCGTGTCCAAATGCCTCGAAGATTCGGTCCTCGAAAACGTCCATTGCCTCGTTGGCCTGACGCGTAGGCAATGCTCCCGACTCAGGTTCAGCGTAAGGCCACAAAACTGCCAACCGCCAAGAGTAGCCGGGTACTTCAACGCCTCCGAGAATGGGTAATCGATAGCGAATCAAGGCTACGGCGTCGTCGGTTGCAACTTCTGCAAACGATGCCATATCGCCTTCGATCATTTCGAGGACAGGGTTCATATTCTAAATTCTTGCCTAACGTCCAAGAGCACGCAACCCCACTAGCGGGAGCGAGCGTTGAACGCGGGGTTGAGGTTCATATTACGGGTGGGGTTGATAACAGGGCGGCTAGTGGGGGTTGCTGTGCCTCGCCTTGTTCTGCTCTTTGTTTTCCTTGGTCACGTAAATCATAGGATCGTGTACTCCAGTACAGTATCCACTTCTCGATAGATAAACACGACATGGTTGTCGGTTCGGGAACTCGACGGTAACTGTCCAGCCGTCCCATGTCCGCTCTGCACTGTCCACGCGATAGCCAACATAGATCTTCCGTAATTCATCAAATGCAAACATCTTTGCATCCTCTTCAGGTATCCATCGGAAGCATGCCACAATTGGTAACGCTATCGCGGTCACGAAAAGCGAGATTGCAACTCCTCTTGCACTTCGCGAACCGCGCCACTTCCGAAACATCCAGAACCCCGAGAAAATCCCGACCAAAGGCAGCATAGTGATCCATCCGAATGTCCTTGCGAGCCCCGCCTCGAATTCCATATCGGGAAACAATGCCCAAGTCCACGTAATCGCTACCAACCAACTGAGGGCCGCAGCAGCCAGCCAGATGAACCGCCACTTGACCGTGGGGTATCCGATTTTCGCAGCAATGAGAGCAGCGGGGATAAGCAATAGCTGCCAAGCGATGGCTTCGGCAAAGTAAGCGTTCAATTGCATGATCTTTTGCAGAACGTTTGAGCCCTGCTGCCGGGTCAGGTTGGGCTGTTGAGGTTGAAGTTGCGGGGCTCATGCCGGTCAGCAGCGGCGGCTTGTTCGGCTTCTGTTTGAGGTGTGACTGAGGTACAAACTGCCTATTGATCTGGCTTCCTTCCGTCTGCTATGATGTTCTGTATCTGCTTCTTGATTTGTGTCGACATCGTGAAACTTGTCTTGTCACGACGTGGTCCCCACCCAATCCGATAGAATCCATCCGCATCTCTGATCTCAAAAAATGGCGGGTTGCCGCTTACGCCGGGAGCGCTGACATTTGGAATCACCCAAATTTTCTCTTTCGCATCGTATTTGGCATTCTCACGTAGAGTTTGGTCATAAACATCAACAAAGCCTCGGTACTTCGCTTGAGCTATCACTAAATGGGCAATCTTGGTGACTTGTTCCTTGCTGAGTTGATGCTCGCCGGCACTGCCAAAACCTTGGAAGAGCAACATCAGTATGGCCGCTAATATAGGTTTCATTTGTGTGGTTTCATTTGTTTGAGCCGAACGTCGAAGTCCTCGCACACCTGCCCGGGGGCGAGGCTTCGACTGTGGGTTGAGGGTGGGATGATCGTGACGGGTTTAACTCGCGGCGGGGCAGGTGTTTAGAGCGACGCCTTGTTAGCTGTCGTAGTAGTCATCGTCGGACTCAAGCAGCTCGAGTTCCGATGCGGCGTATTTCGCAATCTCTGAATCTTTCCAGTCATTCATTGTGCAAATTTCTGACAGCGCCTTCAATTCTTCTTCAGTTAAATTCTGTCGTCTCAGCAGCGAGACAAACTTTCCTGAATCTGGTGTTGCGGCGAGTCGCAGCCAATGGATGGGCTCGTTTGAGGTTGGGTTTCGCCGTGATCGCTTTGCGATCAGAAATAGGACGAACGCGGCTGATGCTGAGCCTGCTTCCTCGAGATCATCGACGTCGGAACGCAGTTCTGCCTCAACCGCAATGTTGATATGGCGGGAGCCAGCGTCGTGGTAAAGGAACAGATGCAACAGTTGGGAAATCTCATGAATCCGCCATGCGTGCTGATAAGAACCAATCTCCCGTGTTGGCCCAAGTGCGATAAGCGAAAGAGACCTCGCAGAAGCGTCAGCGAAGTCTTTGAGCCTTCCCTCACACGCCCTCAAACGAAAGACTGCCTCAATAAGTTCGCCATCGCTGAGAAACCTCGACCAAATCTCTTCAAACTCGGCGAATGGGTTGCCAAGTTCCTTGGCTCGCCGGAAGCACTCGGCAGCTTCTTGGTGGTCAACCTTTGTTCCACGCCCAAACTCATGTGCGATCCCAAGGTAATACCAATCCCATTGATCTTTATCTGAGTTGGTGTCGAGAGTTCGAAAACTCTCTTCAACAAGATTGCGCGCAAACGGCACGACGTTCACTTCCCGACGGGCGAAGGAAACTCGCGTTCGAAGAAGCGAGTCCCCGAGAAGCATTCCTCCTGCGGCGCTTCCATTTTCATGGAGGGACCAGGCAAGCTCCTCTTTCTCCTTCAGAGCTGATGATCCACCGAACCCGTGTGACTTCTCAAACGATAATTCTCGCTCGATGTAATCAGTGAATGGGTCGTTTTCCATTTCTTCAGCTAACGTTAGATGTGGTGGCACGGCGGCGCAGGACTCATAGAGCGAAGCGAACGAGGGAGCTTATCCGCCGTTGCCACCCCACGACGTGTTCGGCACGTTGTTCTCTGCCTTCCGGTGCTGTGACAACCATGAAGGGAATACTGTAGCGCCAACGAAACCCGCCGCAACAAGGTTCAGAAGAAGCGAACACCAACGAAATGCCCGCCATCTCTCTCTGCGCCAAAATCCTATTCCGGCAAGGACTGTGCCAATTGCAGCACCGATGCCTCCTAGAATCACCTGTCCAGCGATTAACGCGAAGCTTGCCATCCGTCCGGAATCCTCAATTGCATCTGCCGAGTCAAGGTGCGCGTCCGCCAACTGCTGATCGAACGAATGAATTAGGAATGGCCGTGAGCCTAGCGCAAACATCAACGGCGGCGGATTTTTTTCCGTTAAAGTGTTAGAGTGAAGTAGTGCTGGTTGATCGGACGGTGTTCCGACACCGTCTGTTTTTGAACAAACGTTTGAAACCAACCAACACTAT
>Ga0268284_1001304_pt1 | contig 13164 bp, 12 predicted proteins | sample saktaG_14_FD_190137 | JGI IMG/M metagenome (GOLD analysis project Ga0268284, IMG submission 190137) | Saline water microbial communities from Sakinaw Lake, British Columbia, Canada - sak_2013_06_06_40m | ecosystem: Environmental > Aquatic > Non-marine Saline and Alkaline > Saline ... | reverse complement strand
CGCGAAAGATGCTCTGGGAAATAGCACCGGCGCTACAGAAGACTTAAAAACTGCTGCCGCGCTCGGTGATATCACAGCCATTAAATTGCTTGATAATAAGGGCATAAGCAATATCCCCAATGCTGATGCTGCTGAAGCAAAAAGCTTTTTATCCCGCGGTGAAAATAACCTTCGATCAGGCCACCACAAAGAGGCCATAGCGGACTTCACCAGAGCTATAGAGCTTGAACCTGTACTGTCAAAAACCGATCTTTCGACAGCTTACTTCAACCGGGGAAATGCAAGACGTTTAACAGGAGACAACAAGGGCTTCATAGAGGACTTTAAAAAAGCTGTAAACCTTGATCCGACTCCCAGAGATGCCATGGCTTACTTCTATCGTGGAAGTGCGAAATCAGTCATTGGCGACAGAAGAGGCGCCATAGCAGACTATACCAGAGCCATTGAACTGGATCCGGGATATAGTGCAGCCTACACCCGTCGAGGCAAGGTTAAAGAACTTCTGGGAAATAAAAAGGGTGCTCAGGAGGACTTTAAAAAAGCGGCAAAACTTGACGCGAAATCCTCGAAAAAAAATGTCTGAGCTTTGTTTCAGAATGATCCATGTAAAAATCCAGAAAGCCCGGAAGTACTTCGGGCTTTCTGGATTACCGCAAAGAGAGAGACATAACGCTGGCAGTGCCTGTGCTTTAGAATGAAACTGCCGGTCTGCACCATCATTCCTGTTTTTCAGACGCTTCGGCTCTCTTATCATTGTTCAGCTAATAGCGGTCGTAGCGATCACGCCTCCAATCACGCCTGTCATCTCCATCAAAACGCCTGTCAAAGCGTCTGTCATGGCGGCGGTATTCATTGTCACGATAGCGTCTGATATCATCCCGGTGATGCCTTCTTATTCTGGATGGAAGATGAGAATAGCTGACAATAATCCACGGACCGCGATAGTCAGAAGAACGGTACCATGATCCGTTGTTAAAGAGGTAATAGCGATCGCCATAGTACAGGATATCATATGGGGCGCCTCTGGATACCGAAAAGCCGATATCGGGCAGGTAAATGAAATCCGGACGTCTATGCATGACAAAATGCGGCCGGTCCCCCCCTCCGCCTATCCGTATATTGACTTCGGCCCGGGCATCCGCGGTGGGAGTTCCCAGAAGCATTCCTGCAATACCGGCGGCCAGCCATATTTTTCTGTCCATGGTGATACTCCTGGTTAACCTGTTGAAGTAATAGGCAGTGGTAAGCTTCCTGTAGAGAAAAATCGTTCCTCTGTTTTTTCAGGGTTTACAAAATATCTGACGATCTTTCTCTTGTATTTCCTGTGCCGGAATGGACAAATTGAAATAAAAAAATTCTACCCGTTCGTTTGTTGGAGACTCAAATGGATAGTTTTTCTCCGAAGGAAAGCCGAAAAGATCAAAACATCAGAGAGTGAGCAGGAAATCGGTCAATCATTCGACCGGATATTGTAACGCACTGTGTTTAAGAATTCTGAATCGCTGACTTCAGAAAATTAAAACCTTCTCATTCCCCTGAAAATCAGTTTTTTGCGTAGATTAAGCCCCTGATTATCTTTCTTTTTTTCTTTACATGAAAAAGAAACAATGCCTGAACAGGCATCATATAAAAGGCCTGGAAAAAACCGGGAATTATTCCTCCTTTATCAATTGGATTGAGCTCTTCCGTGACGGAAGCAATCTCACTCCCTTATGCTTTCAATCACCTGCAGATGCTTCAGCGTTATGCGAAACGACTTCCCCCGGACACCTTTAATTTATATTTTCTTCTCATTACTGCTTTTAATAACGTCAGGATGCGCCCGAAAGCAGAGTACAATGACTGACCGGCAACCCGGCAGACCGACACTTGTCAGTCTTGCACCGAGCCTGACGGAAATGATCTTTGCAATCGGCGCAGGCGATCAGCTTGTCGGCAGAACCAGCGCCTGCGACTGGCCTGCAGCTGCTGCCCGTGTGCCCGTCATAGGCGCATTCGGGCGACCTTCGCTTGAACTGCTTGCCTCCATCAACCCTGATCTGGTTATTGATGTTGATCTTGCGGAAGAAGAAACGGGGAAAAAAATTTCAGCCCTCGGCATTCAAAGAGAAACCATAAGCTGCAAAACTCCTGACGACATTCCTCAAGCCCTGAGAAAGCTCGGAAAACTGACAGGCCATACAAGAGAAGCCGACAGTCTTGCCCTCTCCATCAGCAACGGTCTTGTGATGTTTAAACAACAGGCGCTAAAACTGAAGAATAAAAAAACGGTCTATCTTGAAATCTGGGACGATCCTTTCTGGACTGGAGGAAAAGGAAGCTACACCTCTGCGCTCATAGCCTATGCCGGCGGCCGCAATATCGGAGACGTTGTTGAAAAAGAGTATTTTGAAATCTCCCAGGAGTGGGTTATCGGAGCAAACCCGGATGTAATAGCATGCATGTATATGGCTAAACAGTCATCTGCAGCCGAAAATGTAGTGAACCGTCCGGGATGGAGCTCGATAGCCGCAGTTCAAAACCATCAGGTATACGACCGCTTCGATAACAACCTTTTTCTCCGTCCCGGCCCGAGAGTACTTGAAGGAATTAAACAGTTTTATAAAATAATCAATCTCAAAGAGCAGCCTGCGCCCTGACTTTTTTAGGCGCACCCTATCAGAATCGGCTTTAATTTTTTTATCTTTGTGGCTTTAGCGGAATAAAACGGTAAGCATGCATGAAGCGCTCCCCTCTGGTCATTTTACTTCTGACGGTTTTACTGGATCTGATCGGATTCGGCATTGTGCTTCCGCTGCTTCCCACCTATGCAAAGGATCTTGGTGCAAGCCCCTTCATGATCGGACTGATCGCGGCGATTTTTTCCATCATGCAGTTTATCTTCTCACCTCTCTGGGGGAAGTTGAGTGACAAAATCGGCCGGCGGCCGGTCATGCTGATCAGTATTTTTATCACTGCGGTATCATATCTGGTTTTTTCCGCTGCAAGCACGATTCCACTGCTTATTTTTGCCCGGGGCCTTTCTGGTATCGGATCAGCAAACATTGCCGCAGCACAGGCCTATATCACCGATGTAACCGACAGCAAAAGCCGATCCGGAGCAATGGGGATGATCGGTGCGGCTTTCGGAATCGGTTTTATAATCGGCCCTCTCGTTGGCGGGCTCCTTAAGCACAACTACGGCATTCAAATGGTCGGGTATGTCGCTGCAGCCCTTATCAGCATTGACTTTATCCTTGCCGTCTTTTTACTTCCCGAATCAAACAGGAATGCTAAAAAGATGGAGTTCGGCTTTCTGAAAAGAAAGCCTGGTGATGGCGGCAGAGGGCGCTCACCAGTCCAGCTCATCAGCGAAAAGACAAAGGAATATTTCGACGGGCTTAAACTGGTTTTCAGTTCACGCCCGCTTGCGCTGCTGATGATATCAAACTATCTCTATACATTTGCGATAGTCAACATGCAGGTCGCATCAATTCTGCTCTGGAAAGAATACTTTTCTGCTTCAGACGAACAGATCGGCTACATCTTTGCCTATGTCGGCGTCTGGTCTGTTATTGTTCAGGGCGGACTTATCAGAAAACTCATAAAAAGACTCGGTGAACACAAGCTTTTCCTTTGGGGACACCTGTTTACCTTTATCGGCGTCTTTTTTGTGCCCTTTGCTCCGAAAAGTTCCCTTTTTTCACTCGGGCTCATCATTCTTTTCTTTTTTGCAATCGGCACAAGTCTGGTAGCACCGATAAACCTTTCCATGATTTCGCTCTACAGCTATAAGCAGAAACAGGGGCAGATCCTCGGTCTTTCACAGTCAGTCAATTCATTTGCCCGGATCATGGGTCCGTTCAGCGGGAGTATTCTCTACGGCATGAATTTTCACGCACCCTATGTTTTCGCCGGAATTCTGACAGTCATCGGCACGTTCATAGCACTTAACCTGTTCAAGTACCGGATTGAAGCTCTTGAATCTTCTGTTGAAGCAGGCAATGCATAACAGAGAGCTGACCCATCCACACTTCTCATCAAGCCAGGAGAGAAACATATGAATATCGGGGTTATAGGAGTAGGCAAACTCGGTGAGTTTCATACAAAGCTTCTGACAGAAATCGCCCGTGATCTGCCGGATATTCATTGTGCGGGTATTTATGACCTCGACCGCAACAGGGTGGATGAAATGGCCTGGAAATACAGCGTCCCCGGCTTCAGTTCGCTGGAAAGTCTGGCAAAAACATGCGATGCCGCCGTGATTGCCACCACGACAAGTTCGCATTTTGACATTGCCCGGACCCTCCTGTGCGAGGGACTGCATCTCTTTATTGAAAAACCCGTGACCACCACAGTCGATGAGGCTGATGAACTTATCAGACTTGAAAAGGAGAACAAGGTACGCATTCAGGTCGGCCATATCGAACGCTTCAACCCGGCCCTTCGGGCTGTTGAAGCATATATCGGCCGCCCGATGTATATCCAGGCTGAACGGCTGAGCGGTTTTTCCCGGAGAGTAACTGATGTTTCCGTAGTGCTTGACCTCATGATCCATGACATCGACCTTGTTCTCTCCCTCATACCATCCGATATCAAGCACATTTCCGCTTCCGGGGTAAAAGTCTTCTCCAACGAACTCGACATGGCGACAGCCAGAATAGATTTTGTCAACGGCGCCACAGCAAATGTTACGGCGAGCAGGCTCAGTCGCAACAGGATGCGCAAGCTCCGTTTCTTCAGTGCTGAGCCGAAATGCTACGCATCGCTTGATCTGACAACCGGCAATTCCGAAGTCTTCCGGCTGATAAAAAAAGAAGAGGCTTCCTCAAAAAATCCGCTTAAATCGTTTGCCGCAAGAAAGATAATTGAACAGTTCGGAGAAATCCAGGAAGCCATGCAGGGCATGGTGCTCGATTATATCCATCCGGAAGTCCCTAAAATAAATGCACTGCGCGACGAACTTGAGCATTTCATCAACGCAGTCAGAAACAACACTCCCGTTGCTGTAAGCTCGTCCGACGGACGCAGGGCGATTATGGTGGCAGACAAAATTGCCGGCGAAATAGCCGCAAATGCTGCGTTGTTTCAATGACTGAACATTGAACAGGGCCAAAGAGGTAATGACAACACTTTCCCAACTTTCGATACCGGAAATTCTCTGCCGTATCGGCGACCTTGCCGATGAAAACGGCATAGGCTGTTACCTGGTCGGCGGCTATGTAAGGGATATGCTCATGCAGCGCCCCTGTAACGATATCGACATTATGGTCATCGGCGATCCGGTTCCTTTTGCCAAAAACGTACGCGATAAACTGCACGGCAGAAATTTTGTTCTTTTTGAACGTTTCCGTACTGCGCAGCTTGAACTTTCCGATCCACTGCAGGGCGTTTTCAAGCTTGAACTTGTCGGTGCAAGAAAAGAGTCATATAACACGGATTCAAGAAAACCGGTGACACTCATCGGAACAATTGAGGACGATCTGTCACGACGGGATTTTACCGTCAACGCGCTGGCTCTTGTACTCAATAAAGAAGGACGCTGCCGGTTGATTGACCATTTCCATGGTGTTGATGACCTCAATGCGCGCATTCTGAAAACCCCGCTTGATCCTGAGCAAACCTTTTCCGACGATCCGCTGCGCATGATGAGGGCTGCACGGTTTGCTGCACAGCTCGGCTTCCGGCCGCTTCCTGAAGTCATTGATGCCATGAAAACGATGCATGAAAGGATCAGGATTGTTTCGATGGAGAGAGTCAGTCACGAGTTCTTTAAAATCATGCTCTCTACCCGTCCCTCCACCGGATTGACCATGCTTTATGAAACAGGGGTGCTGAAGGAGATCATGCCGGAAGTTGCCGCAATGGCGGGTATTGAGCAGATGGACGGAATGGGACACAAGGATACCCTCTTCCACACTTTTCAGGTTATTGACAATATTGCTGCACAATCAGGATCACTCTGGCTCAGAATAGCCGCACTCCTGCACGATATCGGCAAGCCGGCTACAAAGCGCTATACGAAGAGTTCAGGATGGACCTTTCACGGTCACGATGCAATCGGGATAAGAGTGGCTGCCGGAATCTTCAAATACATGCGATGGCCTCTCGACCCTCTCAACTATGTCCAGAAAATGATACGCCTCCATCATCGTCCTATTCCCCTGTCAAAAGAGGAGATTTCCGATTCAGCCATAAGGCGCCTCATGTTCGATGCAGGAGAGGATCTGCAGGATCTCATGAACCTCTGCAGGGCTGATGTCACCAGCAAAAACCCGAGAAAGGTGACCATGATCATGAGCAACTTCAATCATGTGGAAGAGAAAATTGCTGAAGTGGCCGAAAAAGACCAGCTGGCCAGATGGCGTCCTCCTGTCAGCGGCCAGGATATCATGGAAACCCTTGGCCTGACGGAAGGGAAAATGGTGGGCATCATCAAAAAAAGAATGGAGAATGCCGTCATAGACGGCCTCATCCCCTACGACCGGGACTCAGCCCTTGACTATATACGGGAGGTATTCAGGGAGCTGACCGATGAACAGCAACGTAAAGGAGACCGGTAACCGCTCTTTTCCTGTTCTATGGTTTTTCATGTTTCAGCTCATTATATTGCTTTTCGGAGAGCGTCCCGGAAAAACATTGCGAGTTATTATCAACAGCGTCAGGGCTCCTGAAGATTTCAACTCTCCCCTGAACATAAGATTTTCAGCGATTCATTTTATCGACAACACACTAAACGAATTATACTTTGATACCACGTTACTCACCAAAAGACATCTCGGCGATCTGGACTGAAGAAGCAAAATTCAAACGCTGGCTTCAGCTTGAAATTGCCGCTGTCGAAGCTCGCATGGAAGCCGGGTTTGTCCCCGAAGAGGCGCTTTCCAACATACAGCAGAAAGCCTCCTTCAATGTCGATGAGATTCTTGAAATCGAGAAGGAAACCAAACACGATGTCATCGCCTTTCTGACCAATGTGGCCGGTTATGTCGGCCCGGATTCCCGCTTTATTCACGAAGGGCTGACCTCTTCGGATGTCGTCGATACCTGTCTTGCCATGCAGATGCGCGATGCCGGCAGAATTCTTGTCGCCGATATCGAACAGCTTGTCGAAGTGCTTGCGAAAAGAGCTGCGGAATTCAAATACACCGTTGAAATGGGCAGGACCCACGGCATTCATGCCGAACCCACCACCTTCGGTCTGAAACTCCTCCTCTGGCATCAGGAGATGCTGCGCAATCTCGAGCGTATGAAAAAAGCAGTGGCAACGATCTCCGTCGGCAAAATCTCCGGTGCAGTCGGAACCTATCAGCACCTTTCGCCCGATATCGAAATGGCGGTATGCCACAAACTCGGCCTTGAACCCTCATCAATATCAACCCAGATTCTCCAGCGGGACCGGCATGCCGAATACGCCGCGACGCTCGCAATTATTGCTTCCTCAATTGAAAAATTTTCCGTTGAACTGCGCCACCTGCAACGTACGGAAGTCCGTGAAGCAGAAGAGTTTTTCAGCAAGGGACAGAAAGGCAGTTCAGCCATGCCGCACAAGCGCAACCCGATAACCTTCGAACGCCTCACAGGCCTTGCCCGGATAGTCCGCTCAAACTCAATAGCGGCCATGGAAAACGTTGCGCTCTGGCATGAACGGGATATTTCACACTCATCGGTCGAACGCATCATCATGCCCGACTCGACCATTGCGCTCTGCTACATGCTCCGGACCTTCAGCGAAGCACTCGACACCCTTCTTGTATACCCTGAGCGGATGGAGGAAAATTTCAACTCATCATATGGTCTGACAACCTCACAGACACTTCTTCTCGCCCTTACTTCCCGGGGTATGACACGTGAAGAGGCTTACCGGCTTGTACAACGCAATGCCATGGAAAGCTGGTCAACGAAAGTCCACCTGCGTGAACTGGTGCTGAAAGATGAAGAGATCCTGAGACACCTCTCCCCTGAAGAGATCGGAGAGCTCTTCAGCATTGAAAACATCCTGAATAAACTGAAATCAAGCGTTGATATAATCTTCGAGCGCAACGGACTTTAATATCCAATCGCCCCCCGCTCACGCGCCATTGCCTCAAGGCATCAGAAACGCAAGCTGTCCCTGCCTGTCGGGACAGCGGCTGGCGTGCCAGAGGCAGGCCAGGAGAGTGAGGTGATCGTGAATCAGGCCGGGAGATCTGACTGCGAATTGACCGAGATTGTCTTGGTCAGTCCATACCGTTTCATTTTCCTGATCAGGGTTGAACGGCTTATGCCGAGGAGGTCGGCTGTCTGTGTCTGGTTTCCGGCACATGCATTATAGGCATTCAGGATAGCCTGGAGCTCCATATCCCTGAGCATGGGACGTTCTTCAGTTGCTTCCGCAGCAACAATGCAGGGTGTCCGTTCCTCCGGAGCGGCAACTGCCGGCTCAGAACCGGTTTCTTTCGCCGGAGAATTGTTATGGTCGCTGCTGACCGATGCCGAAGGCAGATTGAAGCTGCTGATGATATTGCCGCGCCGGTTTATTACCGCCCTGCGGATAACGTTCTGAAGTTCACGGATATTGCCCGGCCAGCGATATGTCCGAAGTGATGCAAACGCATCATCTGTTACCTCGGGTGGCTCTATACTGTTTGCCTTGCAGAATTCCTTGAGAAAATGTCTGGCAAGAAGAATGATATCCTCCTCCCTCTCCCTGAGAGGAGGGATATAGAGCGGATATTCCTCAAGACGGTAATAAAGATCTGCACGGAAAGTGTTTGCGGTGATTGCTTCCGAAAAATCCCGGTGTGTTGCCGAAATAAGCCTGAAATCAACAGGGCGTTCCTTTTTTTCTCCCAGCCTTCTTATTTTTTTCTCCTGGAGCACGCGCAATACCTTTGCCTGTATATCGATATTCATATCGCCGATTTCATCGAGAAAAATAGTGCCATTGTCTGCCTGCTCGAAAAAGCCGGTATGATCGCTGTTGGCACCCGTAAATGAGCCTTTGATATGACCGAAAAGCAGGCTGTCGGCAAGATCGTTTGAAATGGCTGCGCAGTTTATGGTGACAAAAGGGCCCTGTTTTCTTTTGCTTCCATTGTGTATGGCCTGCGCGAACAGCTCTTTTCCGGTACCGCTTTCTCCGTTGATCAGCACATTCATATCGGTTTCCATCACCTGCATCGCCTGTTCGATGCACTGTTTGATGGCTGTGCTGCTGCCGTGAATGAAATGGAAGATATCCTTCTGTTTAAGCTCTTTTTCAAGCTGGATAACCTTCTGCTTCAAACCTGATTCGGATAGAGCGTTTCTCAGGAGGATTTCAAGACGCTCGTTTTCAACCGGCTTGGTCAGGTATTCATATGCACCCATTTTAATGCATTTGACCGCCTGACTTATATCCTCAAGTGCGGTAATGATAATGACCGGCAGGTAAATGGCATTTTCCTGCAGCCAGGTGAGTACCTCAAAGCCGTTTTTCAGCGGCATGTTCAGATCAAGCAGTAGTACATCTACAGGGTTTTTCTGAATCGAATCAATACAGACCTCACCGTTTTCTGCGGTCAGGGTATTATAGCCGAGCCGTTTAAGCAAATGAACGGTCAAAGTCCGGATCACGGAACTGTCATCCGCAACCAGGATGTTCTTTTTAATGCTGTTCTGAACCATGGGGGAAAAATGTTCTATTTCTTAAAAATATAAACTAATGGCGTATTTCATGCAATGAGCTTTATTTGAACTGAACACCTTATTACTCCGGAAACTCTCCACATAATACAAAACACTGCATTCTGTATCATTATTCCTCTGTCTGAACCGAACCAGCCGCCCTGTTTCGATACTATTGTGTCATCCGTACTAACAATAATGCCTCTCTTTTTAATACAGCCATCTCCCTTTCAGAAGATTTTGAATCCTTTCCCAGGTATACTGCACCTCATAACCGACCTTTTTTTGCCGATTTCCACCGGAAGCCCCTGGATATTTGGCATGATAATTGCTGAAATGGTAGTAAGATCAGAATGATATTTATGAAACAGTTCAATAAGATTTTCCCATGCGTAACAATCTTTTTAAAAATCTTGCCTGCGCCATTGTTGAGATTGATTCAACAATCACTCAGCTGAAATCTCAATACGAGCATATGTCTGTTGATGAGCGAAAAGAGCTGGCAGAACTTCTGGGCGCTCTTGTTGTTGATGTAAAAATCATAGATACCGGTCTTAGCGAACTTTACGCAAAAGTATCGGCGGAATGTATTCAATCCCCCGTTTCATGAACAGGAAGAGGTGATTTATCGATCTTTCGCGCATCATGTCACAAGGCTTTCATAGTCATTACCTTTGTGCATCTGCCACTATCTCGCGTTTAACACATGGAAAAGAATATCTCCTGATCCGCCGGTTTCAGATTTTTTTGGTCTGAAATCACCGCTTCCAAAGTTGCCTCCGCCATTTTCCCCCGGTTTCAGGAGGCGCAACCGCTGAAGAATGGATAGTGTCAGGTCATCTTTTTTCTGAAACACAGGGAGTTGCACCATGACGGTCCGGATATCCCTTGAAATACATCTCGAAGAATATTGCTGCGGTATCAGCGTTGATAAAAAAACTACTGATACCCGATCTCCATGCAGCCGCATGCATCTTTTACCGACAACACACAAAGCCGCATCATGAAGAAGCAGCTTTGTGTGTTGTGCATTCCTTTGTACCATATAACGCCACCTCCGTCGAGCATCCTCTCCTGATTTGGCAAAAAGCGCACCCTGAGTTCAGGGGTTTGAGCTGTCAGGCTTCATCAAAAAATGAAAGCTGCGGACTTGCTGAAGGATCTCCCTTGACCTTGAAGTCGCGGTAGGCGTTGATCAGGGCATTTGTAGAGCAGTCATGGCATAATACGGTATCGCTCCCCTGTATTTCCGGAAAAATGGCTTTGGCAAGCTGCTTGCCGAGTTCGACGCCCCACTGATCAAAAGAGTTGATCTCCCAGATAATCCCCTGAACAAAAACCTTATGCTCATACATGGCAATGAGACTTCCGAGAGCAAACGGATTGAGTTCATTGATGAGAATGGTGTTCGTCGGCCTGTTCCCGGAAAAAACCTTGTGCGGACTCAATATTTTGACCTCTGATGCCTCAAAACCTGCCCGCTCAAGTTCTTCACGGACTTCATGTTCATTTTTGCCTTTCATCAGCGCCTCGGTCTGCGCAAAACAGTTGGAAAGGAGTATATCATGATGCTCTCCGACCGGGTTCCGGGTTTTAAGCGGCACAATAAAATCAGCCGGAATAAATTTTGGCCCCTGATGCAGAAGCTGAAAAAATGCATGCTGGGAATTGGTCCCCGGTTCACCCCAGATCACCGGACCGGTAGAATACTCAATCGTTTTGCCGAAACGATCAACACTCTTGCCGTTGCTCTCCATATCGAGCTGCTGGAGATAAGCAGGGAAACGGTGCAGATACTGATCGTAAGGAATGACCGCATGGGATGAAACATCGTAGAAATTATTGTACCAAATGCCGAGCACTGCCAGAAGAACGGGAATATTCTTTTCAAACGGTTCAGTGCGGAAATGTTCGTCCATCGCATAAGCGCCGCTGAGCATTTCCTGAAAACGCTCAAACCCGAGATAGAGGGCTATGGAAAGGCCTATTGAGGACCAGAGGGAATAACGTCCGCCTACCCAATCCCAGAACCTGAACATGTTCGCTTCATCAATTCCGAACTCGACAACCTTTGAGCGATTGGTTGAAACTGCAACAAAATGCTTTGCGATATGCGATTCATTGCCGGAACGGGTTAAAAACCATTCGCGGGCAGTCATGGCATTGGTCAGTGTTTCCTGGGTGGTAAATGTTTTTGAGGCAATGATGAAAAGCGTTGTTTCAGGATTGAGTTTTTTGAGCGTTTCGCTGATGTGTGTTCCGTCTATATTGGACACAAAATGCACCTGCAGACGTCCATGCGCAAAAGGACGGAGAGCTTCAGTCACCATAAAGGGCCCGAGATCAGATCCGCCGATACCGATATTGACAACATCAGTCATTCTTTTCCCTGTGTATCCCGTCCATTTTCCCGAAATAACCCTTTTGCTGCAGCTTTTCATCTGAGCAAGCACATCAGCGATTTCCGTTGAAAGATCAAGCCCGTCAACAATGAGTGAATAACCCGGCGGCCTGCGAAGAGCGGTATGAAGCACCGAACGACGTTCGGTAAAATTAATTGCCTCCCCGTCAAACATCTCTTTCCGTTTTTTTTCCAATCCGGCATGACGCGCCATTTCAAAAAGCAGCTCCATGGTCTGTGATGTGATCCTGTTTTTCGAATAATCAAGCATCAGCTCCCCCCATCTGATTGAGAACCTTTCAAACCGGTTATCGTCCTGCTCGAACAACGCCCTCATATGCAGTTTATCGATTTCATGTCTGTGTGACTCAAGGGCACTCCATGCGGCGCTTCGTGAAAGATCCATGATCGTATGTTGGTTTAACCTGTTATAATTTTAAGCCTGACATGAAGTAATACCTTATCCAATCAATAGGGAATATAACGCAACCGCAGAGTCGATCCCTCCTTATCATGCTCAAGAGCGACTATTTCAGCGATTGTACGGATAATATATACCCCCCTTCCTGAAAGTTTGAACATATGCCGGGGATCGGCGGGGTCCGGAAGTTTATCCGGATCAAATCCCTTTCCGCAATCTCTGACGGAAGCCAGAAGAGAGTTTTCTGAGGCGCTGAGAAAACATGATACGCTCAATCCGTCCCTTTCACGATTTCCATGTTTTACGGCATTAACAAAGGCCTCCTTGAGGCTTAGCTGAAGTCCCTCAACAAACAAAGAGCTGTAACCCCGGGCCTCTGCAAACAATGCGACAAAATCATACAGCGCTTTGTATTCAGAATACCTGCCGGGCAGCACAATTTCAGCAAAATTCATGATATGGATACCGTTACAAATATCAGCGAGTCAGGAGTTTAAATTTACAACGAAGCGGCCGTCCTGACAAACCTTACACGACGACACCGAACCTTGCTTATTTAAGTTAAAGCGCATTTACAACTAATTTTTTACTACTTATTTGTATTTTTTTATTAATTATTTATATTACACACGAAGGTTCTCTTAATGAATTCAGTTATTTTTAAGAAACTGATCACGACAAAATAATCGATCACACAACTGTACAAAACAAGAAC
>Ga0268284_1001303_pt1 | contig 13176 bp, 12 predicted proteins | sample saktaG_14_FD_190137 | JGI IMG/M metagenome (GOLD analysis project Ga0268284, IMG submission 190137) | Saline water microbial communities from Sakinaw Lake, British Columbia, Canada - sak_2013_06_06_40m | ecosystem: Environmental > Aquatic > Non-marine Saline and Alkaline > Saline ... | reverse complement strand
AACTTCCGGAAATTGTTACAATTGATTCATTTGTTCCTGACAAAACCAGCAAGCTCACCTTGTTGGGTAGTAGTCAAAATTTAAAATGGAAAAAAAATGCCAACGGAATAAAAATTGAGATTCCCAAAAAATTACAAAATCAACCTCCGTGTAATTACGCCTGGAGTTTTAAGATTGAAAACATAAAAAGATAAATTAACAAGATGAAGAAATTAATCATTTGTTTATTTCTGGCTCCCATCCTATTACAAGCTCAAGTTTCAGTTGAAGCAAATTCAGATTTTCAGGCAAAAAAAATGGAATGGTTTAAAGATGCCAAGTTGGGTATTTTTATTCATTGGGGGATTTATGCAGTGAATGGGATCAGCGAATCGTGGTCGTTTTATAACGGCTATATTTCCTACGAAGATTACATGAAGCAAACTTCCGGATTTACAGCGAAGAATTATGATCCTGAATACTGGGCAAAACTGATTAAAGAAAGTGGGGCAAAGTATTCCGTGATCACCACCAAACATCATGACGGCTTTGCCCTCTGGAATTCAAAGTTTGGGGAACTGAATGCTGCAAAAAATTCAGCCGCCCGAAAAGATGTTTTATCTCCGTTTATTAAAGCTTTAAAAAAGGAAAACATAAAAGTTGGATTGTACTATTCGCTTCCCGATTGGTCTTATTCCGATTATAATATTCACACTAAAAATGTAACCAGATATAAAATTGCGGATGATCCTAAACGTTGGGAAGGTTTTCTGAATTTTTATCAAAGTCAATTAAAAGAATTAAAATGTGCTTACAATCCTGATTTGTGGTGGTTCGATGGCGACTGGGAGCACAATGCCGATGAATGGCAGATTGCCAAAACCCGATCTATTTTACTGGAGGATTCACCGGGCGTTATTTTAAATTCACGACTATGCGGAAACGGAGATTACGAAACTCCCGAAAACGGGCCACCTGTGCTCAAACCCAAAGCAAAATATTGGGAACTTTGCCTGACCATGAACGACAACTGGGGCTATCAACAAAATGATAAAAACTATAAATCGCCTCAGCAAGTTATTGATATTTTTGTGGATTGTATCAGTAAGGGAGGCAATTTGTTATTGGATATTGGTCCAAAAGCGGATGGAACCATCCCTGCAGAGCAAGAAAATATTTTAAAAGAACTGGGTAAATGGACTACCAAACATCATGAAGCCATTTATCAAACCGAAGCCGGAATTATGTATGAATATTTTTACGGTCCAACGGTGTTATCGAAAGATTCCACCATTCTGTACCTCTATGTGAGGGATAAGCCTAATCATGGACAAATTGCACTAAAAGGAATTTCTAATAAAATAAACCGTATTTATGTGGTGGGTAATGGAACCGTTCTAGATCACAAAGTATTTAGTAAAGTTTATTGGAGTGCTTATCCCGGCATTACTTATATTGATATTCCAGATGATGCATTGGATGAATATTATACCGTTCTGGCAGTAATCCTGGATGGGAAAATTAAATTGTTTGAAGAGTATCCGCTGGCAATTGAAAGTAATTAGGTTTACAACTAGTGCACTTTAATAGTTATTAGATCTATCATATATATGAGACGAGCTATGCTTTTACCCATTTTCGGGCATCTTCTAAATCGTCAAAAATCCCAAATTTCCAATCCGATTCACGCAGATTGTACTCATAAGATTTAATCGCTTTAACAATTTCAGGATCTTTCGTAATATGAGCTACCATCAGTCTTTTATTCCATCTGCTGGCTTGTATTTCAAGTTTCGCTATAACGTAAATCTCTCTTTCAGTAAAGGTTGCATGTTCAGCATCTATAAAATCTCCTATTTGATATTCAATGGTTTCAAATAATTTATTGCCGTATATTTCACCATTTAATCGAATGTTTTCTTCAGCAGTGATTATACCAAACCATTTGATATACACCCCTCTCTCCTCCCAGGATATTTTGTATGGCATAAAATTTTAATTTGTTTACAATTTAGTACATCATTCCGAGAAAAAAGCATGAATCCCATCTAGATATGCACAAATTTATGTTTATAAATACTGATACTTAATCATCTAAAAAAAACATTTGCATACTTCCTTTACCTTTAACAGTAATGATTTCTCTTTCTATAAAATTATATTTATCCTTTAAGATAGCATACGTTGTTTCAGATACGTTGATACGCATAGGTTCTGAATTGCTTTCCATGCGGGAGGCCGTATTAATCGTATCGCCAAAAACATCATAAATATACTTCCTAACCCCAACGATACCACCCACAACCTTACCCGTATGGATTCCAATTCGGGTCTTCCATTCAACTTTAGAATTCAGGTTTCTTTTTTCAAGAAAATCTCTGATTTCTATGGCAGCATTCATCATATTTTCAGCATGGTGTATGTTTTCCTTTGGCATGCCGCTTACGGCAAGATATGCATCTCCAATGGTTTTAATACGTTCGCAATCATTTTTCGTCATGATGTCATCAAAGGCTGTAAAAATTTCGTTTAATTCATGAATAAGTGTTTTCGGATCAAGGGTTGATGAAATATTTGTAAAGCCGACAATGTCTGAAAAATATACAGTTACATTCTCAAAGCTTTCAGGTTCTGATTTTCCATTCTCTTTAAGTTCATTTACAACCTTTAGCGGGAGCGTATTCAAAAGCAATTCTTCGGTCTTTTCTTTTGCTAATGCCAGTTCTGCCGTTCTCTCGTCAACCATGATTTCCAACTTTTCCTTTTGATTTTCAAGTATTTTTTGTTTTTCTCTTTCCTGCTCAAGTGTTTTTGCTGAAAGTAACTTTACATTTTCAAGTTGCTTTTCAAGATTTCTGTTGGTATTTGCCGAATCGCGTGCAAGAAATATCGACATCGATAAAGGAATACTTATCAATCCCGGCATCAAGATACTCGCTAATACAAATACCATGAATCCGCTCGGGTCAGTAATTAACTGTTGATTAGAAGTGATAGCTAGAACAGCGACAAGCAGGAAAAAGAAAGTAAACAATAAAAACCCGGCTCCAATAATCCAAGCACCATTTTTCTTATTAATGATAGACCGTATTATATTTCGAATAACATCAACAACAATAAGTAAATTAAGAATACTATGTGTGATATTCATCCAAGACAAATTGAAATAAATAAAAATGACAATGACAGGGATTGATCCCCAAACAAACCAACTTATTCTAGGAAATTTTGTATAAAAAATAGAATAAATAAAGATGGACAATAATGGAATTGCGAAGGAGAACAGCACCTTTGCATAGTGAAATGCGATCATATTTGATTTGGGATCAGTCGATGTTGTGAGTGTAAATAAAATGAGAAGCCACATCGATGATATTGCCAACATAAATAAAAAGAAAAAAAGATTTGATCTTTGCCTTCGATAAAATAAAAAGAGTAAAATATGCAGGAATGCTATTGAAAGGAAAACCGTTAAAATTACAATAAAAATTGCTCTGACAATCCCCATATTGGCTATCCTTTTTACGGCAGATTCATTAGAACATATACTCAAAGTAAAACCTGCGTTTTCAATACCATAAAGCTTATAATTATCGAAAGCTGCTGCATTTGAATATCTAATGGCAAGAACATAATTAGGATCATCTTTAAACTCGATAAGAAATGGCATCAATTTAGGATTTGAAGCCTCTTCCTTTACAGCTGTCGAACCAATGATCCCATGGGTGGCAATCAATGATCCATTCAAAAAAATCTCTGAAGCTCCCTGTTGATCAATTTTTAATGCGAAGACTTTATTTCTTAAGCTCGAATCAATTTGTACATGCAACCTGAACCATCCTTTATCTTTAAAAACATTTTCCGATATTTTCGAAACATTAAGATTTGTTGGCAAAGTATCCCATCTGCTATCATCAAAATCGAAGGAAGCCCATGCTGTATCATCTCCTTTTTGATATTTCCAATATTTGTTTAAAACAATTTCATTACTTATACTGTCAATTTTCAATACTGAAATTTGAAAATTTTGAGCAAATAAATTATAGTTGGCAGAAATTGTGAACAACAAAGCTAAACCTATTGCTTTCAGATTATTCATTCCAAATTTTATTAAATCATACTATTAATATGACATCTGATCTTATAACCAATCAAACGAATATATAATCATTAATCCTCCTTTAGTGATATTAGATATTATTTTACAATTCTAAAACCCAAATCACTACTTGAGGCATCAAGATAACCCCTATGTCGATGATAAACACGACTATAATCGGAATTTACGAAATAAGAACCACCCCGTACGACTTTATTTGATCCGTTTGCCGGACCCTGAGGATTATTTTGAGGGCTGTCGGTATAATAATAGTAATAATACCAATCACTGCACCACTCCATCGCATTACCACTCATATCATAAATCCCCAGTTCATTAGCTGACTTTTTTCCAATGGGATGAGTTGTATTGCTATTTCCATTGTACCAGGCCACATCAGTAACAGAATTACTTCCACTATAGGTTTTAGATGTTGTATTATTTCCTCCTCTGGCTGCAAATTCCCATTCGGCTTCAGTAGGCAAACGTCCACCTACCCAAATTGCAAATGCATTAGCTCCGTACCAGGTCACCTGAACAGCAGGGTAATCAGCTTTAAGGCTTTTAGGAATAAATTTTCCTTCCACATATCTAATTTCGCATTCGGGATCAACCATCTGGATATATTCCTGTCCATTAAAACTGCCATTACCATTGCATCCAATGCTATTTAAGAAATCACAATAATTACTATTGGTAGTTTCATATTTACTCATCTGAAAGCTACCAACCGTTACTGTATGAACAGGTTTTTGGTCGTCGACACCCATATTACTCCCCATTTGCATTGTACCTCCGACTACCTGAACCATATCCATAAACTTACCTGTAACAAACTGTCTGACCTCACCATAAGCAGTTCCCTTTTGATTGGTAGCATAGGCAGCCAAATAATAAGTAGTTTGAGGTTGTAATAAGTTCATATCTGAAGTAAAGGATAATCCTTCAAGATTACCAGTTGAAAAACCTAAATTATTCTGAAGGTTAGGAATTCCACTCAAACTCCAACATATTCCAACGGCCGAAAATGTACCATTTCCGGTATTTGTTATAATACCTCCTGAGGAGGCTGAATTAGAAGTTATATGATCAACCACAGAAGTTGTTAAAGTCGGTAAAAAGATTTCAATGGTTTCAAAAGATTTAATTTCGCCATATCCGGTTCCAACGCTATTGCTTGCAAAAGCGCGATAATAATACTTCGTTCTTTCTGTTAAAGAATTCAGAACACTCACAAAAGAACCTGTACCTGTCCCATCTTCTGAGAATCCTAAATTACTTTCTAAAGTTGGGTTATTTGTTACATCCCAGCAAACCCCTCTTTTGGTGACCAAAGCATTTCCGTCATTAGTTACTGTTCCTCCCGCATTAGCTGAGTTATCGCTAATATTTGAAGCAGTAGCTGTAATCACTGTAGGCGCATGAAGTGCTAAGGTATTAAAGCTTTTAGTCATCCCATAAGCAGTCGCTTTTTCATTTGTAGCATACGCCTTAACATAATAAACCGTTCCCTGAGATAAACCGCTTATTGAAGCTGTAAACTCTCCTAAACCACTTCCATTCGTTGTTATACCAAGATTGTTTTGTAGTGAAGGATTTTCAGATGTACTCCAACAAATACCTTTAGCGGTAACAGAACCATTTCCTTCTCCAATAACATTTCCACCAATTTTTGCCGAGTTAATCGTGATCTCCGTAATATTTGTTGTATTTACCTCCGGGGCTATAATAGTAATTGTAGTAAATTGTTTTATTTCTCCGTAACTGGTTCCTCCTTCATTGATGGCATAAGCAGTCACATAATATTTTGTACCATCAATCAGTCCTGAAACAGTACTTACAAAGCTACCAGTACCTGTTCCATTCTCGGTATGGTCCAAACTATTTCCCAATGAAGGATTACCTGTAATATTCCAGCATACACCTCTGGATGTAACATGACCGTTTCCTTCACTTATTACCTCGGCTGCAATTTGAGCAGAATTTGCAGTAACATTAGAAATTGTGCCGGTATTAATCACTGCGGCGGCAATAGAAACGGTTGAAAACTGCTTTACAATTCCATAACTGCTCCCGATTGCATTAGTTGCATAGGCTCTGACATAATAGGTTTTGCCCTGAACAAGGCTTGTAATTTCACTCACAAAGCTTCCCAATCCATTACCATTCGACGTTTGTCCAAGTTTATTTTCAAGCGTAGGATTTTGACTTTGACTCCATACAACTCCCCTGCTAAGAATTGGAGAACCGCCATCTTGTGTGGTATTACCTCCACTTCTGGCACCATTTAGTGTAATATTTGTAACATCATTTGTAAGTACAATCGGAGGACCTGTTGTGGATGTTCTTATCGAGCTCTGGGTGCTGTATATTGTAGTAGTAGTTGTTGTTATATAGGCCCGGATATAATAAATTGTATTAGGACTCAAATCGGTTAGTAAACTGGTAAAAGTTCCTGCCTGTTGAAGAGCTCCTAATGAAGTTTTAAAATCATTAAGAGTTGGATTTTGTGCCATACTCCAACAATGGCCATGTTCAATGATCAATAAACTACCTAAATCAGCTATTGTTGAGCTAATTTGAGCACCATGATATGTAATATTACTCGAGCTTATTTGCCCTAAATCTACATTGTTCTTTTGAACATTATCAACTTTAGGAAATTTTTGGCAGGAAACCATTAAAAACAGGAAACTAATTATTAAATAAATAATCTGCTTTTTCATGATCAGTTCTAACTTTTAATTCTTGGTTATTAATGTAGTAGGCTAATTTAAATAAAAATAACATATTAGCCAACCTCATATTAGAAGTAGAGTTGAAGAATAACCAACTTATTAAAGTTAGCACTTAAATAATATTCTAAATTTGTATTTAAACTCCGAATTAGATATTCTAAATTTCGAAATATGAATTTCTAATCGAAGGGTATAGACAGAAATGTATATGCCTCCCGAATTCTGCGGAGCAGGATGAATTGGAAAGGAGAAAACGATGAAATTAAAAGCGGAAGATATTTGGCTAAAAGCATCTGTAATTGGAAGCTTATGGGCTTCGGTAGAAATTATATTAGGTAGTTTTTTTCATAACCTGCAACTACCCTTTGCAGGAACCTTGCTTGCAATTTTTACGGTGGTATTTATAGTTGCTAGCCAACAACTATGGAGCGAAACAGGAATTATCTGGCGCGCCGGTCTTATCTGTGCTATTATGAAGTCGATTTCTCCTAGTGCAGTAATTCTTGGACCAATGACGGGAATATTTTTTGAAGCAATCGTTTTAGAATTGTTCATTTTTATTTTTGGACAAAATTTACTGGGTTACATGATTGCCGGTTCTATTGCAGTATTAAGTGCATTGGCTCATAAACTATTTACCTTACTGCTCATTTATGGGTGGGATTCAGTCAAAATACTGGCTAATCTTTATCGTTATGCAATGAAGCAAATCAGGGTAGAAAGCATAAATCCAATGGATGCTTTGGTCATTCTGATAACTGGTTATTTGATTTTAGGACTTTCCGGAGCAATTATTGGGTATTACATCGGTAAAAAAGCAAAATCAGAAAAACCATTTTCAAAAATCAAAATCAGTTCGGGTTCTCAAAATTCTGATTTTTTTTATAATTTAAAGGAGGACAAAAAATATTCATTATGGATTTTATCAATTAACCTGTTTTACATTATATCTGCATTATACATCCTTAATAATTATAATTTAATCTTCGGGTTTGTCACTACTCTGATTTATATTGGTTTTCATGCACTGAGGTATAAAAATTCTTTTCGTCAATTTAAGAGGCCATTTTTGTGGATTCAACTCTTAATCCTAATCATTTTATCCGTATTCTTTCATTCAGGTTCAGATCCCAATTTAAGTTCTAATTTGGAAGGTTTCTTGATGGGGTTAAATATGTCGTTACGTGCAATAATTGTTATTTTAGGGTTCTCAGCAATTAGTGTAGAACTGAGAAATCCGCTCGTAAGAACCTTATTATATAAGCGAGGCTTTTCACAATTATACAATTCACTCGGATTGGCTTTTTCTGCTTTGCCTTCTATTTTAGACAATGTTTCAAAACCTCAAAATATGTTTAAAAAACCGTTTAAAACCATTAGCGAAATATTACTTCATGCCGATCATTTATTAAGCATTTTTAAAGATTCGCCAAATGAATAAAATAACAATAATAAGTGGAGAGAAACAAAGTGGAAAAACAACCTATCTGATGAATTTTCTTAAATCAAAAATAGCAGAAGGAAAACTCTATGAAGGATTTGTTGCCATTGGAACATTTAAGGATGGTGTGAGAAACTCATTTCGCTTAATAGATATTTCAACAAAAGAAGAAATGATGTTTATGATGACCGAACCTATATCGAACTCAAAGCAAATAGGTAAATTCTACATCAATCAGAAGGGTCTTATTTTTGGTGAAAATATTTTAAAAAAAGCACTTAATTCTAGTTGCAACGGTGTTGTGATTGATGAAATTGGACCTTTTGAATTAAACAATGAAGGATGGGCAGAATCACTGAAATTATTGCTAAATACAAACAAAGAAATTATTGTAACTGTAAGGACTGAAATACTGCAGCGTATAATTTCTTTTTTTGAGCTAAAGGATTTTACCGTGATTAATATTTAGAAACATAAAAACTATCATTTTTTGTACTCAATTTCAGTTTCTTATAATTTTTATGATATAAAGCAATGTAATTAGTCAAATCAAAAATATTACTATATTTGGGAGCATTACCATGTCTATAATAATATAAGATGAGTGAAATAAAATACATTTATGAATCTTATGAAGACAAGGATATCATTATCCGTGAGTTTAGTGGTGATATTAGCGTCTCAGATATAATTAAGTCTTTTCAATTCTTGATTTCACACGAAAAAATTACCAAAAAATGTGTTGGCATTATTACTGATACAACTAATGCAAAGATGAATGTAAAAATTTCAGAACTTAGAGATATATACAATTTCTTAAGAAATAGTGAAGAACTTCAGAATTTAAAATTAGCGGTGATCGTAGATACTCCTGCAAAAACCATCTTACCAATGTATGCAATGAAGACGTTCACAACTATCAAAATAAAACCATTTAGTGGACAAAAGACTGCAATAAAATGGATGCTCAGCTGATCTTTTTAATTTTACTTCATATAAGGACATTATGATTTGCAACTTAATTCGTGAATTGGTGAATTTGAAAACAAATTTATTTAATAATTCGATCAATGATTTAAGGGCATTTATCAACTCTAAGTTTAAAATATTTCGATTTTATTAATACTTTTATTTCCTGAAAATCTTTACGTTTCGGAGATAGTTTTTTTTGATTAAATATTTTCGCCGCGAAAAATTGAAATTTTGATCGGTTTCAATTAATCGAGAAAATATATAAGTACATTAAAACTGTGCAATACAAACCTATATGTGTCGATAAATTCAGAGCGATAATGAGGAGTTCTAATCAGTCCAACATTTCATACATAAGCCGTTGTGTGGCATTTAAGAAATAGAATAATACAATAATCTCAAACTGGAATTATGAAAAATCAAAAACTTACAGATAGTGTTCGGTGGACAGCTCGCATTTCAGGCTCTCTCCTTCTAGCCTTCGGTTTGTTTTTTCTACTCGCCAATATTTTCGGACAGGACGAATTAGGTGATGGTATTCGAGATAGCAAGGAAATGGTCATTTTTCTGTTATTCCCTATGAGTACAATTCTTGGGTTAGCACTCGCATGGAAATGGGAAGGGCTCGGAGGAATAATAACAACCGCTGGGATGATATGGTTTTTTATCCTGCGGCCAGAATTAATTTCAAATTTTTATATGGTAATTCCAATTATTCCAGGACTGTTGTTTATCGCATATTGGCTAATGGCCAAAAATAAAATGAGTAACAAAACGCGACTCAACAAAGTGTAAAAGACATAGGGCGGACAATGTTTTAGAGAGTTAGGTCCTCTCAACGAACATCCTGCTCAGCTGACTGGTAAGTACACCTAAAGCACAATGATTTTTATACAAAGACGTCCGTAGAAAGAAGGGTTTAACATGCAAATAGAACTATATGGACATTAAAACATACATATCAAATCAACCGCTTGAAAGACAAAACATATTAACAATTATCCATGAAACAATCATTGGAAATGACAAAAGTGTAAAAGCCGACGTTGGATCAATGATGGGAAAAGTAATGATCGTTTATAAAGCAAAAAGTTTCATGAAATACGGTCTTTCAAGTGTTAAAAACTATATGTCATTACATGCCATGCCAATTTATGGCTCAAGTGTATTGCATACAAAATATAAAACACTTTTACATAAGGCAAATTTCCAGAAGGGCTGTATCAATTTCGTGAATGAGGGTGATATGTCTTTGGAAATAGTCAAAGAATTAATTATTGATTGTTCATCGATAGATCTTCTGAAAATGAAGGAAACATTTTTAAAATCTAAGAAAGCGAAAAATAAATAAATTACTTTCTGTTTCAATTTTTGTGAATAATATTTCATTTTTTGCATTCATAATAGAAAACAAAATGGAAAATATATTTCAGCTTGATCATATATTTATTTGGGTTGACAAAGATGCACCTGAAATTGAATTATTCAGAGAAAAAGGATTTACCAGTGTCATTTCCGGAAGTCATACCCAGCAAGGAACGTCAGGGAAATATATCTTCTTCCTGAATTTTTATATTGAGTTTTTGTACATTTCTGATCCTGTTGAAGCATCAGAAAATATTGACAAATTCGGGTGTGATTATGTAAAGCGTTCAAATTGGAAACTAAACCAGGCTTCTCCGTTTGGCTTAGCACTTAAAATGAAACCATTTAATGAAGAAAACATCGTATTTGATTATACCGAATACAAAGCAGATTGGATGAGAGACAAGAGTTTGTTAATGGCTGAGAACAACAAAAACTTGTTCGATCCGCTTGTTTTTGTACTTCGTCCTAAGATGGAGTTTCCTTGTTATCAAACTATTGATGATTTGCTAAAGGCAGATATGCCGGATGACTTTAAACAAAATCACATCCATAGTAATGGGATAAAGGCACTAACATCTTATAAAATTTATTTAAATCAGAAAGTTGAATCGTCAAAACTATTCAGTACGCTAAATACTAATGGAATCAATATATTAGAAGGTGCTGAAAACAAAATTGAACTGATTTTTGACAATGAAATTAATCATAAAGAAATTGATTTTCGGCCGAAACTTCCATTGATTATAAAATACTAAATTGAAAAAAATACTGTTATAAAACAGAAATGATTCCAATAATCATCCTTAGCTATAAACAAATTCCCTCCCCCATTTTTACAATGAATTAGATAAATTATTCATCCTTCAATTAAATTTTTAAAAATAATTTAACTTTTTTTTCGAATATAAATCATCATATCTAACTGATTTATAACTCATAACTTATAATTTACAACTCCATACAGTACTTTTCATCACCTATTAATAAAATATATTCAGTACTTTGTCTTGCATAGTACTGAAAAATGTATTATGTTTGTAGCATGAATATTGAAAAGACACAAGCACAGATGAAAAAAGGGGTACTGGAATTATGTATTTTATCCATAATTACCGGAAAAGAAGTTTACGCCTCCGATATTCTGGAAGAATTAAAAACTTCGGAACTAATTGTCGTTGAAGGTACCTTATATCCCCTCTTAACTCGTTTAAAAAACGAAGGCCTCCTAAGTTATCGCTGGGAAGAATCAAAATCCGGCCCACCGCGAAAATATTATGAAATTACCGAGATCGGTAAAAAAGTATTAAAAGAGTTAGACCTCAGTTGGAAAGAGCTGGTCAATGCTGTTCAATTGCTAACCAAATCAAACAATTTAATTTAAAAAAAGCAAAAAAAATGAAGAAAACATTCACTATAAATATTAGCGGAATAATTTTTCACATTGACGAAGATGCTTACTCAAAGCTGAATTCCTATTTAGGTAGTATAAAAAATCATTTCACTAATCTGGATGGAAGAGAAGAAATCATCTCGGATATTGAAAGCCGCATCGCAGAAATTCTACAGGCAAAACTGAGCGATTCAAAACAGGTTATTGTGCTGGAAGACATCAACGAAGTTATCGTAATCATGGGGCAACCCAGTGATTTCGCTGATGATGATGATGAACCTGTTAAATCCCGTACAAATTATTCATATCAGCAAACAGGCTATAAAAGATTGTACCGTGATCCTGAAAACAAAATGATTGGTGGCGTAGCAGGTGGAATTGGTGCTTATTTACACATCGATCCGCTTTGGGTGCGAATCCTTTTCATTGTTGCATTATTTACAACAATAGGTGGGTTTATCTACATCATTCTTTGGATTGTTGTTCCGGAAGCAATGACAACTTCAGAAAGACTTGAAATGCGAGGCGAAAAAGTTAATATCTCGAATATCGAAAAATCGATAAAGGATGAATTCGAAAATTTGAAAGGGACCATTAATGACTTAACTCAGCAAGCTAAAGAGACTTACAAAAAAAAAAGCGACATACCCAAAACAGTTTTTGAAGACATCTTAGCGTTATTTGTTAATATTGCCAAGGCATTTTTTAAAGGGATCGTGATATTGCTCGGAATCGTGATTATGATTACCGGGCTTTCACTTATTCTGGCATTTGTTGCGGCATTTTTCGGTCGTGGAATCTGGTTCTTCGACGGTCCTGATATGGTTGTATTGCCGGCTTTTCAACTCATGGATCTTTTCCTTAGCAGTTCGGGTAATATAGGTTTATTAAAAGTAGGCTTATTCTTCCTGATCGGAATTCCTTTGATCATGTTAATGTACACAGGTATTCGAATGATTTTTGGTTTCGAAAGAATCAGACATCTTGGATTAACCGCCTTTGTTCTTTGGTTAATTGGATTGGCACTTACCTTGTCTTTTTCTTACAGAATATTTCATAATTTCAGATACGAAGCTGAAGATAAATATGAATACGCAATAGAACAACCAAAAACAAATGAAATTTTTCTTGAAACCAAAAATTCTGACAAAATATTAAATTACAAGTACGATGAACTCATTGAAATTGA
>Ga0268284_1001302_pt1 | contig 13177 bp, 8 predicted proteins | sample saktaG_14_FD_190137 | JGI IMG/M metagenome (GOLD analysis project Ga0268284, IMG submission 190137) | Saline water microbial communities from Sakinaw Lake, British Columbia, Canada - sak_2013_06_06_40m | ecosystem: Environmental > Aquatic > Non-marine Saline and Alkaline > Saline ... | reverse complement strand
AGTTCCAGCCGCGGCGCTCCAACAGATCCTCCGCGGCGTCATGGAAGGTCAGGATAAACAGCAGCGGGAAATAGAGCAGCATCCCGGCGACGCGCAGGATCGCGTGCGCCGACGGGAACGCCTGATAGCCGCGCGCCAACCACGCCAAGCTGCCATAACCAACGGCGACGCCGAGCAGCACCATGAAAACCCCGGTTCCGTTGAAGCAGAACCCCGCGGCGGCGGAGACCGCAAAGCTGACCGCCGCCGCCTCCAGCAGCACGGGCGAGCGCTGCCGCCAGGCGAGCCAGCCGGTGCCGGCAAGCACCAACAGCGGGGCCACCGCCAGATGGTTGGCAAACGAGCTGACCTCGGCGCAGGCCCAGATGGCTAACAGCACCGCCGCCAGCAGGCCATGGGCAACCGACGGCAGCGCCCACGCCAGCAGCAACGCCCCCGCCGCCCAGACGAAAAAGGCGTTCGGATAGTGCGCCGAGATGTGATAGATCTGCGCCACCAGCCAGATCCCCGCGCCGAAGAGCATCGTCCCCAGCAGCAAGGCGGCCTCCGCAAAACCGCGCAGGGATTCCCGCCGCAGCAGGTAAAGCCCGGTGCCGTGCGCCGCCGCCATTGCGCCGAAGACCACGCCGAGCTTGGCAAACTTGTGCATCTTGTCCCAGTTGTAGGCGAAGAGCAGAATGACGCCCAAGCCAATCACCACCGCACCGAATCCGGCAAAGATCAGGATCCCCCACGGCAGCCCGGGTTTTTCCTCCGCTTCGCGGTCGCGGATCGCCTGCGCCTGCGCCGGCGAGATCAGCCCCGCCGCCGTCCATTCCGCGAGCTTTTCCCGGACGTTGCGATCAAGTTGTCCCATGAAGATGCCTCATTTCCTTGCCTTGGAGAATACCTATCCCCGCAGGGTTGCCAAGGCGAATGAGTGCGGGCCTCGCGGCTCACCGCCGCTCCGTCCAACCAGCAAGGGCATAGCGTTCTTGGACTTTTGCGGCAAGCCAAGCGGCCGGAGGATGGAATTCGCACCACTTCCAAGCGTCGGCCAGACCTGTAGCCAGACGCTCCGCCCGCGCCTGCGACGCAGCCTCATCGCAGGGTGCCGCCACCGATCCCTGGTGCAACAGGCCGCGGCGCGTCCGCCGTTGTCCCGCACCCGCGAGTTTCCGGCCCGCGTGGTCTATCAGATCGTGGCTGACGGGGTTCGCAAAACACAGCGCCGCTCCGCTTGCTTCGGCTCCCGTGCTGAGCCGGACATGGAGGCCCTCCGCCACCAGCGCCGCCGCGAGCGCCGCGTGCAACATCCGATAACTATCCGCCCCGCGGGCTCCTGCCAGTGCTTCGCCCGCAGGAGCCACCACCGTGTAGGTCCAATCCATCCGGTGATCCACCGTCCCGCCGCCGGTCCAACGCCGGACCCACTGCACACTTGGAAACCCGGCCATGGCTTCGCCGAGTGAGCCAAAATACCCGACGCTGCCCCAGTCTCCCAGCCACCGATAGACGCGCAGCACCGGGCTTGCCGCCGTTTCCAACAGCCATTCGTCCACCGCCATCGCCTCCGGCCCCGGCCGCGCCACCGGATCCAACCACAGCTGCAATTTCCTCAAGGATTCCATCCGACGCCAATCCCATCCTGAAATCCCAATCCTGGAAACTGAAAACTCTGCCATGCCTTGCAATCCGGTGAAAGCACGTCAATTTCCACCCATGCCCTTCGCGCCGAAGCCCAACAGCGCCCTGCTCATCGTCGGTCACGGGTCCACCGAGAACCCGGACTCGTCGACACCTTACTTCGAACATGCCGATGAAATCCGCCGCCGCGGCCTCTTCGCCGAGGTCCATTGCTGCTTCTGGAAAGAGGAACCGTCGATGCGCGAGGCTCCCTACATGATCGATTCCAACGAGGTCTACGTCGTCCCGGATTTCATCAGCGAGGGCTATTTCACCCAGGACGTCATCCCGCGTGAGTTCCAACTCACCGGACCCACCACCGTCGTCCGCGGGAAAACCTTCCATTATTGCCTGCCGGTGGGCATTCACCCGTCCATGACCGCGCTGATCCTCCGCCGTGCCAAGGAGGTCGCGCCCTTGGTCGATCCCGCGCAAACCACCCTGATCATCACCGGCCACGGCACCGGCCTCAATCAGAACTCCACCAAAGCGATCCGCGATCAAGTGGACCTCATCGCCGCCTCCGGCGCGGGTTACTCCGCCGTGCTCGCCGCCTTCATGGAAGTATCACCCTTCATCGCCGACTGGGATCAAATGACCCCCACTCCCAATGTGATCGTCGTCCCCTTTTTCATCTCCGACGGCCTTCATTCCTATCAGGATATTCCAGTGCTGCTTGGCATCGAAAATGAGCCCGGATCCGCCGCCAGCCAGCGCGACGTCTTCCGCCACAACCCCCACCTCCGCCGCAACAAAACCCTCTATTATTGCTCCGCCATCGGAACCGAACGCTTGTTGGCAGATGTCATCCTGGACCAGGTCTCCGACTTTGACAGGTTCCATAAGCCACTCTGAACAAATCATCAACATCATTAATTAAACTTTTTATGTAACCATGCCGATTGCCTCCGATCTGCGAAATCTGCTCCGCTCCGGCGTCCACCGGATGGGCGAACTTGGGTTTCAATCCGGCGTTTCCAACCACTCATATGTCCTGTATCATTGGCTGGATACCGGGCGATCGAGGCAGCCGGCGTTCGGCGGGCTGGAACTCCATGAGGGGCCGGGTGCGGCGCGGGATTTGTCACTCTTCACCGCAGACGGCCACTATCGGTTTGCCAAGGGGCAGACGAATCTGCAGCGCGGCTGGGTGATGGTATTGGCGAGTGAGGAGGATCTCCGGCAGGCCCTGGACCAGTTCTACCCGGCAGGAGTCGGGTTGTTTCTAGCCCACCAGCGCGGCACGCTGGAAACCGAAAACCTGCGCGCCAAGCTTGAACGCCAGAGCGGAATGTATCGCTTCGCCCGCACGATCAGCGACGCTGGAGCGCAGCGACTGGTCCGGGAAGTCTGCGGCCCGGCCCATCAATGCGCCAAACGCATCCTCTGGCAAATCGATGCCAACACCCCGCTGGAGGACAGCCCGGCGAGCCGCTACAACGGGATTGCGGACAAGCTGCCGGAATCCGCGGCGATTCCCCTGCTCTGCCGCGAAGCCTGCAACCACTTCGTCGCCGAGTGCCGCAAAGCAGCCAAGGACGAGGCAGCTTCATAAGGAGGCTGGACGTCTCGTCCGGCAAAACGGGACGAGACATCCCTTGCCCTGAAAGCGGTGGCGGCTAATATGAAACGAAAAAGGCTGCCGTGAAATTTCCGGCAGCCTCTATGAATCAAGGATGAATGGTGATGATTATTCGCCGGGTTGGCCGCCGGGGCCGCCTTGCGGCATCGGGAAGGGCATGCCGCCTTCCGGGGCGGCGGGGGCGTCCTGGATTTTCACCAGTTCCAACTCGAAAATAAGGGTGCTGTTCGGGCCGATGTCGGTGCTGCGGCGCTCGGCGCCGTAGGCGATGTTGGACGGCAGGACCAGTTTCCATTTGGCACCCACGGGCATGGTGGTGAGGGCTTCCTTGAATCCTTCGACCACTTGCAGGGTCATCGGGACGGGCTCGCCTTCAGGTGAAGCATCGAACTGCTTGCCATTGATGAGGGTGCCCTTGTAGTGAACCATGAATTGCTTGTTGTCCTTGGCCGCATCCTTCGGGGCGACGTATTTTTCCTCACCACCCTTGGCGAGAACCTCGTATTGCAGGCCGCTCTTGGTGGTGGTGACGCCTTCGCGCTTGGAGTTTTCCTCGAGGAATTTCTTGCCGGCTTCCAAGTTGGCGGCACCGGTTTCCTTTTCGCGGGATTGCAGGAGATCGCCGAGCGCTTGCATGGCGGCCTGCAGTTTGGCCTCCTCCAACTCCGGCTTGTCGCCTTTGACTGCGACCATGAAGCCCTTGATGAAGGATTCCTGTTGGATGTCATCGGCACCCACGCCAAAGCGGCCGAATTGCTGGCTGAAGGTGCTGCCCGTGCGATAACCGAGCGCATAGGACGAATCCGTCTTGATGACGGCGGGATCCAACTTCGGCTTGGCGGGAACTTCGATGGCCGGCGTGGTGGCTTCCGATTTCGCGGGGCTGTCGGCTGGGGTCTGGGCGGATGTGGTGGCGGCAAGGCTCAGAGCCAATGCACCGGGGATGAATTTGCGGATCATATGTTTTGGTGGAAGAGCGGGGAAACTAAGCGGACCTCACCCACCTGTCGAGGTGAATTTTCGCGGGAATGCGGCGGCTTTTTGCACGGACTACTTATCCGCGCCAAGGAGCTTGTCCTCCTGGACGGGAAAGAAGTTGGATCAGGGGGGAACGCCCTCTTTCCAAACCCGTTGCGATCCAAGGGTCTCAGGCCCTTGGCGCCGCCCGCCGGAAACCCTTGTGAAAATCCGCCGTGTGCGGTGCCCCAAATGCTTGGGAAACCCTTCCTCAGACGTCATCCGCCAAGACCAAGGCGGCACCCAAGAGGCATTCTTCCGAATCGCCCGGCGCAGGGTAGGCGGGCAAGCCCGAATCCAGCACCGGGGCTTCGAGCGAGCGATCCGGTAGCAAGCTCTGGAGGCCAAGTTTGGCCAGCAGCACCAGGTCTTTTGCGGCCTCCGGATTGTCGGTAGTGAGCAGCTTTTCGCCGTAGAAAATCGAGTTGGCACCGGCATAGAAGCAGAGCGCCTGAACCTCGTCGGAGAGGCGGGTGCGGCCTGCCGACAGGCGGACTTTGGCGGCGGGCACGGCGATCCGGGCGCAGGCGATCATGCGGACCAGGTCGAAGGGATCGACCTGCGGGTTTTCCGCCAAGGGCGTGCCGGGCATCGGCATCAGCGAATTGATGGGCACGCTCTCGGGTTGGGGGTTGAAATTGGAAATGATTTCTAACAACCTGAGGCGGTCGGTGATGGTTTCGCTGAGGCCGAGAATGCCGCCGCAGCAGACGGCGATGCCGGCATCCTGCACGTTGCGGATGGTGCGCAGGCGGTCTTCGTAGGTGTGGGTGGTGACGATGTTTGGATAGTGTTCCGGCGAGGTGTCGAGGTTGTGATTGTAGGCGGTGACACCGGCGTCACGCAGTTGCCTGGCTTCCTCCGGGCCGAGTTCGCCCAGGGTGACACAAACCTCCATGCCGAGCGCGGCGACGTCGCGCACGATCGCGAGCACTTGCTCGAAACGCGGGGTGCCACCGCGGACACCGCGCCAGGCGGCCCCCATGCAGAAGCGTGTGGAACCGGAATCCTTGGCGGCCCGGGCGTGGGTCATCACTTCATCCCGCTCGAGCAGCACGTGGCTTTCCAACTCCGTCTTGTACCGGGCGGATTGGGCACAATACGCGCAATCCTCGGAGCATCCGCCCGTCTTGATAGAAAGCAGCGTGCAAAGCTGGATCTTGCCCTCCGGCCAGAATTTCTCGTGGACCGCGTGGGCGCGTTTGAGCAAATCGAAAAATGGCAGTGCGTGGAGTTCCTGGAGTTCGGCGAGGATCATTGAGATACAGAATGCTGGAGGATGGATGGTTGCGGGCGCTTGACCCGGCGCGGCGCGGTCTATGACGCCGAATCCGCAGCGCCGCAAGAGCATTGTTGCAAGCGCCAAACCCTCCATTGAGACCCTTGCATTCCCCCCCCGGGGGCCTTGCTCAGGGCATCCAAAGCGGTCCCAGGAAATCCAGATACCAGGCCCACAGTTTCCACCCGCCGAAGGCCCAGGCCAGCGTACCCATGGCGAGGAACGGCCCGAACGGCAGTTGCTTGCCGAAACCGATCCGTCCGATCACCGCGGCGATGATCGCAAAAACCGATGCCGAAAACAGCGCGAAAAACACCCCGCTCCAACCGAAAAACGCCCCGATCATTCCTAACAAATGCACGTCGCCGATGCCCATCGCCTCGCGCGGGATCACCGCCGCGGTGGCCGTGCCGGCGAGCGATTGCATCTTCGAGAGATGGAGCAGCGTGCCATCCGGCAGGGTGATCTCCATCTCGCCGATGATCAGTTTGCCGCCGCCCACCGATTCCCCGTCGAGCAGAATGTCCGTGGTTTCAACTATCAACTTGTCGCTCTTGCGCGAAAAAATGTCCCACCACGCGATCTCCTCGCCATCGATCACAAAACACATCGGGTCCTGGTCGCCCTCCGGTTCCTTGAGATGCCATGCCACGGGGGTTTCGAAACGCATGACCTTCTTGCCGAAGGCCAGTTTCCCGAGCTCCACCACCAACCACAGGCCGACGAATCCCACCAGCCAGCCGATGCCACCGTGTTTCAGACCCGTGAGCCAGTTGCCCGCCGCGCCGCGCCTCGCCGGGAGTTGCGGCCACACCGCGCAGGCGCCCAGCCCGATCACCGAGCCCGCCCAGGTCAAACCCGACGGGATGATCAGGTGCTCGGCATCGATGAAAGTGATCGCCACCAACAGCGCCATCATCACCCACAGGAAAACCACCACCTGCGGCGCCAGCGGAACAAACAGAAACCACGTCACCGCAAACAACACCGCCGTTAGAAGCTCAACCGCGAAATAACGCAACGCGATGGGTGCGCCGCACTCGGCGCATTTCCCGCGCAACCACAGCCAACTGACCAGCGGCAGGTTCAGCCACAGCGGGATCGGCTTCTTGCATGCCGGGCAGAACGAACGCTTCGGGTCGTTCACCGACATGCCCAGCGGCACGCGGTAAATGACGACATTGAGAAACGATCCGATGCACGCTCCGATGAGCAACGCAGGAATCAGCCAGAGCCAATGGTCAAGGGGCAGGTAAATCACAGCCCCGCCATTCAAGCCGCCAAATCCACCCTGCCAAGAACAAAGCGCGGAACGTCAGTTTGCCTGGAAACTGCCGGAAGCCTGATCGCTATCAGAGCGAAAGACCACATGGGACGATATGCTCAAGGGCCGACGACGGAAGCCCTGTGAATGCGCAGGCGGTAGAATCCCTTGTCGGCCAGGGTATAGTCGAAGAAAGAATTGGGAACCTCCGGCGTCAGGCCTTCGGCGATGGGAACGAAGGTCATCAAATCGCCTGACCACATGAGATCATAGACCCGGCCGGGTTGCCCGGTCCAATTGATAAGCCGGGTGTTGTTGGGTTGGATGGAAAGAACCAGGCAGGTTGCCGATTGTGGATCAGCCGCATTGGTGCCGGCGATCCACTCGTCGATGTCTCTCACACCGTCGCCGTCACTGTCGGTGGTGGCATTCGCACGGGTGAGGTTGCCAAACCAAGCGAGTTCGGTTTGGTCTGGAATTCCATCGCCATCGCTGTCGTCCGAAAGAACGTAGGAGTCGAGGACCAGGGTGCCGAGCCCAGCGACACTTTGATCCACGTTGGTCCCGTCGATGGTGACAAAACTGGCATAGTTGACAGGTCCGGCGAGGGCGAGTTGGAAGGTGGGCAAAACAACGGAATTGATGCGTCTGAACCTCAGGGTGGCAAGCAGCAGGTCGCTGCCGGTGACGCCATGGGTGGGTTGGTCGCCCTGGAAACGTGCCCCGACGATCCGCACGGAATTCTGACCAACTTGGCGCGGGGTGTAAACCGAGCGCAGGCCGGGCTGGGCCGCAAAAAACCACAGTGGGTCGTTGGCAGAAACGGTTTCCAGCACGACACTGGCTGGGTCGAAATCGAGCCGGATGCCGAACGAACGCAACTGGACCGCACTGTCGGCGAAAACGTTGAGAACCAGCACATTGGCGTTATAGAAAGCCTTGCCGTAAACATTGACAGGTGGCGCGGCGGCGGCGGTGCCGGCGAGGGCGAGGCCCCCGCAGAGGAACACGGTGGTTATTTTCATCGTTTCAGTCTTTCTATCAATGGGATTAGTTGTTAGACGAACCATAGGCGCCGGCGAAAATATTGAGATCATCGCCATCGACATCGCCGTCCCCGTCGAGGTCGGCAGGGTTGCGGTTAAGGGCAAGGTTCCAGAAGAACTCGTTGTAGAAGATGCGCCCGTAGCCGTTGGTGGTGCGGGCCCAGGCAGAGAGGCGGAACTGATAGGCGCATGTTATCCAATCGTTGAGAGTGCGCGGAGCTGTCATCGCGGGCAGGGTATCGAAGGGGGCATTGGTGACGCCGGTCCATGAGACGTCGCTGCTGTGGCTCGCATAGCTGTCGCTGGTGATGGTCCCGGCGTAATGGTTGCGCCCTACCAAAGCCAACAGGCTGTAGTCGTCGAGAAAGCCATCGGGGTGGCTCGCCGTGATGCGGAAGCGGAGGTTTTCCTGCGGACCGGTCAGGCTGACGATGCCGCATTCGCTAACCAGAATCCCGCTTTCCCTGGCGATGGAGATGATTTCAAGCGTAGGAGGCACGTTGTTGATCCTGAGGGTCAAGCCGTTGGCGGGTCCGGTGAGCGTGACCGGGTTGAGGAACCAATCAAAGGCCTTGAGCCTGAAATCGTAAACACCGGCAGGCAGTTGCGTGCTGTTGAGGATGAAGCGCAGGCTGTCGTGCGCCCAGTAGAAGGAACCCCCGTTATTGGTGGCATAGTAATAAGGCACCCCGGAATCCCAAACCGGGCCGACGGATTCAACCGCGGCGGTGATGCCGGTGGGACTGACGGTGAACTTGACTTTGCTGAGCGGATGGTCGAGCGGCGCAAACGCACTTTCCGCCTCACCATGGGGCCGACATTCGATGGTATAGACGTAGGCTGCTGAACTCACCCCGCTGCCGAAGACACCGAACAGCCAGTCCTGGGCGCCAAAGGGGGCATTGTTCCATGCGGGGATCATCAAGGGTGCGGCGTCACCCGCAGGAACCGTGGCAAGACCATCGGTCCCCACATAGTTGGCAGGGATATTGCCGACCGAGGTGAACAGGAAGCCACCGAACGGTGCGGCTGACACCTCCGGGCTGGCGCAGGGGCCGCCGGTCCAACCCATGTCATTGCGGCTCATGTCGAGGTCGTTGTAAATGGCTGCCGGATCGCCGGTATCGCGGCAGGGCGAGGCGGGTGCGAGCTTGTAATCACCGGGCGCCGTGGTGAGGAAGAGCGGATCGACCGAAATGCTGCCGGCGCCGATGGTGATGACGCCGGTTGACTGGGCGTCATAATTGAGCCCACTGTTTCCCCATGAATCGTTGTAGGTCAGGACCGGGGTGGCGTTGTCAAACGAGGCGCTGACGCCGGAGCTGTTGCCGGTGAGGATGTTGTTTTTCACCACCGGGTTTGAGCTGTAGCACCAGAGGCCCTCATAGAGGTTGTTCACCACGGTGTTGTTGATGAACTGGGCGCCGTCGGACCCATGCCAACCGATGTAACAGCCGCACTCGTTGCCACTGATCAGGTTGTTTGCAATAAGGGGCTTCGAGCTGAGGCACATGATGCCGTAATCCAGAGGGCCGCCCACTATGCTGTTGTTCAGCACCCGGTTGCCACAAACGATGGCGGTTGAGGCATTCCACAGATAGATGCCGTAGTGGCCGAAGCCGGTGACGATGTTGTTCTTCACCAAGGGGCTGCCGCCGTTGACCTCAATCCCGGTGGTGGCGGTCGAACCCGTTGCCGGCATGACCGTGAATCCGGAAAACTCGGTGTTGGTGCAGTTGGTGATGAGCACGCCCGGGTGGGTCGGCGGACGCAGGATGACCAAGCCCGCGCCTTCCCCCTTGACATTGATGTCGGAACGAAGAGTGAGAGACTCGGTGTAGGTGCCGGGGTGGACCAGAACGGTCTCGCCGGGCGCCGCCGCATCGATGGCGGGTTGGATGACCCCGCCGGGGTAAACTTGGAGCCGGGTGGGTGCCGCCGTGCCTTCGATCGTGGTGGAGAACGTCTGCAGGGCCGCATTGCGCGCGGTGACTGTGATGCGCCCGCCGAAGTGATAGGCTGGCGCGTTGGTGTCGATAAAACAGAAGCGCGATGAACTCGGCGGGCCGAGTGTGCCGGACGGGTATAAGAAGGTCACTTCATCACCGCTGATGTCCCGGGAGGCATTATCCGGGCCGACGGTGCCCGAGCCGCTCGACGAATACCCGACATCAGTGGTGGTGTCGTCGTAACCCGTGAGCTTGATTCCGAGGATGTAGTAGCCCGTCCCCAAGGCAGTAACGGTTAGATCCTTGATCCGCGGCTCGAAGGACAGGCAGTCGGTGGAAGTCAGCCGGATCACCCGGTCCTGGACGTTGCCCGAAACGAGCAACTCGCCCGAGCCGTCGTAGATTTTGAATGGCAGCGCGGAATCGTTGATGACGCTCCCCGCGGCACCCAGCGTCCCCGCCAGGGCGGTGGCCCCACCCGGAAGAAGGGGCACGGCGGCGGATGGCAGCACGGTGGCGAGCACGACGGCACCGGCGAGCAGACCGGCACGCAGCCAACCGCGCTGGCTTGACTGGCCGGTCAATGGAGAAATAGAGGCAGGATACGGTTGCATGATGATTAGGAGGTTGGAGTTGATTACTGGGAAATTGCTTTTTGGGCGCCCGCGCATGCGGGACACAATGTCCTGGCCGCTGCGCCGGCCCGGGGGCAAAACGAATCATGGTTCATAATCGAGGTTTTGGTTGGTGGTCGACGGCGACTTCGTTCTTGTTAGATCGACAGGGCAAGGGTCGGTGAGTGGTCCTTCTTCCCAAAAAAACTTATTGACGTGATACCAAACTGGTCAGTCGCCCCTCCGTTGCAAGCAATAAATTCAGAAAAGTCATTCCGCAACAACGCGCGGCCTTTGCCCGGATGGACCATGAGCGGACGAAAATGGATTTGCCGGGTGCTTGCGCCGTTGAAAGATCACGCCGCCCTAAGCCGTCAATGATTTCCAAGCAACCCGTCCTTTTTGGCATCCGCATGAAAACCCGTCCGCTCGTCACCGCATCACGCCGCCTGCCAGCGCCGGTTTTCCCGGCCCTCGCCGCCCTGGTGATTGCCTTGCTCTGCGGCGGCCCGCAGGCACTAGCGGCCAAAGCACCGGCGGCTGTGATCGATCTGACCAAGGACACCCCACCTAATAATGCTAACAGCTACAACCTCGGGCCGACCGGGGCGCTGGGCTGGATGCACGTCGAGGCCGGGATGACTGAAAAAAGCCGCCAGATCCTCGTCACCACGGTCGAGAAGGGATCGCCCGCCGATGGCAAACTCGAACCGGGCGATGTGATTCTCGGGGTGTTCGGCCAGCCGTTCACCGAAGACGCACGCAAAGCTTTCGGCAGGGCCATCGGCCAAGCCGAGACCGAGGTGGCCCGCGGCGTCCTGCCGCTCACCGTCTGGCGCAAGGGAAAGTCGCAGGCCGTGGAACTCAAACTCCAGGTGCTGGGCAGCTACAGCGAGACCTCGCCCTACGCTTGCCCCAAGGCGGAAAAAATCCTCGTGCAGGGGCTCGCCGCGATGCTCAGGAACTTTGACAAGGAAAACAGCCTGCACATCAACGAATTGGCATTGTTAGCCTCCGGGGTGCCGGAACATCTCGACCTGGTGCGCAAGAGTGCGCGGGAAGTCGCCGCCAAAACACCCGAGGTTGAAACGCTATGGAAGGATTCCAGCAAAGGCGGCATGAAAACCTGGCATCATGGCTATAACAACCTTTTCCTCTGCGAGTATTATCTAGCCACCGGCGACAAGACCGTGCTGCCGGCCATCCGTTCCTACACCACCACCATCGCCCGCGGCCAGGGCGTGTTCGGCACCTGGGGCCATGGTTATGTGCCACCCGGCCCGGACGGCCAACTCCACGGCCCGGTCCCACCCTACGGACCGGTGAATGCCACCGGCCTGCCATGCTTCATTTCGCTGGTGCTCGCCGGGAAATGCGCCATCGAGGTGCCGGAACTCAAACCCGCCATCGCCCGGTCTAACACCTTCTTCGGTTACTACGCCGGCAAAGGCTACGTCCCCTACGGCGAGCACCCGCCCGGCACCGGCCATGATGACAACGGCAAAACCTCGATGACCGCGATGGCGTTTGCCTTGCAAGGCAGGCGGACCGAGACCCGGTTCTTCACAAAAATGGTCACCGCCTCCTATGAGTCGCGCGAGTGGGGTCATACCGGCAACGGTTTCAGCTACCTCTGGGGACCCGTCGCCGCCAATTGCGGCGGCCCGTTAGCCATGGCCGCCTTCATGAAGGAACTCCGCTGGTATTATGACCTCGCGCGGCGCTGGGACGGTGCTTTTGTCAATGTCGGCACCGGCGGCGGGGTTGCCAGCAGCTATCATGGCACCCTTGCCGCCACCGGTTGTTATATGCTGGCCTATGCCGTGCCCAAGAAAAAAATCGCGCTCACCGGCCGCAACGCCCGGCCATCTAACTGGTTGAGCGCGCCCGAGGTGGCCGAGGCCATTGCCGCCGAGCGCTGGGTCGGTGACCATGCCCACGCCAAGCGGACCACCGCGCAGTTGCTCGCCGGCCTAAGTTCCTGGTCGCCGTTGGAGCGGGCGTGGTCGGCCCGCGAGTTGGGGTTGCGCAAGGAAGACATCCTGCCGCAATTGCTGGAAATGACCCACAGCAGGAATTCCAACGCCCGGCTCGGCGCGGTCGCCGCCCTCGGCCAGCTCAAAGCCCGGGCCGTTCCCGCGCTCGACACCCTCGCGCAGTTGCTCAACGATGATGACCGCTGGCTGCGGGTCCAGACCGCCGAAGCGCTGCGCACCATCGGTGCCGATGCCAAGCCGGTGCTGCCGCAGATGCTCAAGGCCGTGACCGTCAAAGACGAAACCGACCCCATGCAATTCGCCGCCGGATCGCTCGCCTTCGCCTTGTTTTATCCCGGTGGCGCGCAAGGCTCCAGCGGCATCCTGGCCAAATCCTATGACGGAATCCCCAAGGACTTGCTCTATCCGGCCATCCGTTCCGTCGCCACCAACCCCGACTCGGCGGCCCGCGGTTGCCTGCGCTCCACCTACAGCCTGCTCACGCTCGATGACGCCAGGGCGCTGGCCCCCACGATCATCACCACCATCGAGGAAATGCCGCCGGCCAATACCATGTTCTCCAAGGGCGTGCGCCTCGCCGGCATCCAGGCGATGGCCCGCCTGCACATCGCGGAAGGCATCCCCCTAACACTCATGCTGATGAACCTCAAGGACTGGGGCAAGGCCTATATCATTCAAATTTCCCTCGACGTCCTCAAGGAATACCGTGGCGCCGCCAAATCCGCGCTCCCCGAACTCAGGAAATTGGAGCCCGCATTTGCCAG
>Ga0268284_1001297_pt1 | contig 13225 bp, 19 predicted proteins | sample saktaG_14_FD_190137 | JGI IMG/M metagenome (GOLD analysis project Ga0268284, IMG submission 190137) | Saline water microbial communities from Sakinaw Lake, British Columbia, Canada - sak_2013_06_06_40m | ecosystem: Environmental > Aquatic > Non-marine Saline and Alkaline > Saline ... | reverse complement strand
GTACATCTAACTTGAATAATTTGCATCTTGTGTGGATTGCGTTCTGAAGTGACTATCCCAGAAAGAAGCTCGAATTCACCACCTCGGCTAGTTGTACTGAGCACCTGCACATAACCGCGTCTAAGTTCGCCGGTCGGTAGTTTGAATGTAAAGATACTCATGAGGAAATCCATGGCTTCGCGGTTGTAGTAGTCGTTGCTGCCAAGCGAGGTCACGGAGACGGGCTCTGCGTCCCAGAACCATCGGAGTATGTCGAGCTTCTGTCCTGTCCGGTAGGCGACATCACCGAGACCGAAGCGGCTGAACCACTCCCAGTTCAGAAGCTGTTCCATATTTTCATAACCGTGACGCTGCAAGTCCGCTGTTGACATGGCGAAGCGGTTCGGAACATGGATCAGCGGTGTAATGCCTCTGTGCCACTGCGTGTAAACATGGGTAACTACATCGGGTATTCTGTATTTACGTTGCAAGGTTTCAATCGCATAGAGGTACCGTGGATTTGATCTGCGTTGATGGCCGCATTGGACAAGGAGTTTCTTCTCGCTGGCTAGTTTCACGAGCTCCTGCGCCTTGGCGCTGCTGTCGCTGATCTCTCCGTCGCAGTAGACATGCTTGTTGGCCTTCAGGCAGGCGGAGACGTGGTTGACATGCTGCCAGTCCGGAGTCGCCACGATCACGGCGTCGACGGCCGTGGTTTCTGCATTGAGCATCTCCTCCACGGTTTCATAAACGTGAGCGAGCACGCGCTGAGAGCGGAGGCGGTTCTTTGCCAGTTCTCGTCGCCACGGCCAGATGTCGGCAATGGCTGCAACATGCACGCCCGGGATGCAGATGAGCGCATCGGCGATCATCCCCCCTTGGCGTCCATAGCCGACGAGTCCGACAGAAATACTCTTCTCAATCCGCTCGTCACGAGCCAGATTCTTGAAGGTAGGGAGAACTGTTGGTTGAGATGTCATGAATGGTTGCAATTAAGTTTGTAGTGGCACTTTATCAGCTTATATTCTAAAAGTCAATTGAACAAATAACGGTTCTACATGTTGTTATTTGACATTAAAAATGCCATTTGGTAATATAAATGGCATGAAAACAAAACTCATGATCGATAGTGCAGGGCGGATGGTATTACCCAAGGCTGTCCGAGATCAGTTTAGGTTGCGTACGGGTTCAGAACTTGAATTGGAGATCGGCCAAGACTCGATCACACTTTATCCTGTTGATTGTGGGGCACATTTAAAAATTGAGCAGGGACTCTATGTTCACGAAGGACAACCCGCAGATGGCTTGTTAGATGCTGTTGAGTTGGATCGTGATGAACGTGCACGTTCAATCTGGGGGAACATGCGATGAGAATCTTTTGTGATACCTCTGTGCTTGTCGCAGGATCTGTGCGGCACCATCCCCATTTCAACCGGGCACGTCCCCTATTGGAAGCCGCACGAAATAAAAAGGGCGAGTTTTTTATTTCATCGCATAGCATTGCTGAACTGTACTCCGTACTGACTAACCTGCCTCTGCAGCCGAGGATTGTTCCTTCTGAGGCAAAAGCAATCATTGACACGAACATCCTGCCCTATTTCAAATGCATCAATGTAACGGCAAAGATGTATGAGGAGGCTGTCAGGTGTTGCGTCCAACAAGGGATTGCAGGGGGCGTCGTTTATGATGCATTGCTGTTGTGCTGTGCACGTTCGTCAAAGGCAGACCGCATTTATACGTTTAATATACGCGATTTTCAACGCCTGATGCCAGATCTGGCTACGATTATAGCAGCGCCTTGACCGGCAGATCAATCGTGCGCCGTTCACGCGCGGATTGCACGGCAGCTTCAAGGGCCATTAAATTCTTGGAGGCTTGCTCAATCGGATCGCGTAGCTTTGTTCCGTCGCGTATGGCTGAGATGAAGTTTTCGAGATGGGGTTGGATGGGGGAACTGGTGAGCTGGAAAGGTAGCAGCACTTCTGTTATTACAGAATCGTCTCTCGCATCAATGCTAATTTTGCTGGGCAACTCAAAGGGAGGAGCTTTTTTGGGAGTGAGAAGCATACCACCTTTGATAAGAGTCAGAACACGTTCATAAACTTCTGGGTCATCGAAATAAGGATAAGATGGCCTTACGCAAATAAGTTGAAACCGTGTAGGAATCTCTGAAATGTGTAAGCTGCTACGATTTGCTCCAAACTTTTCTACATCACCTCCTGATGAATTCGTGCTGAGCACCTGTACATAGCCGCGACGTAATTGGCCATTCGGCAGTTTGAAGGTGAAGATGGTCATCAGGAAATCCAGGGCATCGCGGTTGTAGTAGTCGTTGCTGCCGAGCGAGGTCACAGAGATGGGCTCTGCATCCCAGAACCAGCGGAGCAAGTCGAGCTTCTGTCCGGTCCGGTAGGCGACATCGCCGAGGCTGAAGCGACTGAACCACTCCCAGTTCAGGAGTTGCTCCATGCTCTCATATCCGTGGCGCTGCAGGTCGGCCAAGGGCATGGCCAGACGGTCCGGGACGCGGAGCAACGGTGCAATGCCTCTGTGCCACTGCGTATAGGCGTGCGTCACAGTTCCGGGAATCTTGTTTTCGTGGTTTAACTTGTCAAAAACATAAACATAACGCGGATTTGAGCGGCGCTGATGGCCGCACTGGACAAGAAGTCGTTTCTCGCTGGCCTGCTTGACGAGTTCCTGCGCCTTTACGCTGGAGTCGCTGATCTCGCCGTCACAGTAGACGTGCTTGTTGGCCTTCAGGCAGGCGGAGACGTGGTTGGCATGCTGCCAGTCTGGGGTCGCCACGATTACGGCGTCGATGGCAGTAGTTTCTGCATCGAGCATCTCCTCCACGGTTTCATAAACGCGAGCGAGTACGCGCTGAGAACGGAGTCGGTTCTTGGCCAGTTGACGTCGCCACGGCCAGATGTCGGCAATCGCCGCAACGTGGACTCCCGGAATGCGGATGAGTGCATCAACGATCATCTCCCCTTGGCGTCCATAGCCGACGAGTCCGACAGAAAGACGCTTCTCAATCCGCTCGTCACGAGCCAGATTTTTGAAGGTTGGAAGCGCTGTCGGTTGAGATGCCATGGATGATTGCAATGAAGTTTGTAGAGGAACTTTAGCAGGTTCCGGCTAGGGACTGACGCACGCTTCGCCGAAACCAGCCAATAGGTCGGCAAAAGGTGTGTCCTTGCATTTTGCCTGTAGGAGCTTCGCATCCCGTGTCATCTCTTTGGTCACGGGTTTGTTTTTGTAGTCCATCACGTCGGTATTGAAATGGCGATTGACGAATTGGTCGATTGCCTTTTCAGCCGCACAATAGGCTTTAATTTTTGGGTGGGTTGAGAGCTTGGCGAGGGCAGCTTTCATCTTGGTGGTCTCAGGTCCGGTAAACTTGCCGAGGAGTTGTCCGCGTTCGTAGGCAGTCTCAGGATTGCTCTCCAGGTTCTCCTCAATATCAGTAGCGATCCTTTTGACAAAGGCGGTCTTCTCGTCAGTGATTGACTTACCACCACTCTTGGTCGCCAGATATTGGCAGTTCAGCCAATCCATGCCCTCGGCGATGAGTGTCTTGTTGCCCCACGCATGTCCTTCCGGGAAGAAACGCAGGACGCCGTTTTTCTTGATCCGATTGTTGAAGGTAATGGTCATATCCCAGCGGTTAAAACACTTCGTGCCGCACAGTCCATATACAAGTGCTTTGCTATTGTAGTTGCCTGAGACGCAGCCTGCACCGCAGGCGAGGATACCGATGATATTTTTTTTGCGCTGGGCAGAGATACTGAAGGATTCACGGCATCCGCCTGAGAATCCCGTGGTATAGCATCGGGCAGGATCCACAGGATAGCTGGCCAGCACGTCGTCGATCACGGCCAGCTCAGCGGCTGTGGATTCATTATACCCATTCATGCTTTGGATGGAGACCGCCAGGACGAAGTGGTTGCGCTCGGCGCCATCGATGTACAGGTCAAGTGTTTCGGCGCTACCACCGCCGGGACTGAAAATAAACATGACCGGCCACTTGTGTGCGCGGGTGGGATCATAGCTTTTTGGAAAATACATGATGTAGCTGAATTTGTTCTGCTTTTTACAGGTGATGGTGGCGGTCTTGCTTCCAGGCTCCGGGGCATCTGCCGCAGGAAGGCTCAGGGGCAATAACAACGCTAAGGTGACACCCAAACATGCAATGTTATAATTCATGATTACTCCTTTTTGGGATAAAGATAACACGACTAGAGAAGCAAGCCAAGTCTATTTTTCCAGCGATAAGCGACCCAAGTGCCGAACAGGATCCCCGTACAGCTACAAACCGCGTCGATCAGATCAGGCGTCCGTCTGTAGAAGAAGGACTGGCTCCATTCCTCGGCCACGCTGAAGATCAGAAAGGCAACAATAATCATGGGGATACGGAACCGTTTGCCGTGACATACGCGAGGAAAGGCAAGGGCTAAGAAGAGGGCGATGAGGCCGTAAAGACAGAAGTGCCCGACCTTATCGCCGTAAGGAAAGGCGTAGAGGGATGCGACAAGGCCGGGGAAGTGTCCGGTATCGGCTGCCCATAAGATGTAGAGAAGGAAAGCGAAAGCGAGGCATGCGACAATTTTAATTTTCATAGACTTCAGCTTTCGATGTGCTCCGCAATACAGAGGTCAATCATATTTTTGAAGTATAACAAGATGGAATTGGACTGGCAATGGAATCCACTAAAGAACTAAAAGAACTAAAATTATCGTTTTTGACCATTTTCTCCCTTGCGTATCAGGGTGCAATTTGATAAATTAACCGTCTATTTTTCTTCCGTAAAGAAGTGAAATGGTCAGATTCAACGTGATAAAAAACGTATGGGATAAGCTGGCACAGGTGTCAGAAAATCCGTTGATCTTTGATAAGTCGAAGTGAATGGTGAGCGTCTTGGAAGAGCAATCCACATTACAGAATGTGCGAAATATCGGGATCGTGGCCCACATTGATGCGGGCAAGACAACGACCACCGAGCGTATTCTCTTTTATGCAGGGCGCACGCACCGTCTCGGAAACGTAGACGATGGCAACACTGTCACTGACTGGATGATACAGGAGCGCGAGCGCGGCATTACCATTACGAGCGCGGCGATTTCCTGTTCCTGGCGGGACGTGGCGATCAATCTTATCGATACGCCCGGACATGTGGATTTTACGATTGAAGTAGAACGCTCATTGCGCGTGTTAGACGGCGCGGTGGGCGTTTTTTGCGCAGTGGGCGGCGTGCAACCTCAATCCGAAACAGTATGGCGTCAGGCAGATCGCTATGGTGTCCCGCGCATCGCGTTCATTAATAAGATGGATCGCATGGGTGCAGACTTCAAGCGGTGTGTTGGCGAAATTCGCGAAAAGCTAAAAGCGAACGCAGTCTGTTTGCAGTTGCCTGTCGGCCAGGCCGAGACGTTCAGTCAAATTATTGATTTGTTGGAAATGAAGGCGTACTCCTACGACGAAGGTACGGAGGGACGCGAAGTCCGTGTGACCGAGATTCCCGAAGCGATGAGGGATGAAGCGATTCTGGCGCGTGCGGAATTGTGTGAGCGCGTCGCGGAAGTGGATGAAACGATTGTTGAGAAGTATCTTGGAAATGCCGAACTGCCGACAGATGATTTGCGCCGAGCGCTTCGCCGGGCGGTCATTGCTGGAAAGCTGGTGCCGGTTCTCTGCGGTTCATCTTTAAGGAACAAGGGTGTGCAACAGGTGCTGGATGCGGTGATGTGGTATTTACCCTCGCCGTTGGACAGACCGGCCATTGAAGCGACGGATGTGAAGAGCGGCAACAAGGTGGTACGCGAGCAGAGCGAGAGCGCTCCCTTGACCTCGCTGGTTTTCAAGATTGCGACCGATCCTTATGTGGGACGGCTATTTTTTGTTCGGGTTTATTCGGGCCTGCTGAAAAAAGGCGCGAATGTGTATAATCCGAGAACGCGGACGCGTGAGCGGATGATGAAGCTTGTGAAGCTCTTCGCGGACGAGCAGACAGAGGTTGATCAGCTCTCCTGTGGTGATATCGGTGCTATTGTTGGACTGAAAGCGGCCACGACGGGCGATACGCTGTGCGCAGAAAATCAACCCGTCTATCTTGAGCGCATTACGGTACCTGAACCGGTGATGTTTATGGCGATCGAGCCGAAGTCGAGTGCGCACAAAGAGAAGCTGGCCGATTCGATGGGGTTGCTGGCATCGGAAGATCCGACCTGCCAGGTGCGTATCGATGCAGAGACGGGGCAGACCATTTTGAGTGGCATGGGCGAGTTACACCTGGAGATACTGGTGGATCGCCTGCGCCGGGAATTTAAGTGTGAAGCAAACACGGGCAAGCCGATGGTATCCTATTATGAGACTGTCACAGCGCACGGGAAGCGGGACTACCTCTTCGACCGTGAGTTGGGCGGAAAGCATCATTATGTACAATTGACTGTCGAGGTCGAACCTCGTAAACGTGGCAGCGGGCATGCGGTGGAAGTGACCCACGCAGCGCGCAAGAAGATTGCCAACGTGAACGAGAAGCTGATCGACTACGTGGAGCAAGGTTTAACGGATGGCATCCTTACAGGTGTTCTGGCACATTATCCGATGACGGATGTGCTGGCAAAGGTAAGTGATGTTGTCATTATGGATGTCGATACGGCTTCAGACGTGGCGTTTAGAACCGCGTCCGTTATGGGATTCAGGGAAGCGGCCTTGGCCGCATGCCCTGAATTACTGGAGCCGATCATGTCCCTCGACATCGTGACGCCTGCCGAGTATGTCGGCGACATCATGGGGGACATTAATGGTCGCCGCGGGGCGATTCGCGACATGACGACGCGTGGAGACATGCAGATCGTGCGCGCATCGGTTCCGCTAGCGGAATTGTTCGGGTACTCAACCGTTATACGGTCGCTTTCACGCGGCCGCGCCAGCTATACGATGGAACCTGGCGAATTTGCGGTCGTCCCGCGGACAGTTAGAGAACAACTACTGAATAGGTAACGTTAGAATGAAAAGTCAACGTATACGCATTCGATTGCAAGCGTATGATCACAGAGTGCTGGATCAAGCGGTGGGTGATATTATTGACACCGCTCGCGGCACAGGCGCGCAAGTCGTGGGCCCCATTCCTCTTCCAACGAGGATTGAGCGTTTCACGGTGAACCGCAGCCCTCACGTGGACAAGAAGTCCATGGACCAGTTCGAAATGCGCACGCATAAGCGATTGCTGGATATCGTCGGGCCGACAGCCAAGACTGTCGACGAGCTGAAGAAGTTGAACCTGCCTGCTGGCGTGGATATCACAATTCGTATTTAAAGGAGAAATGATACCATGAATGGCTTAATTGGCAGAAAAATCGGAATGACGCAGGTCTATGATGACAAAGGGCGTCGTGTCTCCGTAACAGTGATTGAAGCGGGTCCGTGCCCGGTTGTTCAGGTGAAGAAGACTGAGACCGACGGATACTGTGCGGCACAGCTCGGTTTTGCCGAGCAGAAGGCCTCACGTCTGCCCAAGGCAGAGGTGAAGCACTTCGAGAAGGCCGGCGTGAAGCCCTGCAAGATGACCAAGGAATTTGCCCTCGACGAGGGCGAGACGGTCAATGCAGGCGACACCGTTACCGTGAATATTTTTGACGGCGTGAAATACGTCGACGTGTCGGGCATCACCAAGGGTCGTGGCTTCGCGGGCGTGGTCCGCCGCTACGGCATGCGTGGTGGTCCGATGACGCATGGTGGTCACTCGAAGCGCCGCGTCGGCTCCATCGGTGCGCGTGATCTTCCGGGTTGGGTTGATAAGGGCAAGCGTATGCCCGGACACAAGGGCGACGTCAACCGCAAGGTGCGTAACCTTTTGATCGTCCAGGTTCGCCCTGAAGACAATCTGCTGTTGGTCGAAGGGTCTATCCCGGGTGCCAAAGGCGGATATGTATTCATCTGCAAGGCACTTAAGAAATAAGAGGACACAACCCAATGAGTAACATCAAAGTATTTAGTCCGACCGGAGCTGCAGCAGGCGAGATCACATTCGCGGATGAGCGTTTGATTCTCGACAAAGGCACCCAGGCGGTGAAGGATGTGGTTGTTGCGATCCAGAACGGCCTGCGTGCCGGGACGGCGTCGACCCTGAGAAAGGGCGAAGTCGCAGGTAGCAACAAAAAACCGTGGAAGCAAAAGGGAACAGGACGTGCACGCGTCGGTCTGCGCCAGAATCCAATTTGGCGTGGTGGTGGTGTCGCATTTGGTCCTCATCCTCGCGATTTCTCCCTAAAGGTTAACCGCAAGGTTGTTCAGCTCGCGTTTACGCGTGCACTCAGTGATAAGATTGCGGATGGCAGCTTGATCATCATCGAGAAGTTCGATATCTCGGTTCCGAAGACCAAGCCGATGACTGCACTTCTCACGAAGTTAGGCGTTGAGCGTTCGGGGCTGATCATTACGGATCAGCATGAAGAGAATGTGATGCTCTCCGCGCAGAACCTGCCGCACGTCGCGGTTGTCCGTGCTGCTGAAGTGGACGTATACGCGCTTCTGTATTTCCGTACGCTCATTGCCACGAAAGCTGGTTTTGAAGCGTTGACGGCGCGTATGAAAGTGAAGAAAACTGTAGAGGAGGGCGCATGAAACACGCCGGAATCATTCGCAGGGTGATGATCACCGAAAAGGGCACCAAGCTCGCCTGTGAAAATAAGTATATGCTCGAAGTCGCGCCACTCGCGAACAAGATCGAGATTAAAAAGGCCGTAGAAACGCAGTTCGGTGTGCATGTGCTGGCCGTAAACACTCAAAACCACAAGGGCGCGTTGCGTACACTGAAGAACCGCCGTGTTGTCCCCGGAATCCTTTGGAAACGGGCGATTGTCACGGTGCGTGCAGGTGAACGCATAGAGCTGGTCTAACGTCGCCGGAGAGGATAAGAGCTATGGGTCTGAAAACATTCAAACCGACTACCGAAACACTGCGGCATCGTGTCGCATTGACGTTCGATGAAATTACCGAGGTCAAGCCTCAGCGTAGGCTCCTCGAGGCGCAGCGCAGCAAGGCTGGCCGTAACAACATGGGGCAGATTACCACGCGTCATCGGGGTGGTGGCGTCAAGCATCACTATCGTATCGTGGACTTCCGCCGCGACAAGATTGGGATTCCGGCACGGGTCGAAGCGATCGCTTATGATCCTAACCGTTCTGCCAATCTCGCGCTCCTGAAGTACGTGGATGGCGAAAAGCGCTACATCTTGGCTCCGAACGGACTCAAGGTGAATGACGCAGTGATGTCGGGTCCCGAGGCGGAACCGAGCGTCGGCAATGCATTGCCGTTGGCGCTGATCCCGTTGGGTCTGACCATTCACAACATCGAGATGGTGCCGGGTAAGGGCGGCAAGATCGCACGTTCGGCGGGGAACAGCTGTCAGGTGATGGCGCGCGAAGGCGACTTCGTGACACTGCGTCTGCCATCAGGGGAAATCCGCATGATCCGTTCAAACTGCTTAGCCACGATTGGCCAGGTCGGTAACACGGAGTGGAGCGGAATCAAGCTGGGCAAGGCTGGCCGTAAGCGTTGGATGGGTATCCGTCCGACGGTTCGCGGTGTGGCCATGAACCCGGTTGACCATCCGATGGGTGGTGGTGAAGGTCGTACGTCTGGTGGTAGCCACCCACGTTCACCTTGGGGCAAGCTTGCAAAGGGTGGAAAGACACGCAACCCGCGCAAGACAAGCAGCAGATTTATCGTTAAGCGGAGAAAGTAACGCATGGCAAGGTCTATAAAAAAAGGCTTTTACGTAGAGAAAAGCGTTCTCGACAAAGTCGAGAAAATGAATGCGTCCGGCAAGAAACAGCCGATCAAGACCTGGTCGCGCCGTTCCATGATTATTCCGGATTTCGTTGGGCATACGTTCGCCATTCACAATGGCAAACAACACATGCCGATCTTCATCACGGAGAACATGGTCGGTCATCGTTTGGGCGAATTTGCGCCAACGCGCACGTTCAGGCAACACGGTGTACACTCGGACAAGGCAGTCGCCAAGTAACGGAGATTAAATCATGAAAGAAGTGACTGCTATTACCCGTAACGTCAGAATGTCCGCACAGAAAGGACGTCCTTTGGCTCGTGAGTGCCAAGGACTCCCGGTTGTGGAAGCACTGAGAGTTGTTGAATTTAGTCCTCGCAAAGCTGCGCTGGTATTGATCAAGACGATCAAGTCAGCGATTGCCAATGCGAAGAATAATGCGAACCTCGACGTGGATACGCTGAAGGTGACCCTTTGCGTGTTCGACGAAGGGGTACGTATGCGCCGGTTCTGGCCGCGCGCTCGCGGAAGCGCGAGCCCGATCGCCAAGAGATTGTGTCATTGTAAGGTTGTCCTATCCGGCGACGCACAGTAACCGGCTTTTTCAAAAGGAGTATAACTTTGGGACAGAAAGTAAATCCAATCGGCTTCCGTCTCGCGCTCGATAAACAGTGGCGCAGTCGCTGGTTCGCGAACAAGAAACAGTTCGGCGTCCTGCTGGCGGAAGACCAGATGATCCGTGAAACGGTGAAGAAACGCCTCGAAGGCGCAGCGATCACCAAGATCCAAATCGAGCGCTATGCGAATCGCGTACGCGTCACGCTGTACTCGGCACGGCCGGGTGTGGTGATTGGTCGTAAAGGCCAGGATGTGGATAAGATCCGTCAGGATTTGGCGAAGCAGACGAATAAGGAAGTGTACCTCGAGATTCAGGAGGTTCGCGATCCCGATGCGAATGCACAACTCGTGGCAGAAAATATTGCTCAGCAGGTTGAGCGCCGTGCGGCGATCAAGCGTGCAATGAAGCGTGCTGAAAAGGTTGCTATGGATATGGGCGTGGACGGAATCAAGATCCGTTGTAGCGGCCGTATTAATGGCGCTGAAATCTCCCGCGTGGAGTGGAGCAAGCAGGGCAAGGTTCCGTTGCATACGTTACGGGCTAACATTGATTATGGTTTTGCGGAAGCGCACACCACAGCCGGGTTGATCGGCGTCAAGGTGTGGATCTGCAAGAAGGACGATTTCCAGCCAACGCGTAGCGCGGGCCAAGGACAGAGGAGGAGAAAAGATGCCTCTCATGCCTAAGCGGGTTAAGTACCGCAAACAGTCAAAAGGTAACCGTGCCGGATTCGCCACTTCAGGTGCTGAACTGGCTTACGGTGAGTTCGGCCTGAAGTCGCTTGAACGCGGGTTTTTGACGAACACGCAGATCGAAGCCTGCCGTGTCGTGATTAATCGCGAGATGAAGCGTAAAGGCAAACTGTGGATTCGCATTTTCCCAGACAAACCAGTCACTCGCAAACCCATTGAAGTTCGTATGGGTGGCGGAAAAGGTAACCCTGAATTATGGGTTGCCGTGATTCTTCCGGGGAAGATCCTGTTCGAAATCGGCGGTGTGCCGGATTCAGTCGCTCGCGAATGTCTGCGTTTAGCGGATACGAAGCTGGGCCTGCGTACGACACTCATCTCACGTGGAGCGTAACGGAACCATGAAAGCAAACGAATTAAGAGAACTAGGGGCAGAAGAACTGGATCAGCGCATCCGCGAAAAGGCGAAGGAACTCGCCGATATGCGGTTGAAGCATAAATCCGGTGCTGCCGTTGAAAAGCCGGTTCGCATGCGCGCCATGCGCCGCGAAGTCGCTCGTATGAAAACCGTCCAGACTGAACGGAGGGCTAAGTAATGGCCGAGGCAACTGTAACAAGCCGTAGCAGCCGCAAGGTCCGTAAGGGCACGGTGGTCAGCAAGAGCGGCATCAAGTCCGTGATTGTACAGGGTGAACGCCGCGAGCGTCATCCGAAATACGGAAAGGTCGTCCGTGTGTTCAAGAAGTATCACGCGCACGATGAAGCGAATACCGCGAAGGTGGGGGATAGTGTCACGCTCATGGAAACGCGTCCGCTGAGTGCAACCAAGCGTTGGCGCATTGTGAAGTCGGAGGAAAAATAATATGATTCAGGAACAAACTGAATTAGTTGTTGCCGACAATACGGGCGCAAAGATCGCCATGTGTTTCCGCATCTTGGGGCAGCATAAGAAATACGGCTACCTGGGAGACGTGATTCGCGTGGCAATCAAGGAAGCCGCACCTACAGGCGCGGTGAAAAAAGGACAGGTCGCTACAGCGATCATCGTCCGTACGGGTCATCCGATTCGTCGTGATGACGGTTCATTCGTCCGTTTTGACCAGAACGCTTGCGTGATCGTGGATGCTAAGATGAATCCGATCGGTTCGCGTATTTTCGGTCCTGTTGCGCGTGAATTGCGCGACAAGAACTGCATGAAGATTATTTCGTTGGCTCCGGAAGTGGTCTAAGCTAATGAAAGACCGTAACGCTGATGATGCAGGTAGGGAGCAGGTGTCCCTGCCACGCGTCAAAACGGTTACGAGTTAGGAAAAACATGAGTACTGCGAGAATCAAGAAAAATGATACGGTGATCGTCGATAAAGGCGTATCTGCCGGACAGACAGGAAAAATCCTGCGTATGCTCCCTAAGAAGGGCAAAGCCATTGTGCAGGGTGTGAATGTCATTAAGAAGGCGGTCCGCCGCTCGGAAGCTCACCCGAATGGTGGCTTTATCGAACGAGAGGCACCGGTGCAGCTGTCGAATCTGATGCCCTACGATTCCGATAAGAAAAAAGGCGTCCGAGTGAAATTCGTCCGTGAGGGCGATAAGACCGTGCGTAAATCCAAAGCTTCGGGCAAGTCCTTGGACTAAGGAGTCAAACGATGGCTAACTTGAAAGAAAAATACATGACGGAACTGGCACCGAAGCTTCAGGAGAAGCTCGGCGTCACGAATAAGATGCTGATTCCCCGGATGCAGAAAGTCGTGATCAACATGGCTTTCGGCATCGTGGAAAAGGACGTGCAAAAGCATATCATCGATGATCTGACGAAAATTTCAGCTCAGAAACCGATGCTGTGTAAGGCACGTAAGAGCATCTCTAACTTTAAGTTGCGTGAAGGCATGATCATTGGCGCGAAGGTTACACTCCGCGGCAAGCGCATGTACGATTTCATCGAACGTCTTGTGAACAGCGCGCTTCCGCGTATTCGCGACTTCCGTGGAGTTCCCAACCGCGGCTTTGACGGCAGGGGTAACTATACGCTGGGCTTGAAAGAGCACACGATTTTCCCTGAAATGGTTGATACCGGTGTCGGTACTGACACTGGCATGGACATCTCGTTCGTGACCTCGGCCCGTAATAACGCAGAAGCCCGCGAG
>Ga0268284_1001296_pt1 | contig 13244 bp, 7 predicted proteins | sample saktaG_14_FD_190137 | JGI IMG/M metagenome (GOLD analysis project Ga0268284, IMG submission 190137) | Saline water microbial communities from Sakinaw Lake, British Columbia, Canada - sak_2013_06_06_40m | ecosystem: Environmental > Aquatic > Non-marine Saline and Alkaline > Saline ... | reverse complement strand
GTCACGTAATGCGAGTCGATCAACAGGTCGCTCACCAACTTGTGCCAATCGTAGAGGAATTGTTGCTCGGCTGCGTCATCCGCCAGCTTCCAACCGGCGAGCACGGGCAGGAACCGGATCATCGGATAACCGACCCGGCGCTCGAACTCAGCGGCCATGGTCTCGTTCCATGGCGTAAACCCGTCGAGTTCCATGCTGTCGAACTCCAGCGTTTTGAAGCTGGTTCCCTCGAACGACTTGCGTCCCAGTTCCTTGAGGATCGTGGTGACAATATGATGGAGATGAAACTCAGTGGCACGCGGATCAAAGAAGTCAATCATCGGTCCGCCGGAATTCGGGCTTGGCACGATCAACTGTTGCCCGTGATTCGCACAGACAAACCGCAGGATGTCCCAATCGCCCGCCGGCACCTCCCAGCGCAACCTGCCATCGGCACCGGTCATTTTTGTTAGATCAACAACCTGGTTCACATCCGCCAGCGTTTTCGCTTTGGTGTGAGGCACGGCCAGCACCGCAACTTCGCGCAGATAGAGCGGCCGGCCATCCGCATCCCGCGGACAAAGTTTCGGCAACTCCGGCAGTGGCAATTCAGCATGAAACTCCGCGGGCCCGGTCACCGTGGTCACCGACTGATAGATGCCCTTGCCGGCGTGTTCCGGCGGAACCCAGCTGCCGCCCGCATTCCAGCCGCTGGAAGCCACGATGCCGATTTCCAAACCGAGGCGGTCGGCCTCGCGAATCGCATGGACGATGAGCCGCGTGGACTCAGGCCCGAGAAACGCAGGCCCGGCAGGCACCCGCCCGTCGGGGTCGGCGCATGCTGCCACGTCCCAAATCTCGGCACCGCGCATGCCACCCTGTTTCATCGCCTCCAAATCGCGGGTGATTTGCTCCTTGGTCATCGCCCCGTTGAGCCAATCCCAAAACGCCCCGGGCCGCACATGGACCGGCGGCTCGACAAACTCGGCGGGCGACAGCCGGTCCCCGGCCCTGGCCGGTTCCGCCACTTTTCCGGCAGGGGGCGCGTCACTCACCATCTCACGGCCGTGCGAGAGACCGCTCTGCAATGCGAACGCCACGAGCAGGACGCCCGGAATCCGCCGGGCCGCTGGTGAACATGGGGTGGGTTGATGATGCTTCATGATGGTGGAGTAGTGGAAGAGAGGAGTGGTGGAGTGGTGGAGTGGTGGAGTAGTGGAAGAGAGGAGTGGTGTCGAGAAATTCCGGAGCGAAGCATATTCACTCCATTTCTCCATTTCTCCATCACTCCATCACTCCATCACCCCGCGAGGGTTTGTTCAACGTGGTCCCGGAGGCAGGTGTTCAATGAGATACCGGATGATGAGCATCCGCAGGTGGACCTCTGTGCCCTTGCCTTCATGCAGGCCGTGGTCGCGGTGGGGATAGGCGAAATAGTCGAAACGTTTGCCCAGTTCGATGAGCCGGTCCACCAGTCCTTCGGTGATCTCCAGATGCGTGTTGGTCTCGCCGGTGCCGACGATGATGAGCAGGTCACCGCGCAATCCCTCGGCATAAGTCATCGGCGCGCAGGTGCGGTAACCCTCGGGATTGTCCTGCGGCGTGCGCATGTAAATCTCCTGATACCCGGCGTTGTAATACTGCGGCTGAGGCTTCGGCACCACGGCGATGCCCACGTGGTAATCGTCCGGCTTGCGGAACAGCGCGTTGAGTGTGTTAGATCCGCCGCCGCTCCAGCCCCAGATGCCCACGCGCGCGAGGTCGACGAATGGGTGGAGCCGCGCCAGCGCCTGCAGGCCCGCGGCCTGCTCGTCGGTCGAGAGCGGCCCGAGGCTGCCGAACACCGCCCGCCGCCACGCCGCCCCCTTGGGCGCGGGCGTGCCCCGATTATCTATCGAAACGACGAGATAACCGAGATCGGCCACCGCCCGGTGAAAGAGGTTGTTTCCTTGCCCGCCGCGCCAGTCGTCCAGCACCGTTTGTCCGGCGGGCTCGCCATAGACGAACACGAACACCGGATACTTTTTCGCGGGATCAAAATCCCGTGGTTTGATCATCCAGGCGTCCATCACCACGCCGCCGCCGATGTCGAGTTGGAGGAACTCGCCGGGCTGCGCAATAAGCGGCTTGACCCGGGCGGCCGGAGTGGCGTTGTCCTCCAGCACGCGCACGCTCCGGTGTTCCGGCACTTGCAGCAGGTCAGTGACCGGCGGCTTGTTGAAGGTGGACCAAGTGTGAAACGCCCAACGGCTGTCGGGAGAAAACACATAACTGTGCGAGCCGGGTTGGTCCGGTGGCGTCAAGCGTTCGGGCGTGCCGGTTCCATCCAGGCGCGCCCGATAGAGGTAGCGTTGCGTCGCGTTGGTCGGCGAGGTGATATAATAGAACCATCCGTTCTTGTCATCCACCTGGCCGCGCGCGATGAGATCGCTGCCCGCCGGGGTGATCGGGGTCATGCCCGAACCGTTCCGCGAGATGACATATGCACGCCGCCAACCGTCGCGCTCGCTGATGATGACAGAGCCCTGACCACCGCGAATCCACTCGATCCCTTCGTTCGCCGACGGCTCCATATCCACCCAGGCGGGATCGCTTTCCGCGTAGGCTTTGGCGATCGCGCCGGTGCGATGGTTGGCGAGTAGAAATTCCCGCGCGTCCCGTGAGCGGCTCAATTTCTCGATTAACAATTCGGCGGAATTTCCGGCCCAACTTGCTTGGTTGAGATAAAATGTCCCTGCTTTGTCGGCCAACTCGATCCAGCGCGTTGGGCCGCCATCGCCGCCAACGACGCCGACCCGCAGCGTGGCGATCGGTCCGCCGATCCGTTCATATCTGGTTTCCCTGAACGTGCGATACGTCGGGTCGCCGGGCACGAGGACCGCGCGTTTCGGGACGGCCGAGAAGTCGGACTGGATATAGGCGATCCATTGCCCGTCGGGACTCCAACTCGCATGGCCGTTTTCGATAGTATCGGGATCGCCATCCGTGGTCAACGGGATGATCCGGTCAAGGGCACTATCTAACACGATCAGGTTCCCGCCGCGCGAACCCAGCAACCGCCGGCCGTCCGGCGCAAACGCATTCGCATCGAATCGCGTTCCGTCACCAGCGTCCAGCGGACGCAAGGCACCCGACTCCGGCTCATACAACCAATGATCGCTCCCGTGCTCGCTGCGGGTGTTGTCTGTGCGCAACAGAAAACGCTCGCCCGCAGGCGAACGCACAAAGCCCCGGATCATCAGGTGCCGGGAGGTGGCGGGGACGAGGAGTTGCTCACTGGCAACCACCACCGTGCGTTGGCCGCTGGCGCAATCGTAGCTTGCAATCTCCGCTCCAGCCGCGCCGGCGGGCGTCTCTAACTTCAGATAACCCGAGCCGTCCGGCAGCCAAGTGGCGGCAAACGAGTGCATCCGAAACTCGTCCGTTTCGTAGATCGCCTTGATCCGCGGTTCGACCTGCGCCAGCAAGCGGGCGCTTGCTTCCGCTGCGGGGTTGGCCGCTTGCGCCGGCCGGGCGAGCGCTGCAGACAGCAGGAACGTCAACGCGCACTGCATGGCAACAGCACGGCAAAGGTGCCATTCAAGGAAGGAACAAGTGCCGGTGCGGCCCGGCAACACGGTGTCTGGGATTTCTGTTATATGGGTCATTTTGCTTTTCAGGAATTTCGTTTCAGGGATATGGTAATCGCCAATATACCGTTTTACACCCAAACGGGAATCCTTGATTCTGAAAGACTTTGCGGCTTTGCGGCTTTGCGCGAGAAAAATCCTAACGTTTCCGGTCATGGCATTGGTGGTATTGGCATTGAGGAAAGGGGAGATGGCAAAGGTGCCGAGGTGTGAAGAGTGACTCGCGCAAAGCCGCAGAGGCGCAAAGGAAGACGGGATGAAGTTGATTTGATAGTGGAAGGCTGACACATTGAGATACCATCTTCAAGAAATAATGCGAGCGTAAGGGTTGAAGAGGATTAGCGGTTCCATGCGTCTCCTTTACTTGACGCTGCGCGGGGAAACCTTATCCGCGAGCGTGAGGGGATAGGACTTCCCGGCCGTGGTGTTGAATTCCCAGATCTTGTTACCGCAAACGACCCGGCAGGGGAGGCCTGACTTGGAATGGATCACGGCCTGGGTCAAATGGCCGTCGTCCCAGTTCATATCCAGCTCGAATCCGCCCCGCGCGCAAAGGCCGGTGACCTTTCCGCCAGGCCATGCCTTGGGTAGCGCGGGCAACAGCTGGATGGCACCCGTGTGGCTTTGCACGAGCATCTCGCAGAAGCCTGCGGTCGCGCCGAAATTGCCATCAATCTGGAACGGCGGATGGGAATCGAACAGGTTTTGATAGACGCCGCCGCCGCTCTCGCCGTAGATGGTTTTCGTCTCACGGACCACGTTGAGCAGGCTTCGCAGCATGGTGTAGGCGTGATCGCCGTCCCACAGCCTGGCCCAGAAGTTGATTTTCCAGGCGCGGCTCCAGCCGGTGCTCTTGTCGCCGCGGGCTTGCAAGGAAACCCGGGCGGCCTCGGCCAACTCGGGTGTGGTTGCGCGGGTGATTTGGCGTCCGGGATATAGGGCGAATAGATGGGAGACGTGGCGATGGTCATCCTTGGGATCGTCCTTGTCGGCTTCCCACTCCTGCAATTGTCCCCAACGCCCGATCTTCGGCTTGAGCAACTTGTCCCGCAGGCCGGCGATGCGATCGCGGAATTCCTTGTCATCGCCCAGCACATCGGCGGCTTCGATTGTGTTGGTAAACAGGTCGTAGATGATCTCCTGATCGTAAGTCACGCCTTCTTCGGCGGGGCCGTGCTCGGGTGACCAGCCGTCGGGGGTGACGAGCGTGCCGTCCGGCCGCCGTTTCAGGTGGTCGTCCCAAAACTGGCAGACTTCCTTGAGCACGGGGTAGGCGGTCTTGCGGAGATATGCCTTGTCGCGGCCAAAGGCGAAGTGCTCCCACAGATGCAGTGCATACCACGCGCTGCCGGGCGGATTCCACTTCCAAAACGAAATGCCGCAGGCGTTGTTCATCGTCTGGACCGTCCAGCCCCTGACCTTGCCGTAGTTTTTCCGGGTGTTCTCCGCGCTGACTTCGCGGATACTGGTGACATAGTCGATGAACGGCCGGTGGCATTCAGCTAGATTCGCCGGTTCGGCAGGCCAGTAGTTCATCTCGACATTGATGTTCGAGTGGTAGTCGCCGGCCCAGGCGGGTTGGTTGCTGTCGTTCCAGACGCCTTGGAGATTGGCGGGCAGGGATCCCGGGCGCGAACAACTGATTAGAAGATAGCGGCCAAACTGGCAGAACAAGGCTTCGAGATCCGGATCGGCCGTCGTGTTTTTCGCATAGGCTTCCAGCCGCGCCAGCGTGGTCTTGGCCAGCAGGTCCGGCGCGGTGGTTCCGACATCCAGCGAAAACCGGCGGAACAGGGATTGAAAATCCATCACATGCCGCGCCAGCAACTCCGCCACGCTCTGCTTGGCGGCGGCGTCCACCCGCTTCGTGACGGCGGCGTGGGGATGCGCGCCCAGCCACTGCTTGGTGTGATCCTGGAGGAAGTTGGTGCCCGCCGCGAGAATCAAGGTCACGCTGTCGCATTGCTCGAAGGACAGACTGGTGGCGGGCACGACAATATCCCATGGGTTTTTGGCGCAGGCCACGTCATTGTTAACCGTGACGGTGCCGTTTTGATTCAGCACGAGCAGTTGGGCTTCGTATTCAAAGCCGTTCTCCAGCTTGCCCACCGAGCTGAGCCTGTTGCCAGCGGCGGCTATCCGCGCCTGGTGCATGTCCGCTAGCTGAACGCAGCCGGTGATGGCGGCAGGCTTGTTAGCTGCTAGCTGGATCACAATGACTCCGTCTGGATGGCTGGCGAAGGCGGTGCGTTGATAGCGCACGCCGTTGTATTCGTAGGTCACCTGATGGACGGCGCGATCGATATCCAACTCCTGCCGGTAATCGGTCACCTTGGAGAAGTCATGGCCGGGATGGATGAGAATATCGCCAAACGCCTGATAGGCCCCCAGGTTTTGTTCCTCCTCCTTATCCGACTCGCCCAGCACGCGGCCCTCAACGGCCATGCGATCTCCAGTCCAGAGACTGATCTCATTGAACTGGACCCGCTCGACCTCCGTGCCGCCGAAGAGCATCGCCCCCATGGGTCCATTGCCGATCGGCAGGGCTTCCGTCATCCATGCTTTCGCCGGCCGATCCGACCAAAGAAAGAGTTTTCCCGGGGCGTCCTCCAGGGCGGGATTTTCGGGCACCGGGGCACCCATGCCTGTCAGTGGTTTGACGCCAAGAGCAGTCGTCGCCAGGGAGGTGGTTCGCATGAAGTGCCGCCGCGAAATGCCTATCACGGGTGCGGTCGGTTGGATATTCATTTGCTTGGTTGGGACTTTCCGCCTGATCCTGCCACGGTCAGTTCATGGGTGGTGGAATCGGTCCGGACGAGGCCAAGGGAGTTTGTCGCGGTCACCTTGACATCGTAGGTTCCAGCGGGCAGGCTGGCAAGCTTGGCGCCTGGCAGCTTCCAGATGCCGTCGCCGGGTATTGTGAAGGCACCCGGGACAAAAAGGATGCGGTCATCCAGCTTTTCCTTCACATACACCATGTCATTGCCCGGGATCTGCCTCACGCTGGCCGGACTGGCATTGTTCTCGTTGTTATCCTTCACCCAGAACAAACCCGCCAGGGTGATACTGATGGTGCCGCCCCATTGGTTCATCTCATCCACGGCTTTTGCATACTGGGTCTTGGCATCCATGTGGGTGTGCATGTCCACACGCGGCATCGCGGATGGCGGGTAAACCACCTGCTGGTCCGCTGCTGCGGAAACCGTCAATGTCAGCAGCAGGCAAAGTGCCCTGCGGGTCGTTTGTTTGGTATTCATGAGATGTTTTTCAAGGGGGCGTCACACATTTCAATTTGGAATATCTCATGCCATTATCTGGAGGATAAATCCAGAACAATCCGGTTATCCTCAGGACTGATTCGCAAACCGGATCCGGGAGCGTTGGTGAACACTCCGTGGATCGCCGATATGGAATAAGGCGCGCTCCTAAACTCACATGACAACCTTGTCCGGTCGATCTTGCGGAAAGGCAGAACAGCCTTTTTATCACTGGACAATTCGAGGAACCAGCCGTCCTTCACGCCACCCGCTGCGGAAAGGCTTATGGAGGTTTCACTAAATGTCATGACCATCTCTCCCTCGGGTGAGTCAAGCGGCCATCGCACGGTGAGTTCGCCCGCCTTGCGATCATCCACGGTCGGGGTTCCGCCCTTGATCTCCTCGCCACCGGCGGTCTTCAGCCGGAGCCCGGCTACAGTTTCCGCGGTGCTCCAGTTGAATCCGTCAACCACCGGCAACGTATAATAGAAACACTGGCTCGAGGTGCCTTTCTTCAAGAGGTAATCGGACGCAACCGCCTCGTCAAACACATGAATATCCCTGAATCGCATGGTCCCCTGATCCCAGAGCAGGTTGGCCCTGTAGAACCGCGAATTGAACCATACCGTCTTCTGGTTCTTCTTTGATAGATCATTCAGGACGGTAACCGCAGTCGGGGGAGTCACCTTGTATTTTTCCTTAAACCATTTACCGGTCTCACCCAGGGTTTTCACCTCCACTTTGCCCTCTTTCCGCAGCTGGGCGATCATTGGCATCTGGATTTCAAAGCCCTTCGCCATCCGCTTCCAGGTGAATGAGTTCTCCTGGCCGGCCTGCGTGTATGCGTAGCCCATTGCCGCGCCGTCAACAAATGCATCGAAGTACCATTTGCACCAGCCGGCATCACCCCCACCGCCCTCGTAGACGGGTTCAAGCGAGACAACTTTCTGGTGACTCCCTCCCAGCCCGCTGTCATACTGATGAATAGGATCACTCCCGAGCATCCTGAAAATGGGAACCGGAATCTGGTTCTCAGAATTCTGGGCCGGCATGTAGGCATTCTTCTTACTGGGATAATACCCCTGGTTCCAATAGCCGCCCCACATGGTATATCCATCGGTCCCGACCTGGTCCTTACAGTTACATGAAGCTGCAATTCCATAGTGATCATACATGTATAGCAACGTGTGCTCGTCAATGAACCATGACCCGACCGATTTCGGATAGCAGCCGAAAATCTTCTTGAAGTCGGCCATATAGGTATCCGTCAGCTTCTCCCGCTCTTGCGGCGAGTATCCGGTGGCGAAACCCACGTTGGCTTCCCAGTCCCAGGGATACCGCCCGCGCCACTTGTAACCGCTGTTTTCCACCAGGGGCTGCGGAATTTCCCACCAGGCGCCGATCTCAAACATGTCTGGAGGAAGGTCCTTGAGAAGTTTCTGGTATCTGACATCCATAAGAGCATCATACTGCAGGAGAAATGTTCCCTTCAGTTGATACTTCTTCATGATATTGACCTGTTCGACAACCGTGTTGTACAGAACATCCGGCGTGATCCATTCGATGCGCGGCTCGCATTGCCGGATGAAATTCACGATGTTCACAATCCGGGGCGAACCGCTTGCCGTGTCCGCTGCTCCGGCCCGCACTTCAGGCGCGTTGTGAAAACCAGCCGCCATTGTCAGAGCGAGTATTGCTAAAACTTGTTTGTTCATATTGTGCTTGCTCCAATTTGCCTGCAGCATTTTCTTGTTTTGACTGTTTGAGTGGTTCACCTGTCACCTGAAGCAGAGACGTCACCGCCGGAAGCCATCTTACAAAAATGGCTTCTTTCTTCATGACGGGCGGCGACTGGAACAGCAAGCCGCTGCGATCCAAACTGACAACTCTCCCTCTCACCCGCCCTTCACCGGCCCGACCGTGCCGCCATCGACGAACTCGGCCTTGGTGAGGCTCTGCCGCCGGTCGTCCTTGCCGCAGGCCACGTTGGCGGCCCAGCGCACGACGCGCCGCAGCACCGGGCGGAAGTCGTAATGGATGTGGGCGATTGTGGGCTGGCACCAGGCGAAGGTCGGGTCGGGCGAGGCGCTGACCAGCGAGACGTGTTGCGGTGCCAGAATGCCCCGGTGGGCGAGATGCTGTTGGGCGGCGGCGAATTGGTAGGCTTCGATGAGGATCGCAAGGGAAAGACATGCGCTGTCAATCCTGGCAATCAGCTTGCTGTTCCAAGGCGTCGGCATCCGCTTGATCTTTCGGTCGGCCCGTTGAGCGTTTGTTGTGAACCAGATCCGCCCGGCAGATCACAGGGATGTCCACGCCGTCGATGTTACCCGCGACGTGTCGCGCGTACGCCTCGGCAAATTCCACGCCATCGATCTTGTTGAGAATCTCGATTTGCATCGGCGGAAAGCCCATCCTGATAATCCGACCGGGATCCATGAACACCTCTGGAACGGCTTCACCGTGGGTGAAGCCGAAACGTTCCAGTGCCTTGACCACTCGGCTGGCGTTTTCGGCACTCAGGGCAATCCAGACGTCCATGTCGCCGGTCGTCCGCGGATAACCGTGATAGCCGACCGCGTAACCGCCAATTAAAAGGTATTCAACCTTCTCCTCGTTGAGAAACCTCAAGAATTCTCTGAAGTCGTTTGGTAGATGCCTGTTCACCGAATTGAGTGTGCCGCATGAACTCCACCGCGCCAAGGCGTTCCTCGGCAGTCCGGCTGCGCCAATAGTCCGAATATTCACGCTGCTGATCCCGGTAGTCGCCTACCGAGAACGCCGTTCGATCCAGCTTTTGATCCAAGGGTGACATTGCGTTTGTCTCCACAGGGAGCGTCTGAATTGCCCTGCCCCCGGCTACCGCACCGGGCGGAGTCGCAGGTCCACCGGGAATTCCTTCCGTCGCGTCCACGCCCCGGTTTACCATAACCATGCGCCGTCCGCAAGGGCTCGTTGACGAAGGAAATCGCACCATTCCAGAGCTGGAAAATCTCCGGAATCCTTCAAGCCGTAGCTAAATTCATCCTGGCCGGTCAGGAGCCCACGCCAGCCGCCCAGCCGGCCCCGGAGGACTTCCTCGCGCAGATGCCCCGCCAGTTGCGCGACAGTGGAGAGGGGACGAAACGCCTTCATGGCGGAAATCTGATATCCCATGGGTAACAGTTGTAAAAAAGATTTCTGAATTTTCATCTTTTCCCCCCCCCTGGGAAGGTATTGGTAGCCACCGCTTGCCGGAATGACCGCTTCTCGATCATCAAAAGGCTGAATCCCCAACAACCCAAACCACCAAAGAACACCATGATGAATATGACCCGAATCCGCAGCCACCTGAGTGTGGCCCTCAAACACTCCGCCCTCGCTGTCGCGCTCATCGCAGCGTCCGGCACGGCTCACGCAACCCTCCTCAATAACATTGGTGCTGGAGGCACGGCTGGCGTAAGTGGCTATTATACCAGCCCGGGCAACGCTCAGTACACAGCGGGAGATGAAGGGTACACGCCCCATGTCAGCGGAAGTTGGAGCGGATTCCTTGATCCTTGGTGGATCGGCATGTATTTCGGCAGTAACACCACGTTCAAGCTCACCGCCGATCCGGGCTACACGGTGACGCTCATGGATTTCCAGACCTTCATCTATGGCGGCAACCCCCGCCCAGGCTATACGGTGCTCGACCATAACGGCACTGTCATGGCCACCGTGGCCCAAGGCGTGGCAAATAATGGGGATTGGATGAGTAGCTTCGGTTGGTCCACCCTGACGGATACCCAACTGACGATAGTATTCGCTACTGATCAGACCGATAACGCTGGTATTTCGAATATCAAGTTCTCGGAGCAGGCGCTCCCCCCTGCACTCATCGCGGCCTTCGGTCCCGGTGCCGTCATTAACCAGGATTTGAAAACCATCGCATGGACGGTGCCGTATGGAACACCCCTTACAACCCTCACGCCGACCATCACGCTGAGTTCCGGGGTCTGTGTTCCGGCCAGTGGCGAATCGCCGGTATTGGACGGGTCCAACCAGGCAAGCTACACCGTCACCGACACCTCCACCGATCCCATCACGGAGAACCCCTATATCCTGACCGTCACGGTTGCGCCGATCGAAACGACCCTGCTTTGGGACGTCGGCAGCGGAGACTGGGATTTAGCCACTTTCAACTGGAAAGGGCAGGCGTCCGGTGCGCTCATGCCATACTTCAATGGCGTCAATACGATTTTCGGCAAGACTGCCGGCGGCACGATCACCATCGCGCCCGACATGGCTCCCCTCACCACCACCGTCAGCGCCACATCCGGTAGCTATATCTTCACCGGAAACCCCATCACCTCGGGCTCGCTGACCAAGAGCGGCGGCGGCACACTCGAGTTAAGGACCACGCCCTCGAGCTTCAGCAGTACCACAGTCAACGGCGGCACTCTTTATTTGCAAGCTGAAGGTCCTGACGGTTTCGGATTCGATCCGGTCACCATGACAAACGTGACGGTGAACGCCGGAGGTCTGCTCCTGAGCCAACATGCGAACCTTACGGGCAACCTCACCATGAATGGAGGCACATATACAGAGACCAGTGGCTGGTCGGGGTCCTGGTCCGGGACCATCGAGCTGGCTGCCGATTCCACCATCGGCGCGATTGGCTATGGTGGTTTATATCTCAACGCCCCCATCAGCGGGCCTGGTGGCCTGACGGTGACCATACCTGCCGGCGGTGTGGTTCTAGGGAACGCGAACACTTACGCTGGCCCGACGATCCTTCAGAGCGGCAGGCTGGAGTGTAACAATGTGGATTCTCTGGGCAACGGAGGTGCCCTGACTATCGCCTCCGGCGCCAAGGTCAGACTGAATTACACGGGCGACCACGTCGTCTCGGCGCTGACCCTCGGCGGCAGCGCGAAGCCGCCTGGCACTTACGGGTCCTCCAGTTCTCCTGCGACTTTCAAGAATGACACTTTCTTCGACTCCGCCTGCGCGGGCACAGTGACCGTTCCCGGCACGCCCCCGCCGCTGATTACGTCGTTCGGTCTGCCGGGCAATCCGGCCAACATTGACCAGACCGCAAACACCATCGTGTGGGCTGTGCCGACGAGCGATGTGACCCAACTCGCGCCAACCTTCACGTTGACCTCTGGCACATGCAACCCGGCTTCCGGCACCACCCAGGACTTCACCAGTCCGGTGCACTACATCGTCGACGACGGGGGGATCACCAACGACTATCTTGTGACGGTTACCGTCGTGCCGCCTCTGCCCGTTCTGGATGGTCTCACCCTGTGGCTGGATGCAAGCGCAACCAACACCATGACGCCGCTTAATCCGGCAGACGGAGCCTTCGTTAGCCAGTGGCGCGACCAATACGGCGGTTCCATCAAGATGGACTCCATTAACATTATTTCGACCTCTCCTGCCTGGGTGCAATCCTCGGGCATTGGTGGGAAGCCGGCCTTGAGGTTTACTACCGAGAATAGGCCTGGCGATTGGTGGTACGGGTCCACGATGGCGGACGGCTATAACCACCAGGCCCCCGTGACAGTCATCTACGTGGGTCGGATGACTGGTCTTGGGGATGCAGGAACGCAACGCGTGGTCGGTGCGAACGACTGGGTGTTGGGCTACCACGGAGGGTCCATGGATAGGGCCGCCTTCGGGGGCTGGGTCGAGAACACCAACATGGCCGCGGATACCAACCCGCACATATTCGTCGGAACGATTGGTGGCCCCGGGACGGACTCCACATTCTACAGGGACGGAGCGATGGTGGCATCCAATCAGAATGGCACGACAGGGCCCAACAACCTGCAGTTGGCCGGTGACAACATTTGGTACGAAGTGTCCGACTGCGAAGTCGCGGAGGTGCTCGTTTACAACCGTGTATTGACGGCCGACGAGTTGACTTCCGTCAACTCCTATCTAACCGGAAAGTATCCCCTGGCCACCACCGCCCCGTATGGCACCTGGGCCTCCACGCACGGTCTCACCGGCACTGCCGGCTCCAGCACCGATCCGGCGTTCGATGCCGATCCTAACAAGGACGGCGTGGCCAACGGGCTCGTCTGGTTGATCGGTGGCGCGGCGGGTGATCCGCTCGCCAACAGCAACTCGATCCTGCCCGTCCCGGCCGATGACGGCGGCAAGTTGGTCCTCAGCTTCAAATGCCTGAAGTCAAGCGCACGCGGAACGGCGAACCTGACCGTCCAGTATAGCACGGACCTCGGCGTTGGCGATGCCTGGCACGGCGTCCCCGTCCCCGACTCCGATCAGCCGGATGCTGGCAGTGGCGTGGGCTTTGTCGTCGCGCCGATCGTGGGTTCAAACTATAACAATGTCACGGCCACCATTGCGTCACCTGCCCTTGGCAGCAAACTCTTCGGGCGTTTGG
>Ga0268284_1001294_pt1 | contig 13282 bp, 5 predicted proteins | sample saktaG_14_FD_190137 | JGI IMG/M metagenome (GOLD analysis project Ga0268284, IMG submission 190137) | Saline water microbial communities from Sakinaw Lake, British Columbia, Canada - sak_2013_06_06_40m | ecosystem: Environmental > Aquatic > Non-marine Saline and Alkaline > Saline ... | reverse complement strand
AAATGATAATAATAAAACATTGTATAAATTTAAAGTTATACCAAATCGTGGATCCTGGTTAGAATTTGGATTTGATTCTTCCGACATGATTTATGTCCGAATTGATAAAAAAAGGAAGATTCCAGCATCTACACTATTAAGAGCATTAGGATATGAGAATGATGAAGAAATAATGGAACTTTTTGATTACGAAGAGATTGTAAAAACAACTTTAGAAAAAGATAATACAACCAATGAAAAAGAAGCCTTGATAGAAATATTTAAAAGATTGAGGCCCAGTGAACCTCCAACCGAAAGGAACACTCGTCAATTAATTTATAGATTACTTCTTGACCCTAAAAGGTATGATTTAGCAAAAGTTGGAAGATATAAAATGAATAGGAAGTTAAACTTTTCAGATCGAATATTAGATAAAACCGTTGCCGAAGACATAATTGACCCTAGCAATAATAAAATTATTATAAAAGCAGAAGAAAAAATAAATCGGAAAACATTTTCTGCAATAATAAATTCGGGAATTGAAAAGATAAAAATACTGAATTTTGAAAACGAAACTGTCACTGTTTTTAACGAGAAAGACGAAGCTTTTGTGCCTATAGTTGATAAACTAAGCGAAGGTATCAATGAAGGGATTATAGATACGATTGTAGCTGAGGATATCATTAATCCAAAAACAGGTGAAGTAATTTGCAGTACAGGAAGTAAGTTAACTAATAGTTTATTATACAAAATAAAAGAATTCAAAGAAAAGATAAAAATAAAAAAAGGTCCTTCTTTAACTAGAGAGGATATTGTAGCTTCTTTAAGATATTTAATTAATTTATATAGAGGAATTGGTTATATAGACGATATTGATCATTTAGGAAATAGAAGGATAAAGACAGTTGGTGAATTACTTCAGGATCAATTTTACGTTGGATTAAGCAGGATGGAAAGAGTGATTCGGGAGAGAATGACTATCCAACCCGATGTTTCCGCCATTACCCCCCAAGCCTTGATAAATGCACGGCCACTATTGGCCACTATTAGACAGTTTTTTGGGAGTAGTCAGCTTTCTCAGTTTATGGATCAGACTAATCCTTTATCTGAAATTACTCACAAAAGAAGGCTTTCTGCTTTAGGCCCAGGAGGTTTAACCAGGGAGAGAGCAGGCTTTGAAGTAAGAGATGTTCACCATACTCATTATGGTAGGATTTGTCCTATTGAGACTCCCGAAGGTCCTAATATTGGGTTAATAGGATCACTTTGTATTTATGCAAGAGTGAATGAATTAGGATTTATTGAAACGCCATATTTTAGGGTAATAAACGGGAAAGTAACTGACGAGATCGTTTACCTTTCTGCCGATGAAGAAGATAGATATAGAATTGCTCAAATAAATATAAAAATTGATAAAGATAATAAAATTTCACAAGACGACGTACCCTGTCGGTTCAGAGGAGATATTATCGAATGTTTGCCAGATGTAATAGATTTTATTGATGTATCTCCCAAACAGATTGCCAGCATTTCAGCTAGTTTGATACCATTTTTAGAGCACGATGACGCAAATAGAGCCTTAATGGGAACTAATATGCAGAGGCAATCTGTACCTTTAATCAAGCCAGAGGTTCCTTTGGTAGGAACAGGAATGGAAGGTAAAGTTGCCGTTGACTCAGGGGCAATGATTGTTTCCCAAGATGATGGATTGGTGAAAGTAGTCAGTGCAAAGAAAATAGTTATTGAGGATACTGATAACATTCAAAAGGAATATTTATTGAAAAAATTCGTTCGTTCTAATCAAGGAACTTGTATAAATCAGATACCTTTAGTAGAAGAAGGAATGATAATAAAGAAAGGAGATGTACTCGCTGATGGCCCCTTAACTTCCGAAGGTCGTCTTTCTTTAGGCAGGAATATTTTAATAGCTTATATGCCTTGGGAAGGATACAATTTTGAGGATGCTATTCTAATTAGTGAAAAATTAGTTAGAGAAGATACTTTTACCTCTATTCATATTTCTGAACAGGAGTGTGACGCACGGGACACTAAATTAGGATCGGAAGAAATAACCTGTGATATCCCTAATATTGGAGAAGGTAGCCTATCTAACTTAGACGAAAGAGGAATAGTCCGCATTGGGGCAGAGGTGGAATCAGGGGATATTTTAGTAGGAAAGGTAACTCCCAAAGGTGAAACTGATTTAGGGCCAGAGGAAAGATTGTTAAGAGCAATATTTGGGGAAAAGGCTCGTGAAATAAGAGACACTTCTCTTAGAGTTCCACATGGTGACAAAGGCAAGGTTATTGATGTAAAAGTATTTTCCAGAGAGAATAATGATGAACTTCCCCCAGGCGTAAATCAATTGGTAAAAGTTTTTATTGCCCAAAAAAGAAAGATATCAGAAGGGGATAAGATTTCAGGAAGGCATGGAAATAAAGGAGTTATTTCTAAAATACTGCCTGAGGCTGATATGCCTTTTATGCAAGATGGGACACCAATTGAAATAGTATTAAATCCTTTAGGAGTACCCTCCCGGATGAATGTAGGGCAAGTTTTAGAAGTTCATTTAGGTTGGGTAGCTAAAACATTAGGTATTAGAGTTATCACTCCTATTTTTAACGGAGCAAAAGAAAAAGAAATTCAGCAATCTTTAGTAGAAGCAGGTTTGCCCAAAGATGGCAAAGCAATTCTTTATGATGGAAGGACAGGCAGACCATTTGATCAAAAAGTGACTGTAGGTTATAGTTATATTTTAAAATTAGCTCATTTAGTAGATGATAAAATTCATGCCCGTTCTACCGGTCCGTACTCTTTGGTTACCCAACAACCTTTGGGAGGAAAAGCACAGTTTGGAGGCCAAAGATTTGGTGAAATGGAAGTATGGGCTTTAGAAGGTTACGGAGCGGCTTACAATCTTCAGGAGCTTTTCACTATAAAGTCAGATGACGTACTGGGAAGAATTAAAACTTACGAAGCTATTGTTAAGGGCGAGAACATCCCTATCCCTGGTATGCCAGAATCATTTAAAGTTTTAATTAAAGAATTACGTAGTTTGAGTTTAGATGTACAAATTTTAGATTCTCAAGGTAAAGAAGTAGATCTTAAAGAAGATATAGACTCAAAAGAGGAAATTAATGAAAATTTAATGAAATAGATTACTTAAAAATTAAATTCGTATCTCGTAAAGAAAATAGGAACCAGGAGCTAGAATTAAGTATCTAGAATTATTTTAAGTTATAAGTGTATATTTTGGTTGTATATTCTTCTGGTTTCCGAATTTTTAAATAGTAATTATGGTTTTTAGCTTTTAGTTTTAGCATTTTAGTTCATACTGAAAATTGTAAACTGAAAACCTGTATTTATACTAACGACTAACGACTAACGACTATTCACTAATGACTATAATAGGGGGTAATTATATTGACAATTTTGAGGAGTTTTAACTCGATCAAAATCGGATTGGCTTCACCAGATCAGGTAAAAAAATGGTCTCATGGCGAAGTAAAAAAACCAGAAACTATCAATTATAGAACTTTAAAACCAGAGAAAGATGGTTTGTTTTGTGAAAAAATATTCGGACCAGTTAAAGACTGGGAATGCAGTTGTGGAAAATACAAAAGGATAAGATATAAGGGTGTAATTTGCGATAGATGTGGAGTCGAAATTACTAAATCTATCACCCGAAGGGAAAGGATGGGACATATTAAATTAGCGTCTCCTGTTTCCCATGTTTGGTATTTTAAAGCTATACCCAGCCCCTTATCACTACTTTTAGATATACCGCCTCGTAATTTAGAAAAGATTTTATACTTTGCACCAGATCGAAGAAGAGAACAGTTATTCGAAGTTATTGAGAGTGGTGAGACAGGTTTAGAAAAAGGAGAGATAATCTTAGAGGTAGAATATCGTATTCATAAGAAATATAATGAAAAATTAAAAGCTGAGCCGATTTATAATATTAATAAAATAAAAATGCTTTCTCATAAAATTGGTGATGTGATTTCAGAGGAAGAGGATCAGAATCTTCAGAAAATATTTGGTAAAATATTCTATCAAAAAGAATTATTATTCCCCATAAGTGAAGAGGAAAAATCTGAAAACGAAGAAGAGAAAGAAGAAGCTAAAGAAGAGATTAAAAAAGCTAAAGATGAAGATAAAAGAGAAGTAATAGATAATAAAGAAATTCAATATCGAATTACTAAAATTGATGGCTTAATTTCTGAGACTAACTTAAAAAAATTAGAGGAAGAAAAAGAGTTATCCTTACAGTCGAAATTAGCTACTCAAAACATTGAAGAATCTTGTTATATAGTGATACACTCCGGAAATAGTACTTATGAAAGAGGGGAAATGATTTTAGAAGTAGAAAAACTTCTTTTAAGTCACTATGACCCTGAATTTAAAGCCAGTATAGGTGCGGAAGCAATTAAAGATTTATTGAAAGAGTTGACTTTAGATAAATTAACCCTGGAACTTCGTGAAGAATTGAAAAAGACTAGTGGTCAAAAAACGAAAAAGATTATTAAAAGATTACAAATAGTTGAGGCATTTCGTAAATCTCATTGTAAACCTGAATGGATGATATTAGAAACAATTCCTGTTATTCCTCCAGATTTAAGACCCATGGTGCAGTTAGAGGGGGGACGTTTTGCCACGTCAGATTTAAATGATTTATATAGGAGAGTCATAAATCGAAACAATAGATTGAAAAGATTATTAGAGCTAGGAGCACCGGAAATTATTATTAAAAATGAAAAACGAATGTTACAAGAAGCAGTCGATGCTCTGATAGATAATGGCAGAAGAGGGCGAGCAGTGCTTGGTGCGGGCAATAGACCTCTTAAGTCCTTAAGTGATCTGTTAAAAGGGAAAAAGGGTAGGTTTAGACAGAATCTTTTAGGTAAAAGAGTAGATTATTCAGGAAGATCGGTAATTGTAGTAGGTCCAAATTTAAAGTTTCACCAATGCGGGTTACCTAAAAAAATGGCGTTGGAGTTATTCAAGCCATATGTGATGAGAGAATTAGTATCTCAAGATTTAGCTCACAATATTAAAACCGCTAAAAAAATAGTAGAGAAAGGTAAGCCGGAAGTATGGAGTATATTAAAAGAAATTGTAGAGGATCGTCCTATTTTACTAAATCGGGCGCCAACATTGCACCGTTTAGGTATTCAGGCTTTTAAACCTGTTTTAGTGGAAGGAAATGCAATTCAGATTCACCCTTTAGTTTGTGCAGCTTTTAATGCAGATTTTGACGGTGATCAGATGGCGGTTCATATTCCTCTTTCAATGGAAGCTCAGGCTGAGGCAGAAATTTTAATGTTATCTTCGAATAATATACTCTCTCCAGCCAATGGCTTACCCATAGCCTTACCCAGCCAGGATATAATTTTAGGTTGTTATTATCTGACTATGCGGGAAAGCGGGAAGAAAGGGGAAGGGAGTATTTTTGGTAATCCTAATGAGGCTATAAGAGCTTATGAAGATGGATTTATAGAATTGCATGCTAAAATCAAATATAAAACACAAAATTCTATAAAAGAAACATCTACTGGTAGAATTATTTTTAACGAAATATTCCCTGATGATATGGATTTTATTAATTTAACGATAACTAAAAAATCCTTAGAAAAAATTATATCTTTTATCTACCGAAAATATGGAAAAGAAGTAACCGTTGATATTTTAGATAAGATTAAAAAATTAGGCTTTAATTTTGCTACTTCTTCCGGGATTTCTATAAGTGTGGTAGATTTGGAGATACCTTCCCAAAAGGATAAGATATTAGAAATGACTGAAAAAGAAGTAGATAAAATCCAAGAACAATATAATTATGGATTAATTATGGATGATGAGAGGGAACAGAAAATTGTAAATGCATGGACCAAAGCTGCAGATGAAGTCGTTAATGCTATTTTAAAGAATTTAAACAAATTTAATCCTTTATATATTATGGCTGATTCTGGAGCACGAGGAAGTAAACGACAGATTGGTCAATTAGCTGGGATGAGGGGTTTAATGGCTGATCCTTCGGGAAAAATTATTGAATTTCCTATTAGATCTAATTTTAGAGATGGATTGTCAGTGTTAGAGTATTTTATTTCTACACACGGAGCTCGGAAAGGATTAGCGGACACTGCTCTTAGAACTTCAAAATCAGGATATTTAACCAGAAGATTGGTTGATGTAGCTCAAGATGCCATTATCAGAGAAGAAGACTGTAATACGTCTGATGGAATAATTATCAGGGCCTTTCAAGATGATGGTAACGTAATCGAAACTTTAGAAGAAAGGTTGATAGGGCGGATAACCCAAGAAGAGGTAATAGATTCCAAAACCGGTGAAGTATTAGTTGAATTAGGGGAAGAAATTGACGAGAAAAGTGCAAAAAAGATTTCGGAAGCAGGGATAAAAGAGGTTAAAGTTAGGTCAGTTTTAACCTGTAGAGCAGAGCATGGGCTATGTGCTAAATGTTATGGCAAAGATATGGCATCTGGAAAATTAGTAAATATTGGGGAAGCCGTAGGAGTTATTGCGGCGCAATCTATCGGAGAACCAGGTACACAGTTAACTTTAAGAACTTTTCATACCGGAGGGGTTAAAATAAGTGGCGAAGATATTACTTTAGGCCTCCCACGGGTAGAGCAACTTTTTGAAGTAAGAAAACCGAAAAAACAAGCGGTAATAAGTGAAATAAATGGAATAGTAGAGGAAATTATTAATAGTAGCGATAATAAGAAGCAGGTAGTAATTAATCCTGAGACATTAAAAGAAAATAAAGACTCCAATGGGAAAAAAATATATAATATTCCTCCTGAATTAAGACTAACAGTAGAAAAAGGGCAAAAAATTAAAGCTGGAGAAAGATTGACTGTCGGATTTATTGATCCTCACGACATTTTAAAGATTCAGGGCATTAAAGCAGTTCAAGAATATTTATTAAAAGAAATACAAGCAGTGTATAGATCGCAAGGGGTTAAAATTAATGATAAACATGTTGAAACAATTATTCGTCAAATTGCTCGTTTAAATATGATTTATGTTAGATCAGCACGTGACTCTGAGTTATTATCTGGAGAATTAGTATATATATCAGATTTTGAAAAGGCTAACGAAAAAGTAGTAGAAGAAAACAAAGAAATTAACAAGAAGAACAGAGAATTGTTGGTAGATAAAAAAACTATTTCCTCATTGGTAAATATTAAGACAGGAGAGGTAATAGTTAAAGAAGGAGAAGTTATAGCCAGTAAAATTATACCTAGAATTGAAACTAGCGATTTTACTACATTAATAGTTGAAGATCAAGAAAATAAACAATATATCATTGTCAAGGGAGAAAATTTCTTTATAGAAAAAATAACTGGCAACGTTTTGGTTAATGGGATTAAAAATAATATTCAAGATGATAGCGCTGAAACATATAATCTAAATAATCCTAAGTTAAAATATAATGAGATCATCGACAAAGAAACGGCGGTAAATATCGCCAATAGTGATATTAGAACAATAAGCTATGCTAGACCAGATATTTATGAAAATATAGAAAGTAAAATTACTGCCGAAGATATTATTAATCCGGAAGGTTCTCAAGTCATAGTAAGCGCGAATAAGCAACTTACTTCTTCAGAAGTGGATAAGATTATAAAAGCTAAGGTAGATAGAATAAAAATATGGGAAGAAATTAAAGAGATATCCATAAGAGATGGACTGATTAAATCAATTAAAGATGAAATTATTGGTCGACCTATTGGTGAAGATATTAAAGATCCGATAAGCGGAAATATTATTGCAGAAAAAGATCAAATAATAAGTAAAAATTTAATTAAAAAAATATTATTGTATAAATTAAGTGATCTACCATTAGAGGATGGAAGATATCTCTCTTTAGAAGGTAGAACTTTAGAATTGCTTTACGACAAAGCGGTGGGTAAAGTTGCTGCTTTAGATATTTTAGATCCGGAAACAGGTGAAGTAATAATCAATGGAGGTAAAAAGATTACCAAGAGCCATGTTACAGAAATTTGTAATAGGCATATAGATTTAATAAAAGTAAGGGCAAATAATAAGACTGTAAACATTGATATAGTTGAAAATGTAGGATTTATTAGAAGGAAGAAGTTGGTAGCAGTAGGGATGCCCATAATTCAAGGCATTACTCAAGCTTCCCTTTCTACTGAAAGTTTTCTTTCTGCTGCATCTTTTCAGAGGACTACTCATGTTTTAACTAATGCTTCTATTAAGGGAAAGATAGATAAACTCTATGGTTTAAAAGAAAATGTTATTATTGGTAGCATTATACCTGCAGGTACAGGGTTAAATAAATACGAAGAAATAGAAGTCGATTACTCACATGAGGAAGTAGAGAAAATGCAAGAAATATTTAAGAAAGCAGAAGGAGAACAGAACAAAAATGAAATAGGTATATTTAAAGAAGAAGATGAGGGTGATAAAGAGAAAATATCAGACTATATTACAGATCAAGAGCCAGAGATAAATTAGTCGTTAATATAGCGTACAGCGTATAGTATCATAAACAGAATGTTTGTTATGTATTTTGCTATATTTTAGTTTCGAATTTATTCAAGTTGAAACAGATCTGACAAATCAAAACTGTACTTATTACCAATCAATATCTGTTGGATAATTGAACGTTTATACCTTAACTGGTTAACTGGTTTGTGCTGATTTATTAACTAGCTAACCAAGTAACCAACTAACTATATAACCAGATGTATACGCTCTACGCGATACGCTAGTTTTCACAGATACAAATTTAGTTTTGCACTATATTGTTAAATTCTATTTATTATATACTAATTTATATGTTATTTTAGCTTGACATCAAATACTGATACTGTTAAAATATAAAAGTATTTTTATTTATATGATATTGATAAATCTAGATAAAGGAAGGTAAGATATGCCTACCATTAATCAATTAGTAAGAAAAGGCAGAGAAAAGGTTTTTAAAAAATCTGGTACACCATCTTTACAGGGTAGTCCATTAAAAAGAGGAGTATGTACTAGAGTTTGGACTATAACTCCCAAAAAACCTAATTCTGCCTTGAGAAAAGTTACCCGAGTAAGATTATCTAACAATATGGAGGTTACTGCTTATATTCCCGGAATAGGGCATAATCTTCAAGAGCATTCTATTGTGCTCTTAAGAGGCGGAAGAGTAAAAGATTTACCAGGAGTTAGATACCATATTGTCAGAGGAATTATGGATACTACTGGAGTAGAGAATAGAATGCAGGGACGTTCAAGGTATGGCACAAAAAAACCTAAAAAGACAACTAAGTAGTAAACATTTAGTTATCTTGTTATTTGGTTGCCTATTTTGTTAGTTACTCAAATCAATTCATTAGATAGTCCGTTAACTGGTTACTTAATTAAACAATAACTTTAAAAAAGATAGAGGTGGTAAACAATGTCAAGAAGGAGAAAAGCAGTAAAGAGAATAAAGCTACCAGATCCTGTATACCATGATAAAAACATAACACTTTTTATAAATAAGCTGATGCATAATGGTAAAAAAAGCATAGCAGAAGCAATTTTTTATCAGGCTTTAGATATAGCTGCTAAAAAGACCAAAAAGGAGCCCTTGGAAGTATTTAATCAAGCCTTACAGAATGTTATGCCGGTATTGGAAGTGAAGTCAAGGAGGGTTGGAGGAGCCAGCTATCAGGTCCCGATTGAAGTAAGTCCGGATAGAAGAATAACTTTAGGGATGAGATGGATAATCGACTTTGCCAGGAAAAAAACAGGTAAACCGATGCATGAAAAATTATCCTTAGAGTTAACTGATGCGGCAAATGGTGTTGGAACCGCTGTTAAAAAGAAAGAAGATACTCATAAGATGGCTGAAGCAAATAAAGCATTTGCTCATTACAGATTTTAAATAAAAGTAATAAATTAAACTTTTAAGTAATATAAAAATTAAAAAAATAAGAAGAGATTTTTTAAATTATGACTACGAATTTATCTTTGGATAAAATAAGAAATATTGGAATAATGGCCCATATTGACGCTGGTAAGACTACCGTTACCGAAAGGATACTTTACTATACGGGAAAAGTTCACAAGATGGGCGAGGTCCATGAGGGGTCTGCAACAATGGATTGGATGCCTCAAGAAAAAGAGAGAGGCATTACTATAACTTCTGCGGCAACTACTCTTTATTGGAAAGATAATCGTATTAATATTATTGATACGCCTGGACACGTAGATTTTACTATGGAAGTTGAACGCTGTTTAAGGGTTCTTGATGGTGCTGTTGCAGTATTCTGTGCAGTGGGGGGTGTTGAACCCCAAACAGAAACCGTTTGGCATCAGGCAGAAAGATATGGTATTCCCCGTATTGCCTTTATTAATAAAATGGATAGATCAGGAGCAGATTTCTATCATGTTGTAAAAATGATTCAAGATAAGCTGGCAGCTAATCCAATTATTGTTCAACTGCCCTGGGGAAATGAAGAAAATTTTAAAGGCATTATCAACTTAATAAAAATGAAAGCGTATTCTTATACTTTAGATAATTTAGGAGTAAATTATAAAGAAGTATCTATATCAAAAGATATGCTGGAATTATCCAATGAGTATCATAATAAAATGCTAGAAAGCTTAGCAGAACTTGATGAAAAAATTATGGATAAATTTCTTAAAAGTGAAGAAATTACCGTCAATGAAATAAAATCTGCAATTCGCAGGTTAACTATTAAAAATGAAGTAGTTCCGGTTTTATGTGGCTCAGCTTTAAAAAATAAAGGCGTTCAGTTGCTTTTAGATGCAATAGTTGATTATCTACCTTCTCCTTTAGATGTTCCACCGGTCAAAGGCATAGAACCTCTAACTGAGAAGGGAATATTTAGAGCTGCCGAAGATACAGAACCATTATCTTCTTTGGTTTTTAAGATTATGACTGATCCTTATATAGGAAAATTGAGTTTTGTCAGGGTTTATTCGGGTATATTGAAATCCGGTACTTATGTTTATAATCCAGCTAAAGAATTTAAAGAAAGAATAAATAGGTTGGTTCTAATTCACGCTGATCACAAGACGGATGTTACGGAGATACCTGCGGGAAGTTTAGGGGCAATAATAGGTTTAAAAAAGTCTACTACCGGAGATACTTTATGTGATATAAAGAATCCTATAATTTTAGAATTAATGAAATTTCCTGAACCGGTAATTTCTATCGCTATAGAGCCAAAAAGTAAAGCAGAGCAAAATAAAATGGCCTTAGCTTTGGATAAGTTATCAGAAGAAGATCCGACTTTCAGAAGAACACATAATATAGAAACCGGTCAAACTATTATCTCAGGTATGGGGGAGCTACATCTAGAAATAATTGTAGATCGCCTACTCCGTGAATTTAAAGTAGAAGGAAATATAGGAAAACCACAAGTGGCTTATAAAGAAACAGTTGAAAAAGTTGCTCAAGCGAGAGGAAGATTTATTAGGCAGTCAGGGGGTAGAGGGCAATATGGAGATGTGACCTTAGAGATAGAGCCTCACAAAGAAGATAATTTTAAATTTGTTAATCGAATAGTTGGGGGAGTAATTCCCAAAGAATATATCCCCTCAATAGAAAAGGGTATAACCGAAGCCATGCTAAGTGGCGTATTGGGTAATTATCAGGTTACTAATATAAAAGTAACTTTATTGGACGGTTCTTATCATCCAGTGGATTCATCGGAGATTGCTTTTAAGATAGCAGCTTCCATGGCTTTTCAAGAATGTATGAAAAAAGCCAAACCAATCCTTTTAGAACCGATAATGGAAGTAGAAATTGTAACTCCAGAAGAATATTTAGGCAGCCTGGTGAGTGATGTGAGCTCACGGAGGGCAAAAATAGAAGGCATAGAAACAAAAGCTAAATCGAAAATCATTACTGCTTATGTACCTTTGATAGAGATGTTTGGGTATGCTACCAGCTTAAGGTCAATTTCACAAGGAAGAGCAACCTTTACTATGCAGTTTTTATATTATGAGAAAGTTCCCGATAATATTACACAAGAAATACTAATATAATTTTAAAATACTAAAAATAGTATAAAATATTTAAGGAGGAAAAATCAAATGGCAAAAGAAAAATTTGTAAGAACTAAACCACATGTTAATGTGGGTACTATCGGTCATGTAGACCATGGTAAAACCACCTTAACCTCAGCAATCACTAAATATCTGGCTACTAAGGGTCTTGCCGAGGTAAAAGAGTTCGATGATATCGATCGTGCTCCCGAAGAAAAGGAGAGAGGTATTACCATCCAGGTCTTTCATGCCGAATACGAGACTGAAAAGAGACACTATGCCCATATCGATTGTCCAGGGCATGCCGACTACATCAAGAATATGATTACCGGAGCGGCCCAGATGGACGGAGCTGTCCTGGTAGTATCTGCTGCCGATGGCCCCATGCCCCAAACCCGAGAGCATATTCTTCTGGCACGCCAGGTAGGAGTCCCTTTTATTGTAGTCTTCCTAAACAAGGTAGACATGGTAGATGACCCTGAACTGATCGAACTGGTAGAGATGGAGATAAGAGATCTTTTAAGTGAGTACGAATACCCCGGAGATGATATTCCCATAATCAAGGGTTCGGCTTTAAAGGCGATGCAGGCTACAGATGCAAATGATCCTGCCTACAAGGCCATTGCCGAATTATTAGATGCTATAGATAATTATATTCCTACTCCCAAACGAGATATGGATAAACCCTTCCTCTTGTCGGTGGAAGACGTCTTTTCTATCACTGGTAGAGGGACTGTAGCTACCGGTAGATTAGAGAGAGGATTGGTCAAGGTAGGAGATCCAGCCGAGATAGTAGGGCTTGCTCCCAAGGTGCGTAAGACCGTAGTCACCGGAGTAGAGATGTTCCGTAAGACCATGGATCAGGCCGAAGCCGGAGACAATATCGGTCTCCTCCTGCGAGGGATAGATAAAGAAGATGTAAAAAGAGGACAGGTAGTAGCGGTCCCAGGTAGTATCAACCCTCATACTAAATTTAAGGGTGAACTCTATGTCTTAACCAAAGAAGAGGGGGGCAGACATACGCCAATATTTAGTGGTTATCGTCCCCAGTTCTACTTCAGGACTACTGACGTAACCGGTACCATCACCTTACCCGAAGGGGTAGAGATGGTTATGCCCGGGGATAGGGTCACGGTTGTCGGTGAACTTATTACTCCTATCGCCATGGAAAAACAGCTCCGTTTTGCTATCCGAGAAGGGGGACGTACTATCAGTGCTGGAGTGGTAAGTGAAATAATAGAATAGTCGTTAGTATATAGTAGGACAG